>Ga0114999_10002912_pt1 | contig 21967 bp, 23 predicted proteins | sample ArcticOcean_MG_C_3_FD_89820 | JGI IMG/M metagenome (GOLD analysis project Ga0114999, IMG submission 89820) | Marine microbial communities from western Arctic Ocean - ArcticOcean_MG_CB8_126 | ecosystem: Environmental > Aquatic > Marine > Oceanic | place: Arctic Ocean: Canada Basin | collected...
ATACATTCTACGATCTCATAGAGAACGGCGTTGTTACATATGGCCCAAAATTACAGCTCTATAACGATTTACGTGAAACAGGAATAATTTCAGTACCGTGGGACTTTGATGGTACAGCGGTAGGTTGATAAGGGAGGGTAGACGCCAGATGAATTCAATTATCGGAAATCACTACTTGGTGCACTGTCCAGTGGTGATGTGGTGGTTCGATATTGGGGGGCTGTGGGGTTGGGGTTGGGATCGGGTGAAATTCCGGAGGTTTTGCTTGGTGCGCTGGCCGATGATTCATCCAGCGTGCGGGTGGCCGCTGCGCAATCGGTGGCTCTTTTGGGTGACCCGGAGCGTGCGAAGGGTGTTCTGCTCGAGAGCTTGAAAGATGAAGACCCCTGGATTAGGCTGATGGCTGTGATTGCAATTGATGAGCTTGATGTTATCGCACAAACAGTGCGCGATGATCTCAGGCCTTATCGAGAGGACGAGAGCAAATATGTGGCACGCGTTGCCAATCGAATTCTCAACCGGATCGAAGGAACGTCTGAGCGGGTGCGATAGTGCATAATTCATTTAGGTGGGAGGGATAGTATGCAGAAATTTACGGTGTTTGGTATCAGTTTGTTGGTGTTGATGGTGGTGTCTATTACAAGATCTGAAGCACAGGGAACATACGCATTTCAGCCTGGGCTTGGTGCTCAGTTGGTGACTGTGATTCATCACGACGGTCTTCAGTTTAAAGATCTCAATAAGAATGGCAAGGTAGACGTTTATGAAGATTGGCGTTTACCTGTAGATCAACGTGTGGCAGATTTGCTTTCACAGATGACATTGGAAGAGAAGGCGGGCATGTTTTTGATTAATACGCTCAATGCTGAGGCTGGAGGGCATCTTTCTGACCGGGCGGTTCAGTACGTTGAAGAGGAGAAGATGACCCGCTTCGTTTTTCGGAATACAGTGACTGCTACACCGGATCCACCAACAGGAAGTAGTCGGCGCGGTCCAGATATCACGCCTTATGAAGCCGCACAGTTTATGAATGCGATGCAGGAACTTGCCGCATCAACACGGCTTGGTATTCCGGCGCTGTTTAAGTCGAATGCCAGAAATCACTATGAGCATGATGCCGCAGCGGGCATCAATGTTTCGGCAGGTTCTTTTTCGGAGTGGCCCAAAGAGGCGGGGTTGGCCGCCACGCGAGATATGAATTTGATTGCCGAGTTTGCGCGCATTATGGCACAAGAATGGACGGCTATTGGGTTGCGTTCGATGTATGGATATATGGCCGATTTGGCAACGGAACCGCGTTGGTATCGCAACCACGAGACGTTTACGGAGGATGCCGATTTGGCGGCCCATATTATGACGGTTTTGGTGAAAAATTTACAAGGTGAAAAATTGAATAGCAGAAGTGTTGCATTGACAATGAAGCACTTTCCGGGTGGTGGTCCGCAAGAAGGGGGCGGAGATCCGCATTATGCTTTTGGAAAGAACCAAGCGTATCCGGCTGGTAATTTTGAGTATCACATGAAGCCTTTTGTTGCAGCCATTGATGCGGGTGTGTCTTCTATTATGCCATATTATGGCATTCCTGTGGGTCAAAAATATTTGCCCAACGATGTGGGAATGGCGTTTTCCAAAGGGATTGTGACGGAATTGTTGCGCAACAGACTTGGGTTTAAAGGGTATGTAAATTCTGATACGGGCATTATTGGTGATCGGGCATGGGGGTTGGAAGACAAAAGTATTGACGAACAAATCGTGATTGCCATTGAGGCGGGGACCGATGTTTTGTCGGGTTTTGACAAAAATAAACAAATTCTGGATTTGATTACGTCAAAAAAGATTTCGGAAGACAGAGTGAATCTTTCTGTTAAGAGACTTTTAACCGAGCAATTTAGGCTGGGGTTGTTTGAAAATTCCTATGTGGATCCCAATCGTGCTGCTTATATCGTTGGCAATCGAGCTTTTCAAAAAAAGGCCGAACTTGCTCAGCGCAAATCCATTGTGTTGCTTCAACGAAAAGAAGGGTTGTTGCCCCTCCCAATGCCAAAACCAAAGACGGTTGCAGAAAGAATGCCCGCTGGGTTTGTGACAGCACAGGCATCAACTGTGGCACCAAGCGATCGCGATTCGGTTAAACTTTATACAATGGGTATGAATTCTGAAGTTGTGGGTGATGATCGATGGTTTGGGTTTACGGTGGTATCGGGAGATTATGATTCGAAAAAAGAAGAGACACGTCCTCCCATTCCAGCAGGTACAGATTATGCCATTGTGCGTGTTGTTGTTAGTACCGAGCGTTCACCAGATCGGCGTTTTGGTGGGCCTGCACCTGATGAGTTGGATATGTTGTCATTCTCGGAAATGGCAAAAGCGAAGTCTTGGAAGATAACACCGTCATTGGAAGATATTCAAGGGGTTATGAAAGAAGTGGGCGCAGACAAGACGATTCTTTCGGTTCGTTTTCGACAGCCCTTTGTGCTGGATAAGGAGAGTGGCCTGAGAGACGCCGGTGCGATTTTGGCAACCTTTGGTGTGAGTGATGCCGCTGTTATGGATATTTTGACGGGAAACTTCAAACCTTCGGGTAAATTGCCATTTGCGTTGGCGAAGACAGCCAAGGCAATTGTGGAACAAGCACCTGATGCACCGGGTTATAATAATGCAGATACATTGTTTCCTTTTGGGCATGGCTTGAGTTATTAAACTTGTAAGGGCGGAAGCGTAATGAATCGATCAGTTTCTTTTTACATTGCCGGGCTGCTGTCTGGCGCTCTTTTGGCGACGCTTATATTTGCCCTTTTTACGGGCGGGACACTTCGCGATAATCGGACAGTGGTTCTCAAATTGGGGCATAGCCTTGATACGGCTCACCCTGTGCATGCAGGCATGGTTCACATGGCTGAGCGGTTGGAGGAGAAATCTGGGGGACGTGTTCGGCTTGAGATTTATCCGAATGGTCAACTCGGGTCGGAGACGGAGTGTATTGAGCAGCTCCAACAAGGTGCGCTTGCGATGACGAAAACATCTGCTGCGCCGCTTGAGGGTTTTGTCGCTGAGATGGGTGTGTTTGGTATTCCTTATATCTTCCGCGATGCAGATCATTTTTGGCGTGTGCTCGATGGCCCGATTGGACAAGAGTTGTCGGTGGCGAGTGAGGGTGTTGGCCTGCGTGGTCTGTGTTATTATGATGCGGGCAGCCGGAGTTTCTACACGATCAACAAGCCTGTTAGGTCGCCAGCCGATTTGCAAGGGATGAAGATTCGTGTGATGAAGAGCAAGACGATGATGAATATGGTAGAAGCGCTGGGCGGGTCACCCACACCCATTCCGTGGGGTGAACTCTACACCGCACTTCAGCAGAAAATGGTGGATGGTGCAGAGAATAACCTTCCGAGTTTCTACACAAACCGACATTTTGAAGTCGCCAAGCATTTTACGCTTGATGAACACAGTCGGGTTCCGGACATCTTGCTTATTAGCAAGCCGATTTGGGATGGTCTGACACCTCAGGTTCAACAATGGGTTCAGGAGGCGGCGCTTGAGTCGTCGCGTTTCCAACGCACATTGTGGGAGGAGAAGACACGGGAAGCACTGGAAGCGGTTCAAAAGGAAGGTGTTACCATCTATCGTCCGTCGAAAGAGCCATTCAGTCAAAAGGTGCTGGCCATGCACAACAGCTTTGCGGGAACGTCTGTTGGCGAACTGTTGAAGCGAATCAAGGAGGCAGACTGACATGGATATTCATACGATTAGATCGGGTGTTCGACGCATCATAGAAATTTTGCTGATCTTGGCCATGGGGCTGCTGGTGATTGATGTGCTGTGGGGTGTTGTGTCTCGGTTTGTTCTTGGCGCACAGAGTCGATATACAGAAGAACTGGCGACCATGTTGCTGATCTGGGTGTCGTTGCTTGGGGCCAGTTTGGCTTATGGTTCTGGCCAGCATCTGGGGGTAGACTACTTTGTGGGCAAGTTGCATCCAGACGCACAAGGCTTTATGCGGATCGTTGTGGCCCTTGTGGTGATCGCTTTTGCCGGCAGTGTGATGGTCTATGGGGGCACCATTTTGTTCGGCCAGACACTGGCAAGTGGGCAGGTCTCACCGGCAATGGGTTTGAAAATGGGGTATGTCTATTTGGTTGTTCCGATCAGCGGTGTATTGTTCATCCTCGAATCGTTGTCGATGCTTTCGGCTTCAGGTAATGAAGTTGGGGAGGAATGCTGATGGACACCCAAGTGCTTATTCTCGTGGTTAGTTTCCTTCTTTTGTTGGTGATGAACGTGCCGGTTGCTGTGGCGATTGGTGTGAGTACGTTGCTGACGATTTTATCGATTGGTGACGCACCTGCGTTTTATATCATCGCGCAGCGTATGTCGAGTGGTGTGGGGAGTTTTCCGCTGTTGGCAATCCCGTTTTTTATTTTGTCGGGTGTTTTGATGGGGGAAGGTGGGCTGGCGCGTCGGTTGATCGATTTTGCAGCCGCAATCGTGGGACGATTCCCAGGTGGGCTAAGTTATGTGAATACGCTCACGTGTATGCTGTTTGGGTCGATCTCAGGGTCGGCCGCTGCTGCTGTGTCGTCCATTGGCGGGTTCATGATTCCCGAGATGAACGAGAAGGGGTATGACAAACGATTTAACGTGGCAGTCACAACGACGGCGGCAACCACAGGTTTGATGATTCCTCCGAGCAATATTATGATCGTGTATGCGGTAGCGGCCGGGAATGTGTCGATCTCGGCCATGTTTATTGCCGGTATCATTCCGGGGATCGTCGTTGGGATGGGGATTATGTTGGTGTGCGCAGTGATGAGCATCCAAAGAGGCTATGGTGCAGGTGAGCGGGCGACGTTTCGAGAAGCGGCGATTGCGTTCAAACGCGCAGTTCTCAGCCTGTTGTTGGTCGTGATTGTGCTGGGTGGTATTTTGGGCGGTGTGTTTTCGGCGACGGAAGCAGCTGCGATTGCTGTGGCCTATTCTTTTGTGCTGGCTGTGTGGGTTTATAAGCAAGTGAAGATGAAGGATCTGTCTCGTATTTTGCTGCAGAGTGGGAAGACGACAGCTGTTGTGATGTTGTTGATCGGAACGAGCAAGGCTATGAGCTGGATTCTTGCCTATCAGAACATTCCGCAGACTGTGAGCGAAGTCTTGTTGGGCGTGTCGGAAAACCCGATCATGATTTTTGTGATCATCAATTTACTGTTGTTGTTTGTCGGAACGTTTATGGATATGACGCCCGCCGTCCTCATTTTTACACCGATCTTTCTGCCTGTTGTGGTCGAGCTTGGTATGCACCCCGTTCATTTCGGTGTTATGATGATTGCCAATCTGTGTATTGGTCTTTGTACTCCGCCGGTTGGAACGTGCCTCTTCTTGGGGTGTGGTGTGGGTAAGATCAGTATTGCTCAGGTCACGAGTACTTTGATACCCTTTTTTATTGCGATGTTTGTGGCGCTCATGCTGATTACCTATTGGCCGGCATTGACAATGGTTTTACCTCAATTGTTCGGATTGGTCTAAAAAAATAATCGAAGAAAAGAGCGCATATAAATTCAGCGAGAGCAGGCGACAGATGAATTTAATCTGCGCTTAGACCGATGCCAGCCATTAGCGCACAGCTATAGCGATCACAGATCGTGTTTTGCTGATAGAGAAATTTGGGATTGGTGTCTGCTTCAACTTCGTGCCAAGTGCCCCACTCGTCAACAAGCATGGTGATGCGCCCGGTCGGATCGTAGCTGATCCATCACGGCGATCTGTGCCTTAGCAGATCGTCCATCCGCTTTGCATTGTGAAGCAAAAAATACCAGTCGTCTTCATTGCCATCCACTGCCAGTTGTTTCTGCCTGCCAGATCCGTAGTAGAAATGCATGCCCATCGCATGAAACTTGTCTCCCGCTTGGCGCATGAGTGTCTCCGTCCAATGCAAATCTTCGCCGTAGGGGCCGCAGGCGATGCGGCAGAGATGGTTGGTCTTTTGTCACGCGGGCCGATACCATCCATCCAGTGATACTCATCGGCAAAACAACCTCCTGGCCAGCGCAAATTGGGAATGTGGATGCGCTTCAACGACATCGTTGCGTATACCACGTGTATTGGCAATAGGAGAGGATTCACCAACGAACAAACCGTCGTAGATACAACGGCCAAGGTGCTCGGCACAATGACCATAAATGTGACGTGAAATGGTGCCAGCGTCAACGTTGGTGTTAATGGAGATGTGGGTCATGAGGAAATCTTCCCTGTTAAATAAAATGAGATATAAGTTGCCCAAAGTCAGGTGGCAAGAAATTGATGTGGAGAACATATTGCTTGTTGGGCAGACAATCAAGTTGATTTTGGTAAGGAATGGTTGCGGCGTTTATGGAAAATGACCTCTGTGTTTCATTTTGAGATTTGGCAGATCGGTTTGGGGTCAGATTCTAAAGGGTATTTTTATGAATCCCAAAAATAGGCTTCGGTAGAAAAACCGAAGCCTATTTGTTATTGCCGATCGCTGATACAGATCCGTTTTTTAATCCCCCCGATAGAGGTTGTGTCCATTACCGGGAAAGTAGAGGACGTCGACGCCAATGGCAACGATGAGGGCAAAGGTGTAACCGACAATGAGGCCGATGAAGAAGGGTTGGCTTTTGCGGTAGAGAGAAATGCCGCCGACTTTGAGAATGATGGCTTTGAGGGTCCAGGCGACAAAGACGGAGAGGATGGAGCGTTGTACGGAGTTGAAGGTGACGACGGTGAAGCCGATGGGGTGAAAGGGCCACCAGGTGAATCGGTATTGACCTATGGTGAGGATGACCATGACGAATGCGCCCCAAAGTAAATAGGTGAGTTTGAGGCCGTAGTGTGGGATTTGGCCCATGTTGCGAATGGATGAGACCATGCGGTTGAAATATCCTGGGCCGTTTTCAAAAGAGCCTGAGGAACCAAAGTTGGATGCGCCGCCTTGATGGCCTAAAGAAATGGTAGATGAGGCAGAGACGATGAGCGCAAGTGCTAAGGTGATGATGAGGGCATAACCCACTTGGCGGGCACGTTTGCCCAAGGGTTCTAAAAGGCGTGCGGCATGTGAGGCATCGGAGATGGCAAAACATTTGCCGTTTTGGTAGGTGCAATCGACAAGGTGGCGCATGGCGAGGTCGCCGTCGGCCAATGAACCTGGGGGCGCAAAGTCGAGAATGTATTGGCCCAAGCCAGGGGCTTCCATGAAGACGAGGCCGGTCATGGCGACAATTTTGGCAAAACCGAGATAGAACAAAAACCAAAAAGCGACAACGAGGATGGAAAGGGGCCAGAAGAGGCCTGCTTGGGTGAGCCAGAAGATCATGTAAAGACAGCTGGCGATGAAGGCATATCCGGCGGTACGGTAGGAGAGGGCTTCGTGTTGGTCTTGAATGGTGGCGTTTAGAAAAATGTGGTGGAAAATGGTCTTGATGTGGGTACGTGCAATCCACAAGGCCCACAGGCAAAAGACGATGAATCCACCCATCGCTTGTTCACGGGTGCCTGCATAGGTGCCCAAGCCTTCGGCAAAACCAAAACGCACGGTTGACCAAATTTGTAACCACGTGAGGATGTAGAAAAACCAAATGGAGAAGAGGACTTGCAGATCGGTAAAATAGGCAAATGCAACGATGGGAAAGTAAAAGACCACATTAAATGAAGGTACAAAACGACCGAGGCTGATATTATATCGGGTGATGCCCATTTTGATGACGGGCAGGTCGGGATAAAAATAACCGACCATGTACCAAAAAAGAATGAGGGTTGGAATTGCAAAACCAACCCAGAACAGACGGTTTTTGGTGTAGAGGGGAAAGATGCCTGATTCGGTATGTTCGGCGAGAGATTCGATGACTTTGGCAAAGGGAAATGGAATGCGCTCTTGGTCTACCCATTGTTTGCGCATGAGGATGGCGAGGGTGATACAGCCTATGCCAATGGCAACAAAAAAACTGAGCCAACTGAATAGGGGGCCGATCCAGATGTGCCACGGGATGGGTGTGTGCGCGGGCAGTCCTTCGTAAAAGTAATCCAATTGTCCATTTGGGTTTGCGACAAGCAAATGAGGCGCAATGTGTGGCAGGGCATACTCTTGCCATAAGTTTTCGGGGGTGGCTCTGTAGTTGGCCACTGAAATGACGGAGATGGCACGGCTGAGAAATTCATCGGTGTGAGAACTGACATAGAGAATGGAAGCAATGATGAGAAGTTCCCAAGTGCGTAGATGGTGTTGAGGGGCAACAATACGGAGGATGGGATTGGCGACAAAGACGAGTACAAAAAAGGGCATGAGCACGCCCATGGGGATCATGCCTTCAACAAGTGAGACTGTGTGTAGGCTGTGTTGAATGTAGGGAATGACGGCATTAAGAGCGAGGGTGATGGCAATGGCAAGGAGGATAGATCGCCAGACGGAGGGTTGTGTCGCGGATTGCGCTGTGGGCTGATGGGATTGTATGGTGTTTTGGGAAGGCATGGTTATGTATGTTTGATGCTTGTGAGTGTTGTTTTCATCGCTTGGGGCTGTTTCGGCATTTGCAAAGTCCAATGTAACGTTGAGGTGTTCTGCCAAGCATGCATAGACACGTTTGGTGCGAAGGGGTTTGTCTATAAAGTAGTTAAACCCCATTGTGAAGTAAAGCTGGTGCTCATGGTCAAAGGCAGATGCTGTTACGGCAACAATTTTGGTGGCATCTTTGCCGTATTTGCCAAAGATGTATTGCAGGGTCACTGGGCCATCCATTTCGAGCATTCGAATGTCCATGAAGACGATGTCGGGCATGTACAAGTACAGCAAAAGCAGTTAAGAGTTGAATACCGAGGTAAATAAATGGACTGAATATTGCCCAAATGAGAAAGTTAACAAAGGTTGGCGTTAATGTTGTATACCACGTTTCTTCCGTTACTTCAGTCCAAATGAGATGGGGCAATAAGACCTGTAGATAAAGGGAGATGCTGAGTACAAAAGCCAAAGCAAAGACGTAGCGCAGTGGAATGGGGAATGTTTTGAGTAGGTTTTTCATAGAAGAAACCGAGATGGGTGATGAATCATTGCAAATTGCCTTTTTATCACATTTTAAGATAGAGAATCAGGTGCTTCTTTTCAATGACAAGGTGATGAAACGTTCAAAATTGTGATGAAGAGGTTGTTTGTGGGCATTAAAAATACCCGATCTATTTGAGGTCGGGTATTTTTAATGGTCGCCGAGATCATGTGCAACTGGTTTATTTGACGGGTGCTGCTTGGTTATTTTTGATGGTTTCTGAGTCCCAAAGGTTGGCAAATTTGAATGCTCGGGGGCAGTGGCTATAGGCTTCTTTGACCTCGATGAGCAGGCCTTGCAACTGTTTGGTGTTGTCGTCTGTCCAGTGCACGGAGAGGGTTATTTTGTATTGTTCTAATTCTTCTGCGGTCACAACACGTGCATGCCCATTGACGCGTGCTGTGCGATCAGAGCCGGGAATCATAAAAAGCAGCCCGACTTGAGGGTTGGTATCGATGTTTTCGTAGGATTGAAACAAACGGTTGCCTGCTACATCTGGCAGCAAGAGGTGTTTTTCGTCTAAGACTTTGACAAAACCAGGTGTGCCACCCTTGGGTGAGGCATCACACTCTCCGTCTTTGTTGCTGGTGGCCAAGACCACAAAGGGCGCATTTTGAATGAAAGTTTGAACATCTTCTGATAGTGTGTCCTTAACTTTTGTGCGGGCACCTTCTGAGGGCGTGCCAAATGTTTCTTGATAGCGATTTGCGGGTGCAGTGACAGACATTTTGGTCTCCTAAATATTATCGATGCGTGAGCTTACGGTGGTTTTTTTTGTTCAGAGAATTGTTATGAGAGACTGGGTGTGCCTGAACTTTCCTTTTTGTTTGTAAGGGGAAGCGGTTTATATTGGTTATTACAAACGGGTAATAGAGTGTGTTGTAGAAGGTTACCCTGCAATAATTCTGGGTGGTATTGATTTGTTTATAATGGCAAGATAGGTAATTTTTGTTCTTTTTTCAAACGTTCTGTTGATAAGGGATATAGGAGATTGACATGAGTCAGCGCGAAGTGCAGTGGGAACGGATGTTTCCCGATGAGTTGGAAGCGGCATTTGAAGCGTGCCCGGTGGTATATTTGCCTTATGGGCTGTGTGAACCTCATGGGTGGCACAATGCGGTGGGGATGGATGCCATTCGAGCGCACGAATGTTCTTGTCAGTCGGCACGGGCACACGGGGGCATTGTGGCACCGCCGTTTTATTGGCATTGCCACGAATTGGGTGGGTATGGTACATGGGCAAACAAAAGAGTGGGTGATGTGCGGCCATGGTTGAGCGCGATTCCGCCGTGGTTGTTTTTGAAGAATATATGTTATCACATTCGGGCTGTTGATGCGTTGGGTTTTCAGGCGGCGATTTTATTTTCGGGGCATTCGGGCCCGCATCGGTTGGATGTGCCCGTGGTGTTGGAAATTATGCAGGCGCATGTAGATGTGAAATTGTATTCGATGATGAGTGTGGGTACAGATATTGATCGTTTTGGCGATGACAAGGGTCTGGGTGGGCATGCGGGCCGAGGTGAGACGTCGGTGTTGTGGGCCGTTGCGCCCGATTGTGTGGATATGTCGAGAATGGATGATGGACGTGCGCCCAATTTTGCGATGGGTGATTACAATGATTTATCAGATCGTCGCGCGGGTGAAATGATGGTGGATGATATTGTGGCTCATTTTGGCGCGCAGGCTAAAACATTGATGGCTGCGTATGAAGCAGAGGTGACAGAGCATACGGCTTTGACATATGACGATGTAGAAGGTATTTGGGAATCGGAGATTCGCCCGCGGTTGAAGGATTTTGCATCGATGCAGAACCCTGACGAAGCACCCCCGGCGGATTCACGGTGGTTTTCCAATTGGTCTGTGCCACAAGGAAGGGTGTTGTGATATGCGAATTTTGATTGCAGATGACACTCAGGATACGTTTGCTGATGCGTCTGCTGAATAAATGAAATCAAGATTCGGTATTTGAACGCTCTCATTTTAGAGAGCGTTTTTTTTGTGTACAAATTTCAAATGTGGGGAACGATTTTAACATTAATGGTTTCTAATTATTCGTAGTGGAACTGGATCTGATAACCATCGTTAAAGGGTTGTCAGATGGTAGTGAATACAAATACGGGAGGTTGTGATTGAAAATAATCGTTGGATTGCTCATTTTGGTTACTGTTTTTGGGGTGCGTGTGGATGCTGCGCCCCAAATTGGGCAGGTTGCGCCCGATTTTGAATGTGTGACGGCAGATGGCCAGACTGTTCGGCTTTCGGATTATCGGGGCAAGGTTGTGGTGCTTGACTTTTGGGCGAGTTGGTGTGGCCCTTGCCGAGAGGAAATGCCGTTTTTGGTCGATTTGTATCGGGAGAATAGAGAGAAAGGTTTTGAAGTTTTAGGCATAAACATTGATAATAAAAAGAAGAATATGGAGAAGTTTTTAACAAAATTAGAGGATCGCCCCGCATTTTCTATTTTATTGGACAATGAAAAAAAAGTGGCTGCTTTGTATGAGATTGAAACGATGCCGACGACCATTTTTATTGATCCACAAGGGATTATTCGATATTGGCATCATGGATTTACAAAGTCACATAAAAAGGAATACCGTGAGGAATTGCACCTGTTGTTGAATCCAGATAAAAGGAGGGTTGCCAAGTGAAAAAAGTCGTGTTGCTGATGTTGCTGTGTTTGGCATCGGGGTGTGCTACCGTGCAGCCTTATGAGCGGGAAGGACTTTCGGACCCGATTATGATTTTGGATGAAAATGCGATTGAGTCAGGACGAAAAGAACATCATCTCGATTATCGAGAAGGCACAAAGGGTGCTACGGGCGCGCAAAGTGGAGGATGTGGGTGTGGTTAAACGAGGCGGGTTTGCTTTTGGTTGGGTTTTTTGCCTGTGCGGTACAGTTATGGCGCAAGCCCTGCCTGAAGATGAAATACAGATCAATTTTAGCAACTATTTTGACAGCTTTGATGTTGCCATTATCTACCCCAGTGTGACATTAACCAAGAAGATGTCGAAATCGACAAGTGTCACGGGTCGTTATTTGGTCGATATGGTTTCTGCTGCGTCTATTAAAAATGCGGGGTCGTCGGGTGAGGGTGAAGCATCGTCGGATGAGGATGAAGAATATCAGACGCGTGTGGATGCGGTAACGTCGGCCTCTGGTTATGGAGAAGGCTCAGCTTTTGATGATGTGCGCTACGAAGCGGGTTTGGGATTTACGCAGCTTGTGGGTTTGGGCACGATGTCTGTGAACGGGATTTTTAGTCGGGAAAATGATTATCAATCTGCGACCATCGCAAGTTCGTTGAGCCAATCATTTGCTAAGAAAAATACCACGATTGGCGTGGGGTTTGTGAGGAGTTGGGACACGGTATCGCCAGAAACGAAAGATTGGGAGCGGGATAAAAATGTGACTACTTTGAGTGCCAATGTGAGCCAGATTTTAAGCACAAGAGTGGTTGCACAAGTGTTGGGCTCTTATACGACCGAAAGTGGTTATTTGGCCGATGCGTATCAACAGGTGACCATCAATGGTGAAGATCTTGACCCCATTCATCCTGATAACCGTGTTCGCAAAGCAGCAGCAGGGCGTTTAAAGTTTCGCCTGACCGAAAAATCGTCGATGCAAGTGGGATATCGATATTATTGGGATGATTGGGATGTGACTTCTCATACGGGCTCGTTGAATTATAAACGGTACCTGTCTTCCAATGTGATTGTGGGTTTGGGGGTGCGTAGTTATTTGCAAGGTCGGGCTTCTTTCTTTAAACCTTCTTATGATCAGGTCGAAACATTTATTACCACAGACATTAAGTTGGATTCTGGGTTTTCAAATGAGTTGCAATTTGACTTGACCATTCATGGAGACGAAAACAATTTGCTTGGTTTTTTGGGCGATAAGATACAATACAATTTGAGCGTGAGCCTGTATCAACGCCACTCGGACACGCCGTATTGGTTTAATGGATCAAAAGATTTGCTTTCTACAGATTTCAATTTTGGCATACGATATCGTTTCTGATGTATTTTAGAAAGGGATGCGCATGGATCGCAGAAGTTTTATGACACAGGGTTCAAAAATGTTGGCGGGTTTAACACTGGCAGGGTTAGGTGGGATGATTCCAAGTCGTTTGTTGGCGTCTGAAGTATCTACATTTTCAATTGATGTGGTAACGGGGCACCCCGATTTGGCTATTCGGAAAATTGAGCATGTGATTCAAAATTCGAATTTGCGGCAACACGCCATTGGGTTTTCTGAATATGCCTTGCAAGGGGCTCATGTGGGCGACATTGCGTTTGTGAAGGGGCACCAATTGGTGAATTTTTACGAGGCGATGGATCCAATTTCTCAACAGTTAAGAGACGTGGCATCAACTATGTCTTTGCCACAGACGCATCATAACCCCACGCTGTTGCGTTTTTATACGGCCAATGCGGTTTCGCAACCCACCCACGCACAGGTATTTTGTGGGGATGTTTTGGTGAAGCAATTGTCGTTGCAAAATGCAAAGGATGTTTATCGGTTGGATGGTACGCGTGGGCATATTGAGGTTGCTGTTGGTGACGGCTCGGCGCAGATCGTGCATGCTTCTTGTAAGCATAAAACGTGTATGAAGATGGGGGCCATTCGTCAGGCAGGGCAGAGTTTGGTTTGCATTCCGGCAAAGCTTTCGGTGTCGATTGCTGGGGTGAATGGTTTGGGTGTGGATGGGGTGACGTTTTAGAGGTGGGGAAAAAACAGGTCTCACGCGAAGTCGCGTACTAAGTGGATTGCCTTGAATTCCTTTTTCTTTAGAATCGAGCATATATTTTATGAAGCTTTTGATGCCTTCTTTTTTGGTGGTTTCGTTTTCTGCGGGTGTTGCCTGTGTGGTAAAGGTTTTGGTACACGCGTTGTTGTTGTTGCTGTTGTTTTTGGTTGAGGGGGTTGCTGCGCAGGGCGAGGGGGCGTTGTTTGAGGTGTCGGTCAATAAGTTTTTGATGGGTACGAAAGTAGAAACGACCGCACGGCATGCGCATATTGTAGACTGTAAAAAAGCGTTGGTGACGGCCTATCAAGAAATGGCGCGGGTTGAGGCGTTGTTGAGTTCTCTCGAGACGAATAGTGAAATTTCGAAGATCAATCGTGGGGCGGGTGTGGCACCGGTTGTTGTGTCAAAGGAGACGTTTGCGATTGTGCAGCGTGCCAAAGGATATAGTGAACGGTTGAATGGTTTGTTTGATGTGTCCATTGGACCTGTGAGCGATTTGTGGGGGTTTAATGGGGATGGAGATGTGCAGGTGCCGGATCAAAAGGTTTTGGATCAACAACGTGATTTGGTTGACTTTCGGGCGATTGTGTTGGATTCGGTGCAGACGACGATTTTTGTGCGGCATAAGGGTGCGAAGATTGATTTGGGAGCGATTGCCAAGGGGTATGCAATTGATCGGGGTGTGGCGAGTTTAAAGGCGCAGGGTGTTCGGCATTTTTTGCTGAATGCGGGCGGGGATATCTATGTGTCTGGAATGAAGGATGCGCAGACAGCGTGGCGGGTGGGTGTGAAACATCCGCGTCATTTGCAAGACTTGGTAGCGCGGTTTCATTTGAAGGATTATGCGGTGGCTACAAGTGGTGATTATGAGCGGTTTAAGATGATTGCGGGACATCGGTATCATCACATTCTTGATCCGCGCACGGGGTATCCGGGCACGTTGTCACAGAGTGCGACTGTGTTGGCACCCACAGCGGAAGAGGCTGATGTGTTGGCGACGTATTTGTTTTTGGTGGGGGCTGATGAGGCTTTGAAGCAGATCGTGGATATACCGTTTTTGATTGTGGGTGTCGATGGGGTGGCGCGGTATAATGATGCGTTTGGGAAGCGTGTGGATGTGGAGATGATGGATTAGGTTATCGGTTGATGTTTTGAATGAGTTGGTCGAGGCGTTGGAGGAAGTGAGAGCGGTCTTGTTTGGAGAAGGGTTTGGGGCCGCCGGTCATGATGCCCATGTCGCGGAGTTGTTCACGGAGGTTGCGGTTGGAGAGGGCTTCACCAATGTCATTTTCGGTATAGTAGCGCCCACGTGGACTCATCACGCGGGCGTTTTTTTCGAGGCATCGACCGGCTAAGGGGATGTCTGCGGTGATGACGATGTCTTGGTCGGTGCTTTGTTCGACGATCCAATCGTCGGCGGCATCGGGGTGGTCGTTGACGACGATTTGTTCGAGCCAATCTGCGTTGGGGATGCGCATCCAGGTGTTTGAGACGAGGATGACGTTGAGGTTGTATCGTTTGGCTACGCGGTAGGTTTCTTCTTTGACGGGGCAGGCATCTGCGTCGATGAGGATGCGGATCATGAAAACAACCCGTCGCAACATTTTTTGTATTTTTTGCCGCTGCCACAGGGGCAGGGATCATTGCGGCCTACTTTGGGGAGTGTTTTGCGAATGGTTTCACCTTTCATTGTGCCGTCGTTGCGAAAGCTTTCGAGGTATTTGGGTTCGAGGTGTTCGATTTGCATGGACCAGGCGGAGGTTTTTGGGAAACCGGCGATGCTTTCTAAGTATTCGAAGTAGGTTTGAAGTAGGGCGGGAAATGATTTGCGTGCTTGGAGTGATATGTCTAATTGGCCGACGGCTTTGAGGGCGTTTTCGATGTCGTCGGGTTCTGGGTCATTGGTGGTTTGTTCGGTCCAATATGATAAGAGGGTTTCGGCGTGTTCTTTTTGGGTGCTGTCTAAGAAGAGGTAGTGTTCTGAGTTGCAGTAGTCTTGTACGGTTTCTTGTAATGTGGGCATGGGTATTCTTCTAAAAAAAAGTAGGTTTTTTGTTATGTGTTTTTATGCCTTCGGCGACCTACTTTTCTTGGTACACCCCAAGAAAAGTAGGCAAAAGAAAGGTGCCACTGCGTGGGGCTTTTGATGAGCTTCAGTGTTTTTACGGGCGGAGGCCACCCTCACCTGCCCGCGCAGTTCCCGCCCTTCCGCATATTCCATATGCCCCATCCCCGCACACCCACTACCACCCACCAACTGCACAACGGCCCACACCACCGGGGGGTGGAATTCAAGTTTTAAGATTCTACTTTTTACTTTTGCCTTGATTTGTCCCACCGTCACCGGCGAGTTGTATTCTGGTTTTGGTATATATCATTTAAGGTTTTCGATGAGTTCTGGCATTTTTAAATTTGGGCGTAAGATGGGATTGAAGCGTGCGACTGTATTGCCTGGTATTTTAACCCGAAACCCCGTGTTGAATCGTTTGTCTTCCAAATAATAGTCTGTGCTGATGATTTGTGCGCCGCTGTTTAAGGCTGCTTCAAGTCTTGATGTGTCGCCCGAGCGTGCTTCTTTGGTACCTGTGTCTGATCGTGTGCGAATCATGTATCCTTTTTTGACTAAGTTCTGGATGTGTTTGTCATTTTTTTTGGGGTTGTTGACCAGATGGAATGCGGCTTCGGGGTGACCGGGTTCCACATTGGCAAACATGACACGTCCTGAAAGGGATGGGTGTCCATCAACATACATGTATAATTTTGCGCCTTTTACACCATATAAAAAAAGGAATTTGCCTCTGGCTTGTCCTAATGTGGGCCAACTTTTGGCAAGAATTGCTTGTTCTAAGGTTGCGTATTTGCCGCGCACATCATCGGGTGTGATGATGCGTGGGCGAGGGATGATATTTAAGATTGCATTGTCTAATGAGTCGATAGCGGCGGGTGTGAAGTCTATTGGACGGACGAAATGTTCACGGTTAATGGTGCCGTATTTGGGTTCGATCATCATCACAATGGGAATGTGTTTTGGGTGAGCGTCAGACCATTTTTTTACTTCTTCTAAACAGGCGTTGAATGTGAGACAGGTACTTCTAAAATCGATGTCTTGTAAGTGGAATACTTTGAAGCCTGGTTTTAACATTTCTTTGTTTGGGTCATACGGTGGTCCAGGTGGCAAACCTTGTTCGGCAACGAGACGAATGCCATAAGGTGTTGCGTAATGACCACCTACTGGATCGTGATAAACGTCAATTTCAAATTTACGGATGCCCAAGTTTAACTGTCTTGTGAGAGAGGCGTGTGCATAGTCCAAGGAACGGGCTGTGGCCGAATCGGCTTGGGTTAAGATGGCCATGAGAGAAGGGTCGATTGCTTTTTTATAACTGTTGTGTGAGCCAATGGTTTGGATTTCGTTGATGCGGATGTTGGCATCAACCCAAGTTTGATCAATTAATTGCGCCGTGCTGGTGTTGTGGCAAACAGCAATGGTAATGAGTGCTGTTAAAAAGCGACAAAGAAGGATCATTTATGATCTCCGAGATTTTGTGTGCAAATCATAACTGGAAGCTATTTTGGATAGGTGACTTTTCCTGTGCGGTGTTTTTCGATGAAGTCCCAGTCGAGTTCTACGCCAAGGCCGGGGCCTTCGGGCACGGGGACGCAGCCGTTTTTGTCGATGGCGTCTAAACTGTCGCTGTAGTTGGTGTATATGGGGGGGCCAGAACTGGGCGCGTTGGGGTGCACGAGGCCGAGTTCGTAGTAGTTGGCATTTCTGATGGAGGCCATGCAGTGGCGTTGGGCGGGGCCGGGGGCGTGAATTTCGACGTCGAGGCCAAAACCTTCCGCGGCGTGGGCGACTTTTATGGCGCCGGTGATGCCCATGTCCATGGTGGGGTTAACGCGCATATAGTCGGTGGCTTCGGCGATGACCATGTCTACTTTGGGTTCGAGGGTGCGTACGTGTTCGCCCATGAGGATGGGCGTTTTGATCATTTGACGTAATTTTTTTTGTGCGAAGAAGGAGATGCCGCCGTCTTTGAAGGGATCTTCGTACCAGAAGAAGTTGGCTTCGTCGCAGGCTTTGCCTACGCGCAAGGCTTCGGCGAAGGTTTCGTATTCGCAGGCGGGGTCGAGCATGAGATCCATTTCGGGGCCAACGGCTTTGCGCACAGCCAGTACGTTGGCGATTTCGCGTTGGGTAGGGGCGTGGCTCCAGCCGTGGATTTTGAATGCGGGATAGCCCATTTCTTTGCATTGCACGGCAAAGTCGGCAAAGGCTTCGGGAGAGTCGAGGCCACCGTTTTCGTCGCCGTGATAGGTTGAGGCGTAGGCGGGTAGGGTTTTGCGGTAGCCGCCGAGCATTTCGTAGATGGGGGCATTGTAGAGCTTTCCGGCAATGTCCCATAGGGCGATGTCTACGGGGCCCATGCTCATGCGGTCAAATTTGCGTAGGGCGCGTTTGACATCGTTGTAAATGAGTTCGCGTTGGAGGGGGTTTTTGCCAATGAGGTAGGGGATGAACATTTGCAGTTGGGAGCTGTCACCTGCAGCAATTTCGCCGGTGATGCCTTCGTTGGTGTGGATTTGCATGATGCTGCCGTTTCGTTTTGTGACGGCGCCCTTTTTGTAGACGGTGTTGAAACCGTTGTAGTCATCTTGGTTTGTGAGGTTGTGAACTTCGTATGCGAAGGTGTGGAATTCGATGTGGGTGATTTTTAGGTTGTGGCTCATGGTTATATCCTTAGGTGGTGACTTGGGTGACCCAGTTTGCTGTGTCGTGATTGGCTTGGGTGATCATGGGTTCGTTGGGGTGTTCTTGTTCGTTTCGGAAGCCTGCGTTGCGGCAGCTGTTGCCATAAATCTAAAATATTTGGAACCACAGATGGACACAGATAAGCACAGATAAGCACAGATAAGCACAGATAAGCACAGATAAAAATAAATCATATTCCTTTTTGTGGGGGTAAAGATTATACTACATCGTTCGTCAAACACAATGTGAATTATAGGGAGGGATTCTATGTCTGGGAAATTAGAGCATAAAATTGCGGTGGTAACGGGGTCGACCAGTGGTATTGGTGCGGCGATTGCACGGGCTTTTGCAAAAGAAGGGGCGCAGGTTGTGATTACTGGGCGACGAGAGGATCGGGGTGAGGCGGTTGTGGGGGAAATTGTGGGTGCGGGTGGGCAGGCGGTTTTTGAGCAGGCCGATATGGCGGTTGCTGAAGATTGCCGGCGGGTGTGTGAGCGCGCCCAGGAAGCGTTTGGTGGGTTGGATATTTTGGTGAATAATGCGGGTATTTTTCCGCGGGCAAAGTTTGAAGAGACGACGCCTGAGTTTTGGGATACGATGTTTGCGGTGAATACGCGCAGTGCGTTTTTGTGTAGTCAGGCGGCAGTGCCTTTGATGCGTGCTCGGGGCGGTGGATCGATTATCAATATGGGATCAACTTTGCCGTGGAGTTTGGGTGATAATTTGTTTGCGTATGGGTGTAGTAAGGGTGCGATGTATACGATGACGCGGCAACTTGCAGGTATTTTGCGCAAGGATAAGATTCGGGCAAATTGGGTGACGATTGGGTGGGTGTTGACGGAGAAGGAGTTTGAGGTGCAGGCGGGTGAAGGGCGAGAAGATGGGTGGGAGGTGGGACAAGCTGATCAGTTGCCGATGGGTGAGTTTAATACAGAGGCGGATATGGCTGAGGCGTGTGTGTATTTGGCGAGTGACGCGGCAGCTCGGGTGACGGGAACAGATTTGAATGTGTCAGCGGGATTGAATATCCATATATAAGATGAAGCGATTGGCGTTTGTTGTCAATCGCCGATACTAATTTTACACGCGCGTGTAAAATTAGTATCGAGCGATGAAGAGAGAAGGAAAATCAAAGTAAAGGGGCATTAAAGCAATCCCTTTGTCTTCAATTTTTTAATTAGCGAAGAGGAGGGGGTTACCTGTTGTATCTGGTCAACACGGTGAAGTCGCTTTTCAATATCCTGATCGAGTTCTACTTGATGATCCCAATAGTATGCCAGCGCAGAATGGATCTGCCCCATAGTTAGATAGGGATGCTGGAGGCGCAGTTCTTCAGGGCTCCAACCGTATGCAAGATGATCGGTAATTAGCTCAATCACTTTCATCGTTGTACCAGCAATTAGTGGCACTTCTTTTTCGTTGAGCTTAATGTGCTCGTATCGCGTTTCGGTCAGCAAGGGAGGTTTCTCCTCTTCTGTTCAACTAAATATCTGTGGGAAGAATAGTTATTTTTCGAGTGTCATAAAAACATAGCGTAAGCGTGATGAACAAACAAGAAAATTGTAGCAGATCAGACTGATCCTGGAATTTCAAAACTCCGGTTCAAGTGCAGGTCAGTGTCCTCTTTTGTTTTGGATACTGGCGCCTGGCAATTTCATAATCTCACAGAATGCATATTGCCTCTGCGCATCATTGAAGGGAACACGCTTGATACATGCCTCGACGACCTGCATAATGCTTGCATGGGTCACCACAAGCAATTTTTTGGATGTAGACTGAATCGCGATTTCTTTCAATATGACGCTGAACACCTTGCATCAACGCTTCGAAGTCAGAACGTTTATGCACATGCCAGAGCGCATTGGAAAGTAGGAGAATGGATCCGAATGTTCTTCCGAGATCAAAATCGCGAAAATCACTCAGCGTCAGCTCGATCTCTACTTGGGCTTCTCTTGCTTTCTTGCGAGCGAAATCCAACATGGGTTGGGAATAGTCTATGCCGGTCACGGATAAGCCACGCTGAGATAGCGGAATCGCAACGCGGCCCTTGCCACAGGCGAGTTCCATGACCGAATGTCGTTCTCGCAGGAGTTCGATCAGCTAATCTGGAAGTTGCGCGTATGGCCCGTAGTATTGGTCATATTTATCGGCGTCTAAATAGTCTGCATCGATGTGTGATTCCATCGGCATGGCCTTTTATGGTTTTGATTTTTAGGGATAATCAGGCTGTCTGTTTCACTCGTTTATTATGGGGAGAAAGTTTAACCTCAATATTGAAATCAAGCTTGTCCTGAAGAACGGAAAAAATGCTCGTAAGATTATCCATTGTGGGGTTACCCTTTAGGGATAACATACGGTGAACACTCTTGCTTGATTTATCTAATTTTTCAGCCAATAGCTCGAATCCAATCGTTGAATTCACCAATTCTCTAAGGACCAAGCGAGCCGTTTCGGGTTCACCCGTTAAGAAACAGGAAACGGCCTCATTCATCAGTGCTGTCGCAAAATTGGGATCTTTTTTTGCCCGTTCTCTAATTGTCTGTTTATAGTCGCGTGTCAGTGCCATTTTTATCTCCTACGTCTGTATTCTTGCAGAAGTTCTTTAGCCCGGTTGATATCCCTCTGCTGTTGTCTTTTTGTGCCACCACCAAGCAACACAATGAGCTCATCACCATCTTGCAATAAATAGATCAGTATCCTGGCCCCCAATCTATTATGTATTCTCCAAGGCCAGAAAACCACTTGATGCTTGAAGTGTTGCCTTGTTCCATTCGAGCTAAAGCAACAGACACTTCTGCAGCGGCTTGGACATTCAGCTTGTCGAACCACTCCTTAAATGGGATCGAGCCATTTGCCCGAATATATTCAGTAACTTTCATCTTAAAACAGTAACGTATATGTTACTTTATGTCAATGGGAAAAGTTGATCGATATAAATCGTGAGGGTATATGTTTTTCCCCATCATGTTTTTAAGTTTGATTCAAAACTGTTATGACAGGTAACGTATAAGAGTGTATCCGCTGCGCAGTTGCGGATACACTTGAGTTGAACGATGGCGCGTGTCTCAAGCTATGGGGATTCAATCGCCTCGATCTGTGTTTTCGAACCAGTTACATACTCATTTTAAGCTTCGTCATCTTCGGTTTTGTGTAGATGTGTGTGGTCTACCCTGAGGTATTGAAAGATGTAGCGTATTTCAGTTTGTCCAGGCCAAACGAGTCCCTCGACAGTCCCCATTCTGTTTTTTTGCTGTATTTATTTGACTAAGTTAAGCACCGTTATGTTTATGGTGGTGCTCCTGATTGACTGACAAAACGCAAAAGTGATGAGGGAAGTACTTTCCAAAACAACAAGATACGGCTATCCTATACTGAGATAAGTCATGACAAATATTTCAAATAGGAGACCGAAATGGAAAGC
>Ga0114999_10002913_pt1 | contig 21962 bp, 18 predicted proteins | sample ArcticOcean_MG_C_3_FD_89820 | JGI IMG/M metagenome (GOLD analysis project Ga0114999, IMG submission 89820) | Marine microbial communities from western Arctic Ocean - ArcticOcean_MG_CB8_126 | ecosystem: Environmental > Aquatic > Marine > Oceanic | place: Arctic Ocean: Canada Basin | collected...
GACGATATGTCTCCACGCGAGATAGAAAATCTTATACAGCAAGCAGCACGAGAAGAAACACTCTACAGAGAAGCATTAGCATTGGAGCTTGACCGTGATGACTACATCATCCGAAGCCGACTTGTGCAAAAACTAAGATACCTTTCAGAAGGTTTTTCTGATGATGATCTCACTCTTAGCGAAGAAGACATTCTCACTTATTTCGAAGAAAATCGAAAAAACTACGACATTGACCCCTTTATAACATTCACTCACGTCTTCTATAACGTTCAACGACGTGGCAAAGAGGAGGCCTATGGACTAGCAGAAGAAAAGTTAGTGGAATTAAACAAAGAAAATGTTCCTTTCGAGGAAGCAGCAAATCACGGCGATCGTTTCCCCTATTTTGTTAACTATATTGAACGTCCACCACAACTAATAGCAAGCCACCTAGGTGGTGATATCGCAGAATCTTTATTTCAAATCACCCCTAGCACTTCGGTATGGCATGGACCTTTTGAATCAAGCTTTGGTTTTCATCTTGTGATGATCTCAAATCAAGAACTAGAACGAGAACCCTCTTTCGAAGAAATCCAAGATCGCGTAGAAGCTGATGCACAAGCGGCTCAAGCAAGGCAAAACACAGAATTAGCGATTCAAGAAATCATGGATCAGTATCAAATCTCAATCGATCCAATTTTAATGCGCTCAAACTAGTAACCTAGGTTATGAAAGTCACCCAAATACTCGTTACAGCCTTCTTTATTACCGTATCATCACCAACGCTTAGCCATGATCTACGTCCAATCTTTATTGATGCTTTTCAAAACTCAGCACAATCACTCATATTACGATGGAAAGTCCCATCAACCGTTCCGCGTGGCCAAGTCCCCATGGTTTTATTATCAGATGGATGCCAGCCTGAAACAGAACCTCAAATCTCCTTAAGAGGGGACAGCTATCAAGCCGAACAAGCCTATCAATGCCTAGCTGGTGTAACTGGAAAAACACTATCGCTTGCATTCCCAGGTTCAAATCCCTCATTAACAACAGTTATTCGGATAAAAACCCATGACGGACAGCTAATATCTGGTCTCCTTGCGCCAGGAGAACTAAACTGGGAAATACCTGAAGAACCTAAGCGTTGGGAGGTTGCGGCAAACTATACAAAGCTCGGTCTGGATCATATCTGGCTTGGATGGGATCACTTGATGTTTATAGCGTTGCTGGTCTTGATTGCACGCACCGGCAAACGAACACTAATAACGGTAACGGGTTTTACATTAGCTCATTCCCTCACGCTGGCCTTGTCTACGTTGGATATTCTCTCGATACCAATACCCGCCGTGGAAGCCATCATTGCGTTAAGCATTGTCTTTATAGCAACAGAGATCGCACGAGCGAATAAAACAACGCTCACCTATCGTTACCCAGTTCTAGTTTCTAGTTCATTTGGGCTCCTACACGGATTTGGATTCGCAAGCGTATTGCGAGAAGTTGGACTGCCGACTACCGAGTTGCTCACAGCATTATTATTTTTCAACTTAGGTGTTGAAATCGGGCAGGTTGTTTTTGTTTTAATTATCTTTGGGACTGCTATCCTGATACATGCAACACACAAAAAAATGAATAACCAAAGGGCATTCAGCCTTTCTAGAGCTCGCGCCGGAATCATGACAGCGTACTCTCTAGGCTCTATCGCAACCTTCTGGACCATAGAACGCGTGCTAGTGTTTTGGACTTAGAATAAGCTCAATAAAAATCTACATGGGCTTTGTACCTCGCATATCGAAGCCAATCTAAAACTTAGGTTCCACCCATAACTAGTTTTATGGCTCTGACTAAAGAAGTCTTACTAAAGAGCCTCTAACCGATAAATCCAATATTATTGGTTAGAAAATTCTAGCTTTCTATTCTCAGTTTTAATGAAACTCGTGACCTTGCAATTACGAAAAAAGGTTATTTTAAAATCAAAGAATTTCAATTTTAATTAAAAAATCGACTGTTTACCTAGCTTCTGCACAGCAAAAAGAATACCAAAAATTATCAGAGCACCACCGATCATATGGTAAACATAAAGCTTTTCCCCAAGAAAAATAATTGCTAAACAAGCTCCAAAAACCGGAATTAAATTTAAAAATATAGCAGCGCGATTTGCGCCCACTGATCGTATTGACACATTCCACAAAGAAACGGCAACCACTGTAGAACCTAGACTAAGATAAAGTACTGCCGTGAACGTTATCGAATTGAACTGCATGGATCGCGAAAAACTCTCCTCTATTAGATATAGCGGTAAACCAAAAATAACTCCAGCGCACGCAGTAAGAAAAAGAAGAACTCCGTAGCTAGGCAGATACTTTGCTCTGTGTAATTCAACAGCATAAAGCGACCAAAAAGTCACTGCGCCGAGCATAGCGAAATCTCCTAAATTCATATTCATCTGCAAGAGTCGAGTCATATTGGCTTGAAACCCCATAACTACAATTCCAATAAATGCAGAAATGATCCCTAATAACTGCAACGCTGTAAGGCGCTCACGCAAGATCATAAACGCCGCTAAGGCGGTTACTGCGGGTTGAACACCGTTGATAACGGCGGCATTGATCGCCGTTGTATGATTAACAGCGACGAGTGATAAAGTGGTTCCAACTGACATGGTTACGCAGATCCAGTAAACAGAATGCCGTGCCTCTGGTTTTAGCGGAAGTTCTTTGCGGAGATTTCGTGCTATAAAAGGAAATAAAATCAGAGCTGTCACGACCCACCTCCAAAACGTTAATGCCATTGGAGGCGCTATTTCATGTACACCACGAGCGACAACCAAGGCTCCGCTCCAAAGGGCCATATTGGCCACTAAAAAAATATAGGCCATAAAATGAGAGATCATGTTTCACAGTGTATATTTTCAGGATAACTGATGCCCAGACTGCATAATTAGAGATTAGAAATACTACCGCAATGGATAAAATATCTACCTTTTGGGACTTTTCACTCGCCACCTATTCTCGGCCTAATGTTGCTGAAGCATGTTTATCCCTTCAGGATCAATACGCCTTAGATGTCAATATGCTCCTTTTTTGCTGCTGGTACGGTTCTACGCGAGGATGTCTAGATAAGGACACATTTGAAACGGTTATAGCCTTCTCAGAATCATGGGCAACTCAGGTAGTGCATCCACTTCGAAATACCCGAAAATGGATGAAACACCACAACTCTACTCAAGCATACCAACACAACTCAAAGCACTTAAAATTAAGAAATGAAATAAAAAAATCCGAACTATCTGCAGAGCGTATACAGCAGGAAATCCTCGAAAACCTCGCATCAACAGTACCTATTAATCTAGAAACACAGAAACAGACAATCAATGCGATAAAAAACTTATGGCGTTACTTAGAATATTACGATGTACGACTCGATCCTCCATCATTAGTCCAACTAGCACATATTGTCACCTCTTTTATTAATGGTTCTGATAAAAAAAATGTTCTTTCAATGCTTAAGAAAAATTTTAAAAAAGTTTGATATGTTAATTTTTAATCCTATAAAAACCTCATTAGAAAAAAATTAAAAACGATCTTGAATAACGGAAAACCCCATAACAGCGCACTAGATGTTGTAATAATTGGTGCAGGTGTGATTGGCTTAAGCATCGCCAGAGAATTCGCTCTAGCTGGGCGTGAGGTTATTGTTCTTGAACGTAACGCTAACATTGGCGAAGAAACATCATCGCGCAACTCTGAAGTTATACACGCTGGAATATACTACGCTCAAGACAGTCTCAAAGCACAGCTCTGCACGCGAGGAAAGGCCTTGCTTTACTCTTATTGCGATGAAAAATCTATTTCTTATAATCGTTGTGGCAAGTTGATCGTAGCATTAACTGAAGATCAGAAAAAAACACTACATAAACTTCAAAGCTATGCTTTAAAAAACGGCGTCTATGACATTCAAACACTTGATGCAGCAGAGGTCAGAGAACTAGAGCCCTCTATTCAATGCTCCGCAGGTCTTTTTTCACCGTCTACCGGAATCATTGACAGTCATCATTTAATGCTTTCATTACAGGGTGACCTAGAAAATTCGGGAGGAAGAGTTGTTCTATTATCGGAATTTACACAAGCATATTTAAAAGAAAATAAGCTTCATTTAAAAATCAAATCAGACGAAACCCCTATATCTATTACTGCTCAATGTGTGATCAATTGCGCCGGACTTTATGGGTCGAGTGTTGCAAATAATATTGATGGGCTTGATGCAAAATATATTCCAAAAACACGTTATGCTCGAGGAGTTTATTTTACGTACCAGGCAAAGCATCCATTCCAACATCTTATCTACCCTGTGCCAGAACCTGGCGGGTTAGGAATTCATCTCACATTAGATTTAGCTGGAAAAGCACGTTTTGGCCCAGATGTTGAGTGGATCGAACAACTCGAATACAAAGTAGATGCACATCGAAGTGATCGGTTTTTTAAGTCTATATCTGGCTACTGGCCAAACGTAAAAAGAGAAGCACTAATGCCTGGTTACGCAGGGATAAGACCTAAAATTGTGGGGCCTAATGACCCTCCTGGAGATTTTATGATTCAGGGACCCCGCGTACACGGCGTTAATGGCTTAGTAAATTTGTTTGGAATTGAATCGCCAGGCCTAACTGCTTCATTAGCGATTGCAGAGCATGTACTGAAGATCTTTTCTGAGGATATCATTTGAATAATATTTCCAACCTTTTAATCAAGGTTAAAACGATTGAAAATTAAACAAAGCTTGAGTAATTTTAAACAGCTCACGCCTGGAATACAGCGTCTGCTTGCCCCCAACCCAGGCATGATGACTGGACCAGGCACTAATACTTATCTGTTAGGCCAGAAGGAAATAGCGGTAATAGATCCTGGGCCTGCTATAGCCTCCCATATAGCCATGATTCAAAAGATAGTTTCTGCTCCAATTCGATGGATTATCGTTACTCATACACATCTAGATCATTCACCAGCAGCCCAAATGCTAGCTGAAGCAACTGGCGCTGAATTGCTGGGGCAAAGTCCACCAGCCGGATCAAATCAAGATCAGACCTTCTCACCTCATCGCATCTTAAATAATGGCGATAAAATTGAAACGGAGGAATTCACTCTTACAGCTATCCATACACCAGGCCATGCTTCAAACCACCTATGTTATCTACATGAAAAGCTTCAGTGGATATTCACAGGGGACCATGTAATGAATGGATCCACTGTAGTCATTAATCCACCCGATGGAAACATGAAGGACTACTTAGATTCTCTTGCACAATTAAAAATTCTCGATCCAAAAAAACTTGCTCCCGGTCATGGAGATCTACTGCCAAATCCCCAAGCAACCCTTGATTGGATCATCACACACAGATTAGAGCGTGAAGCAAAAATCATCACCACCCTTGATTCTATGTCTGGTAGCTCCCTTACTAAATTAGTTAAGAAGGCTTATGACGATATTGATGCAAAGTTGCACCCTCTAGCAGAACGCTCTCTTCTAGCGCATCTTATTAAGCTTAATAGAGAGCATCTTGCTAACGAAAAAAATGGGCTCTGGTATCTATCATAGGGTTAACAATGAAAAAATTTACATGCATATCTACAACAATACTTTTTACATCATTATTTTTGAGTGTAGAAAGCTCAGCTCAAAAAATTGAATCACTTGAGGCTGAGGCTAAAAGCATCCATCTCGACGTCATAACCATCGATAGTCATGACGACATTCCTTTGAACTTTGCTACCGAAACTATTGATCCATTAAATGCTGCTCGTCAGGTTAATTTGGAAAAAATGCGTGAGGGAGGGTTAGACGTCGCTTTCTTTATTGTCTACGTAGGACAAACCGAACGCACACCAGAAAATTATGAGAAAGCCCAGGCGAATGCAATGAAGAAGTTCAATGCTATACATCGCATGACTAACGAAATGTATCCGAACTCTATTGAGCTTGCTTACTCTGCAAATGATATCGAACGAATTCATGCCTCTGAAAAACTCGTTGCAGCAATTGGCATCGAAAATGGTTATGTAATTGGCACTGATTTGTCATTGTTAGAAAAATACTATGAGCTTGGAGCCCGCTATATGACCCTAGCTCATAGCGGTCATAATGATATTTCAGATTCTGCTCAACCACGACCTCAATTTGGTGATAGTCATTCAGAACACGATGGAATAAGTCAATTTGGAGAGCAAGTAATAGCTGAGATGAATCGTATTGGAATGATGGTGGATATTTCGCATATTTCTAAACAGGCAGCACTTGATGCCATACGTTTATCGAACGCACCTGTTATCGCATCACATTCCAATACGCGCGCACTTACCGATCATTACCGCAATATGGATGATGAGACACTTCTAGCGCTCAAAGAAAATGGTGGTGTCATGCAGGCAACGGCCTTAGCAACCTTCGTAAAACAGCAAAATATCACCCAAGTAGAAGCAACTCAAAAAATCCTTGCTGATTACGGCATAGAAAGAATCAGTCAGTGGTGGATTCTTACGAATGAACAGCGCATTCAGATAAAAGACAGACTATCGACTATCGGCTATGCAAATGTCAGTGATTTCATTGATCACGTCGACCACGCTGTCAATCTAATAGGTATTGACCACGTTGGACTGAGTTCTGACTTTGATGGTGGCGGAGGTCTCTTAGGGTGGTTTGATGCTGCAGAAACCTTTAACGTAACATTAGAACTCGTTAATCGAGGCTATAATAGGGAAGATATTCGTAAGCTCTGGGGTGGAAATCTGCTAAGAGTATGGCGAGAAGTGGAACAGGTTTCTGTAGAAACTCGCTAACCTATAAATCAGCAAACTTTCTGCCGGTAGTCCCTAAATCTTCTAACAATGTTGGCACTTCCCAGTAGGTTGAGCCAAAGCGATCACGTAATTCACATACTGCCTCATATACCCGCTGCACCCCTATTTCATCTGCATAGTGCATTGGTCCCCCACGATAGCGTGGGAATCCATAACCGTTAGTCCATACAACATCAATATCAGCAGATCGCAGCGAAATACCTTCTTCTAGAATTCTTGAACCTTCTACGATCAAGGCATAGATACACCGTTCTGTAATCTCCTTAGTGCTAATCTCTCGCTGGTCCACGCCCAGTAATTCTGCCTCTCGATCAATCATCTCTTGCACCTCTAGATCAGGGACAGGTGCTCGCGAACCCGATTTATACAAGTACATACCCTTACCCGTTTTCTGTCCAAACCTTCCAGCTTGAGACAACATATCAGCAATACGATAAAAACAAGGATCCTCAGATTGATCGGCTCTCTCCTGGCGAATTTTGTATCCCACATCAAGTCCTGCAAGATCACCCACAGCGTGAGGGCCCATAGCCATTCCCCACTCTTGGAGCGCGCCATCTATTTGTTCTGGAGAGGCACCTTCCAACAAAAGAAGCTGGGCTTCCCGTCCATAACCATGGAGCATTCGATTCCCAACGAAACCAAAACAGTTACCAACAACCACTCCGACCTTCTGTAACCGTTTTGAAAGAGCGAGTGCTGTTACTAAAACATCATCTGCTGTGTTAGCTCCACGTACAATTTCTAATAGACGCATAATATGGGCAGGACTAAAAAAATGTAGCCCAATCACATCTTCTGGTCGTCCCGTTGCAGCCGCTATTTGATCTACATCCAATGTCGAAGTATTGGTCGCCAATATTGCACCAGGACGGCAGATCTTATCTAAAGTTCGAAAAACTTCTTTTTTTATAGCCATATTTTCGAAAACTGCTTCAATCACAAGATCCGAGTTAGCAGCACAATCAAAATTCTGCGTTGTCTGTAATCGTGCCAGACCTTTCTTCATACCTACATCATCTATTCTTCTGCGAGCAACGTCGTGTGCAAAGAAACCTTTTATCGCCTCTGCACCCCGCTCAAGCCCTGATCTTTCGCTATCTATCAAAGTCACCTTAAAACCGGCCCGCAGAGCAGTGTAGGCGATGCCTGACCCCATAGTGCCCGCACCAATTACGGAGATTTCATCTATCTGACGCCGACAGGCTTCAACAGAAATTCCAGGAACCTTTGCAACTGCTCGCTCAGCAAAAAAAATATGTCTTAACGCCTTAGATTGTGAGGATTTTTTGCATTCGCTAAAAAAACCTCTTTCCTGAATTGACGCTTCATCAAAAGCCATTTTGATAGATGATTCGACACTACGAATAATTTTTTCTGGAGATATTAAGCCTCGTGTTTTAAAGGCTATTTTTTTACGGTATTCATCAAAAAAATCTGCTGAAACCGGATCAACAATAAGATCTCGGACACGTCGAATAGGTTTGCCTTCAGCCAACAACTTGTTCACAAATGCAATAGCACCATTCAAAAGAACTTCGTCCTCGATCAATTGATCTGCAATGCCTAAACTGAGAGCAGTTTTAGCATCCACAGGTCTACCTGAAATCATCATATCTAATGCGTTTTCTACACCTATTAATCGAGGTAAGCGTTGAGTCCCCATCGCCCCAGGCAACAGCCCTAAAGTTACCTCTGGAAGGCCAACTTGTGCTTTTGGATCAACAACTCTAAAGTGACATCCCATAGCAAGCTCAAGCCCTCCTCCGAGAGCTGTACCATGCATCGCTGCAACAACAGGTATTTCACTGCGCTCGACACAGAAAATAACATCTGAGAGATGAGGTGAAAGCGCAGGTTTACTAAATTCGCGTATATCGGCCCCAGCACAAAATGTTCGTCCAGCACAAACAAGCACAACAGCTTCCACGTCATTATTTAATTTAATTGCCTTCATTGCGGCAACAATTCCTGACCGAACAGGTTGTGATAGAGCGTTAACTGGCGGACTATCAATGGTTATAACTGCCAAGTTATTACGATACTCAACGCCAACCTCACTCATAAAGATCTCCTTCAACATGAACCGGCCTTATAGGCCAGTTCATACAATTCTTAGTGCTGTTTAATACTTATAACAATCAATGATTTAGAAAATCACAGTATTCGTTATGATTCGCCATAGAACGTGTAAAGTATTTATCTCGTTTTTTATTGATAATGCCTACGGTAGAACTTAGAACCCTAATCACAGAGTAGCGACACAAAACTTTATATTTCTTAAAATATTTGATCTAAAATCAATCAAAACCCCATAGTGATTCCAAAAGGCCTTGATCCCACATATCACGATAATGACCAGTTGGATCACATGGACTGGTTCCTGATACTAATTGAAATTGAATATCATCATCTCTAGCTGAACCTCTTTCTCGAATAAGTGGCTCCGTATAATACGGATCATGAATGACCATCTTTCTATCCATCGTTAATTGATCTTCGCTTAAAGTATAAGTTTCAACAATTCTTGTGTCTTCTCCAGACATAGGCAATCCCAACCCATCAAGCCAACTTGGAGAAAGATGTGAAGTCTCCATAATAAAAATATTACCTTCCCACTTGCCAGTGGAGAAGCCCATTGGGCTGGCTAACAATCCATCTGGTGCCCCTCTTCCATCTAGCCAGATTCTTCTCACCCCTCCCCAAGAAATCATTAAGTAGTAGTCTCCAGCATCAACTATTTCTAAGTTAAATGGCGCACCAAAAGACCTCGGAAGTCCCATCGGAGAACAAGTTTTAGCTGGATCCTCCCATTCTTTAGTTGCCTCATGGACTCTTCTTCCTTCTTCAGTAAAGGGCGTTGGCTTTGGCTCTAAGTCCCCTGCTGTTATTTGAAATTTATACCTATTATTCCATGCTCCTGTTATGTCGTATGGATGCTCTGTAGACGTTACCCCATAAGACTTATTAGGATCGGCATTTATCTCTACAATATCGTAAGCGCTTGATGATGCTCCATCTAAAATACTGAGCTCTTCTCCAGTTGCTAATGTCACCCATTCCATAAAAATCTTTTTAGATGAACTTCTACCTAAAGCACCAGAAAGTTTTATCGTATCTCCTACTTTAATAGTATCTTTATCCCAATTTAATCCTAGCAGAACCCCTACGTTATGTGTTTGTACCTGCCAATCCTCAGTTACTCCATTTTCTAATCGTGTTCTTATCCTATAAGTTACATGAGGATTGGAAAATCTTACCCAAGTTACTTCGCCTTCTAAGGTCGCATTTTGATTCCGATCAAATTCAAAAGCGAACGAATGGTGTGCAACGGAAAAATCCATATAAACTAAAAAAAACAAAGTCGAATAAAATAATTTTTTTAAAATACTCATACTTTCATCCAGATTCAGTTTAATTTTTGCAATAACAACTTCTCTTCCTTATAGCTTACTAGAGAGAGAAACAGAAGAAAATTTAGCTGCAAAAACTATGGTAGAAGCTACAATACCCATACTTATATTGAGTAGTGAAAAAGAGGGTTAAACCATGACCTATGTAGTCACGGACAGCTGTATTAAATGCAAACTCACCGACTGCGTGGAGGTGTGCCCCGTGGACTGTTTCCATGAAGGACCTAACATGCTGGTCATAGACCCAGAAGAATGCATTGACTGCACTTTATGCGAGCCTGAGTGCCCAGTGGACGCAATTTGCTCAGAGGATGAGATACCAGAGGGTCAAGAAGCATTCCTAGAGCTAAATGCAGAACTCTCTCAAAACTGGCCTGTCATTACGCAAGCTAAGGATGCCCCTGATGACGCAGATGATTGGCGCGAGGTTAAAAATAAACTTCAACATCTAGAGAAATAATAAAAACAGAATTTCGACTCTTTTAGAAGATTTTATCTGATTTTTCGAGATTTTCAGGCTTTAATCTATAACTTCAGGCAACAGGGAAATCTAACTAGTAAAACGGTAGTCTTGTAACTCGTGACTCTTATCTAGTGATAACAACAAAAAGTAATGTAATTTTTATCTTACCCCTCTAATCTCACTAAAAGGACTATAAAAATGAAGCCCGCTCGACCCTCCTCTGCGGTGATACTGATACGCGAGGTTCAACGTAAGATCGAGGTTTTTATGGGCCAACGCCATGAGCGCGCAACATTTGCTTCAGCGTTTGTCTTTCCTGGCGGCGTGCTCAGCAAAGACGACAGTTGTGTATACCCTCGCTGCCGAGGTTTACGTCAAGACGATGCAAATCAAGCTTTATCAGTGAAATCTGGTGGCCTAGACTATTACAGCGCAGCAATCCGAGAGCTTTTCGAGGAAACTGGCGTGCTCCTAGCAGTTACCTCTAATAATCACTGGGTGAGTGATGACGTCCATTCCTACCATCCATTCGCAGAAACCCGAATGAGCCTTAAGGAAGGAAAGCTGTCTTGGCCTAAGGCCTTATCAAATGCAAATGTAAATTTAGCGACAGATGAGTTGTATTATCTGGGGCACTGGGAAACCCCCGTTACCCTTAACGCTCGATTTTCTACACGTTTTTTTCTAGCCGAGCTACCACCAGGCCAAAAAGCACAACACGATGGGGAAGAACTAGTAGCTAGCAGATGGTTAGAACCAAGTCAGGCGTTAGCTTTACATAATGCTGGAGAAATAGACCTTCCATTTCCACAAATGAAACAACTAGAAATTCTTGCTGACTTCACCACACCCGCAACGCTGCGCAACTGGGCTTATAACAGGTGGCGCAAGCCAATAGAAAAAATCCGCCCTTGGATACAAGAGGAAAAGGGCAAGCGTCAGGTGATTTTACCGTGGGAACCAAATTACCCCGATCACGCCTAATGCTACGGTTGCAGGAGATAGGAGAATTTAATAAAGAACTGCTCACCGTCCCGACGCAAGTCATTTGTACGCACCAATTCCGTCCCATCCTCAGTATCTATTAGATTAAAATTACTAGAATTACTGTTATAACCCACATAGAGTGCTGACCAAGGATTGAGAATATACCGAACTAGAAAATCGTAGTTCAGGCCCTTTTTATTGGTTAACGAACTTAAAGCCCCAGGATCTGTAGTTTCATCCTGCAGAATGAAGCGTAGTGATGTTTCCTTTGTGAACTGATAATTCCATTTCGCTCTTAATATGGAATCATCCAAAATGTCCACAGCACTTAATGGATCTTTTAGTGAAGTATTCAAATAAGTTAGGTCAAGCCTCAATCGTTCCGATGGCCTCCATAAAAAACCTACCTCACTAACGCTAAAATCAGCCAATTCTGGCTCTTTACCTGCCACTGGCGACAGATTAATTGTATCACCAACTCTAAACTTCGCTGAAAACCCAGTGGTAGAGAACACTTGCGTCTGGAACTCAGCTCTCCATTGCTTCTGGTGGAAATCTTTATTCTTGTTAAGATTAGAATGATCTTGTGCCCTCAAGCGCTCCCGCAAAGCATCTACTCGCAACATAATGGCGGTTTCCCCATTCCAAGTTGCCTCCATTCGATAATCTATATTCTCAAAAATCCTGACGCCCTTCTGATCAGATACTGTGTTGATACCTATTCTGGGGGTCCAGCTATTAACCAAGCCATCTTCTGGCCAAAACGTGTAACCGAAATTGGTATGCCTAGACCTTGTGTCAGCAGAGGTGTTTCTATTTTGAAAACCAAGGTCTACCTGAAAATCTTCAGTCGTATCAATCTGATGAACATGAACTCGCAAACTTCGACCTTGCCGATCAAATTTTATGTTGGACTGGCGACCATCGGAAGAAACACCTGCAGCATTCTTAGCATTTGTATCTATAAACTGCATCTGAGTTGACCAATTATCACTTAACTTAAAGCGCCCATCTACGTTAAAGACTTTATTTTCTGCATTACCGAATTTCCGATTGGAATAAAAAACTCCAACCCGATCTTGATCGGACAACTCTCTAAATAAACGGAAAATATTAATATCAGCAGCACTTCCTGCTAAAGGATCTCCGACAGACACCTGCTCCCCTGGTGCCTCATCATTCATAGCCATTGTTCCGATACCCCAGTCGCCAAGCTTACCGGTTAACCTTAATCCCACTTCTGGATCTACAATTCGCCTTGTAAACAACAATATTGAATCCATTTCCCCGAAGTAATCAGCATTTTCCAAGAAGAAGGGTCGGCGTTCTGGAAACCGCACCTCAAAACGCTCATTTGCGGTCACTTGAGGTTCATCCGATTCAACCTGACTGAAATCAGGGTTGAAAGTTGCATCCAAGACTAGGCTGTCCTGAATCACGATTTTTGCATCAACACCAATATTGATCTCCGAATCCTTATTAAAGGCTGGTCCACCAGTTGCTTCTGAATCAAGCACGTCATAACTGCGCCCGAAAACAAAGGGAACAATCTGCACATTGCGTCCTGGAGAAACATTTCGTATCCCCGTTGCCACAGCAGCTTGGTTCAATCGCCCTTCTATGATTGAAGAATAAGCTGGCCAGTATGAGTCTTCACTAAGTCTTGGAATACGTCTGCTGAATTGGACACGCCATGTTTGCTCATCACTAGCCGGAAATCTCAGCGTACGCAAAGGAACAGTCATCTGCACCATGTAACCTGAGTCAGTTACACGCGAATCCGTGTACCAAAGAGCCTCATACGACCCATCCCATTGGTTATTCCCTCTTGCAAGATCAGACCAACGCCCATCACTTTGCACGCCTGAAGCGCTGGCTCCAAAACCATAGGCACTACGCTGATCATTAAAAGTATCAATTAGAAGCCCTACCCAATCATCATTCTGTATTTCCTCGCGTGGCGCGAGGTTAGCCCGAATCTGATTCGGTTCAGTATCAAAGGCAAGATAGATTGCATAAAAATTAGTACTGTCGTAGGCAGCATAAACGACAGTCTCTTGACTGGCCGGAGCACCATCGCTCGGCTCGCGTTGGATAAACTCCTGCGCCTTAGCCATCATAGCGGCAATCTCAGGCGATGCTTCCATCCCCGAAAAATCATCGAGCGTCGGCGGACGCTCAATAAAAGGCACTTGAAAATTAACTGTTTCTTGGGAAAACCCAACTAAACTCGTCTGAATTAAAACCAGAGCAAGACAAGATTTAATTAAAATACAGACTTTCACGAAAGAATCGCCTCCTTAATAGGCTATACAGCTATATGCCGAGCGCATTCTATAGCAAAAAAGAGTTAATTCATCATTATATTTGCCTATATAAAGATGAATTAACTGTTATATAAAAAATATGCATCTTAAGTACAAAACGAATCTTTAAGCGCAGTGACGACCCACACCTCAAAATGCTATAAAGGGATCTCAAAAATAAACCACCAATACTAACGACCAACATGATCATAGACTGCCATGGACACTACACGACAGAACCCCAAGAGCTTGGCCATTACCGTGACAAACAAAAAACAAAGCTAGCAAAAAATCCTTTCTATCAAGCCATCAAAGGCACGCTCAATATAACTGATGACCAACTACGAGAAAGCGTGGAGGGCGCTCAACTAAAACTTCAGCGAGAACGCGGTGCCGATAGAACAATTCTTTCTCCGCGAGCAAGCGGCATGGGTCACCATATTGGAAATGAATCCACCAGCATGGCATGGACATCTCACTGTAATGAACTCATATACAGACTGACAAAACTCTATCCTAAGAATTTTATAGGCGTCTGTCAGTTACCCCAATCACCAGGGGTCACACTTGAAAATTCTGTCATCGAACTAGAGAGATGTATCACGGAATTAGGGTTTGTTGGGTGCAATCTAAATCCTGACCCAAGTGGCGGTTACTTTAACTCACCACCGCTTGGCGACAAGTATTGGTATCCCTTATACGAAAAGATGTGTGAATTAAAAGTTCCGGCAATGATCCATGTCAGTGCAGCATGTAATAAAGCTTTCCATACGACTGGTTCCTATTACCTAAGCGCTGACACTACTGCTTTCATGCAAATGATGACATCAAACATATTCATAGATTTTCCAGAATTGAAATTTATCATCCCTCATGGTGGCGGAGCAGTGCCATTCCACTGGGGACGCTTCAGGGGGCTTGCTGATATGTTAAAGAAACCTCCTCTAAATGAATCAGTACTCAATAATGTGTTTTTTGATACCTGTGTATATCATCAACCTGGCATTGATCTCCTACTCAATGTAATTCCGATCGACAACATCTTGTTTGCATCAGAGATGCTTGGTGCAGTCCGTGGCATAGACTCAGAAACAGGATATTATTTTGACGATACAAAGCGATACATCATCAATAATAAAGCCCTCAGCCAGGAAGATCGCGAGAAAATTTTCGAAGGAAACGCCCATCGAGTATACGGGCGTCTCACACAAGCTTTATCCACCTAATAGCGGCTAAGTTAGCTACCATAGTCAAGAAAGATCCTCGCTATTAGCGATCACTCACTGCTTGCAAAAACTCCGAATGGGATGATACCTGTCCATGCAATCCAACATGAATTTGAACATCTAACCCGAGTCGGTCTATATTGCTTGCAAGCACACGCATATTAGGCAATCTAGACTCTGGAAATACCGTTCCAGGTGTTGATGGGTTATACATATCCGCATTAATAACCATCCCCTCATCAGGCAGATAAGGAATCAGCATAGTGTCAGCATGTGTGAGGCCCCGGACTGAGTAAAGATCAAGAATCCTGATCCCATCACTAATTACATATTTCCGCTTCACTGTTTCAATAGGGACAGGACGTCGACTAGGAGCGAACATTGGATAAAAAGTCGACAACCGATCAGGATTGAGGCTGCGCAATCCTGGATGAAACAACACGTCCTCAAAAAATTCCTGGCTGCCCTCATGAGCAATAACTGTCACTCCCTGTGCCACATATGTACGCAGCCCGCCTATATGATCAAAATGGTGATGTGTGCTAACCACATAGCGAATTGGTTTTTCAGGCACTAACCTACCCACCTCTGCGATTACAGCAAGCGAACGCGCCTCGTTCATAGGCGCCTCAATCACCGTAACAAAATCATCAAATTCAACAAGCACGCTATGGTGGGATCCACCTGAAAGTCTCCATACACCATCAGAAAGCTCTTGAGACTCGACTTGAACAGTACGTGACTGCGCACTACGTATTTCACCTGGCACAGACATGTTCGACACCTCAATATTCCCTCGAACAGTCGTTACTCTAATCTCCATAGAGTTATGTGCTGGATTTAGCACAGGGTCACCTTGATGCTCATGCACAATAGTGGGAAACATTATCCCGTCAAAGTTTTCATATTGGGTATAACGCATTTCTAGAAGCATGTCTCCATACACGGGGGTTGGCACCCATGTACTAACTACCTCAACAAAATTCTGATCATTTATAGCCCCATTAACCTTATATTTCCCTAAGGCAAGAAAGGAAATCATCTGTACTTCTCGCCCATTCTCGGTCAGCCCACCGTTAGACTCTCCTGCAATCGGTATGCTTATTATCTGAGAGGTATTACTTTCTAACGCTGCCTTAAGAAAGCCATGCGGGGTTAAGATAATATCCAACTGTCGAAAATCTGCCGCAGATACTCCGTCAAGGACCCCTCTCGGCTGAGCTAGGACCGTCGAGCCACGAAGGTTCCAAGCATATTGACCATTTACTAACTCCGTTATTATCTGATCCCCAGAAAATGGAGCTCCTCCTCCTCGCACTGGGTAATCACCTCGTCTTCGGGTGAGATCCTCTCGTGAGGTTCCCGCCTCATAATCAACCAACCGCTTATACTCAGTAATTTCCAATCGAGGCCAATCTTCACTTAGGGTAGCGCTCTGTCCAACCTGGCCATACCATCCAGACCCTGAAAACTCTATTGAATCAAGATTCGTGGCACCCATAACCTGAATTGCAGACCGAAGAACACTTTGAGCATCTTGTGCAGGTAACTCTCCTGTCAATAACACGAAAAAAGCAGTTGCGAACCAATAGAATTTTTTTATCATGATCACCCCCCTTATTTTTAGTTATGGAAATCTATTAATTTGTTCTTCGGAGAATTAAATAACTTCTTACCTGATGATTATAAGCAACCAACACAAAATCTATGGATAGGCTTGCCTAAAACTATCTCTATTGGGCATCTGAATATCCGGCAAAGTCTGAGCATCCATAGTTTCATCTTCGTCGACAATACCATTCAGAAAAAGAATATAGGCGGTGAGCGCATAAACCTGGTCATTCGTTAAAGACTGTGGCTGCAAATAAGGCATTGCGCGACGAATATAATCAAAAACTGTCGTCGCATAGGGCCAATAGCTGCCCACAGTCTTAATCGGCGCAGACCCAGTCAAGGAACCATGCCCTCCAACCAGACGATCACTTACCTGGCCTTTACCTTGTTCACCATGACATGCAGTACATTGCGCAGCGTAAACATTGGCTCCTTCAGAAACTGAACCAGCCCCATCAGGAAGCCCCTCCCCATCAGGGCCTATACTGATATCCCAAGCTACTATTTCTTCGACAGTAGCCTCTAACCCAAGATTAGGGCCTTCCTGAGCACATACCTCGAAAATAAAGACAATAGAAGCCACTACACTAATAAAAAATTGCCTATGCATAAGTGTTAACCGCTCGCCCTTCAGCATCAATAGCCCACAATTGTATTCCGTTATAGTGATAAGCAAAGTTCATGCCTTTTTCCGCAATGATCGAATCTCGCGTAGGTTGAATAGCTCCGGTATCATCAATGGCTCGGCTCATTATTACTGCAGGGGCTCCATTCCATCGCCACGCCATTCTAAACCGCGTAAGAGCTCTATCAAGAACTGGTCCAGACAGCGCAGCTTCACCCCAAGTTAAACCTCCGTCTGCTGATACCTCCACCCTACTTATACGACCGCCTCCAGACCAAGCAAGTCCCGATATTTCATAAACCCCTGGTTCATTGAGATCAAGACCAGGCGATGGTGATGTGATGACTGACTTCACTGCCATCGGATAGGTAAACATTAGTGAAGTCCCGTCAGCCATTAAATCCGTGTACTTAGATGTTTCATCTCTTGTCATTGTTGGCTCTGCAGTAACCTTTATTCGCCGAAGCCACTTAACGCTAGTATTTCCCTCAAAACCAGGCAAAAACAGTCTCATTGGATAACCATTATCTGGTCGCAATCGCTCCCCATTTTGGTAAATTGCAATCATTGCGTCGTCCATTGCCTTAGCCATAGGCACACTTCGACTCATCGCAGCAGCATCGCTACCTTCGGCCAAAATCCACCCAGCATCGGGATCAACACCCGCCTCGTCTAAAAGAATAGATAGAGGCACCCCTGTCCACTCACTGCATGAGACTAATCCATGAAGCACGCCGCAATTTTGATCCACAGGCTCATCAATAAGCCCTGCAACCCGACTGTTACCAGAACATTCAATAAAATGTATTTTTGAGATCATTGGATAACGAGAAAGCATATCCATATCAAAGACAAGAGGCCGATCTACAAGACCGTGTATAAGAAAGCGATGTTCATCCGGATTAATTTCAGGAATGCCACTATGGTGTCTCTCAAAATGCAGGGAATTAGGTGTGATAATCCCTTGCAAATGCTGCAATGGTGTACGTGAAGCCCCAGAGCCAGTCATTCCTGGCGCCGACCCAGCAGCCCTTTGCACATGAGCCTCGAATCTTGCTCGCGTCCCATAGGCACCCACACCCTTTCCAGGCGCTAGCATCCAAGGTGGGCGTCCCTGTATATTTTGGGCCTGCACTGCTCCAGAATCCAACATCCCTATAGTGCCGACACCTAAAAGCGCACCTGCCTGAGCCAAAAAAATACGCCTATGCAGCAACCCGTTCCCGGCTACAGATTCTTCCATCGTTTTAGGTGTAACTTCCACAATTCCTCCGAGATTAAGTCTCTCTTTAATATTGGGAATTCCCCAATGACCCTTAGAGTACCCAACTATCTCAAGCAAGCATAGCGTTACAATTATCCAAAAGGATTATCTAGTCATTACGCCTTCTTGTTTAAACAAGATAACCTTCAGGAAACAACCGTAGAGCTCAGTCAAGACACACTTTCTTCCAATTGAAGAAGCTTTAGTAAAATCGCTACACGCATCCACATACCATTACGCTCTTGACGCCAATACATAGCACGAGGATCAGCATCTACAATAGGATCTATCTCGGGACCCCGAGGTAGAGGATGCATAATTATTCCGTTTGGCTTCAGCATTGCGAGTTGCTTTTTACCAACAGTGTACTGACTAAGATCAATATCGTTAGACTCACCCTCCTGATCCCACTCAGACTGCATACGTGTGACATACAGAGCATCTAGTTCTGGAAGAACCTCCGATAAACAATCTGTTTCTACAAACGCAATTTCTTGCTCATTGAGATGCGTTTTGACATCGTCCCGCATAGAAAAATTTTTTGGTGCAATAAAAATCAAACGTACGTTGGTATAGCTCCTCATTAGATAACATAGCGACCGTACGGTTCTGCCCCGCCTTAAATCACCCATCATCCCTATCACCTTTCCATCTATACCACCACGCTGTGAAAAACTTCGATCGAGCGTATAGATATCAAGCAATGCCTGAGTGGGATGTTGCTCACTACCACTTCCGGCATCAATTATTGGCACAGGACGTTCAATTGAATCCATAATCCGTGCCGCCTGAGCTGCCCGCCCAGGCTCTTGGGAGCGCATGATTATGACATCTACATACGAACTAAAAGTTCGTATAGCATCCTCAAAGCTTTCTCCCTTTACCTCTGATGAAATAGACCGATCCCGTATTTCACTAGTACGGATACCAAGAATATGGCAAGCGTTATTAAATGATAAAAATGTTCGAGTAGAGGGCTGCGTGAAATAGAGCATTGCTCTACGATTTAGCGCAAGGTCTTGCAGCAGTTTTGCTCCGGCCGGAGACTTAGCTAACATGCGTACACGGGTAGCGAGACCACATAGATTATCCAACAACTGCCGCTTGAAGACTCGCGGATCAAGCACATGGAACAACGTCGTGTTGCTGCTTGATTGCTCCTGTTGTCCTTGCTCTTGAACCACTTCCTTTGTCACCCACATGCCTTGTTTATCCCCACCTACAGCATACAGGGAAACGGTCAAACACGAACGAAACTAATATACTTTCAGTTCCTCAATACTACTCCTCCACAGATAACTTCTATGGTGCCGGTGGACGGATTCGAACCGCCGACCCACGCATTACGAATGCGTTGCTCTACCGCCTGAGCTACACCGGCTTGGCAGTATGAGCATCGATTATTAGACACTTAGCATCTTTATGCTAGGTTGAGAAATCAGCACTAGAGAATTTATCTAAACGTTTCTTAGTAAAGCTCCTGAAGTGCAATCAGACTTAAACCTAAGATCGATAGCCTTCTATGTGTTCATCACCATCATTGAAAATTGTCAAATCTAGCTGACTTTCAGCATCAAAATTAGGCGCATAAGGACTACCAGGGTTACAACCTAAAACTTGCAGATTTAAACTTTTTACGCTTAAAGCTCTGCTTGGACAAGCCAATGTTACGATACTAAAATTAACGATTACATCACATTAAACGCACTGCTGCGCCCTATGATATGACTCAAAATAACCTGCTAGTCTTCATTGCGATCTTAGCCACACTAACAGGCTACGCTGCAGCCATCCAAGCTCAACGGACTCCCGAGATTGAGGCTATCGATACTGACGGACCAGTAACTTATTTCATCGCAGAAGGTTCTAAAAAATCGCATTATAAACAAACAGATTATGAGCTTGCCATATGGGCTCTGAGAGCCTGGGAAAAAAGCGTGGATGGCGCTCTTCAGTTCATACCTGGCTCCGAGACGACAGCGTTACTGAGAGTCTATTGGGTACCAGCAACCTCTGGACAATATGGGGAAATGTGGCCGTTATCTGTAGACGGAAAACGTGGAGCTGGCGTCTTTATACGACCAAACATTGATGCATTAGGAGACGAACTTGCACAACAAGCAAAAGTAGACCCGCTCTTTCGGGACACGATTGTTTATCTCACCTGTCTCCATGAACTAGGTCATGCCCTAGGTCTGTCTCACACCACTGATTATGCCGACATCATGTACTCATTTGGATTTGGTGGTGATATTCCTGCATTTTTTACTCGTTATCGAGATCAACTAAAATCGAGACAAGATATAAAGAGAATAACTGGGCTATCTAAAAGTGACATCAGTCGACTACGGTCACTGTATAGCAATAGTACAGAGTCAAAGACCGACAAAAACTAGTCAGCAGTCACTAAAATCACGGACGTGGACAACCAACTCTACACCCGCCAGCTCTGTTCCTTGAGGCAGATCCGTCTTTACTTGTAGGTTAATAGCATTCGGAGGAATATCAATAAGTTCTCCACTATCCAAATTATAGAAATGATGGTGTGGTTCTATCGTAGGATCGTAGTACTGTCTAGAGGGGTCAACGCGTACTGTTTTTAATAATCCACGCTCACAAAAAAGGTTCAATGTATTGTATACAGTAGCCTTGGATGCCTTTGAACCCTTCTCTCGAATACGAGCAATAATCTGATCAGCCGACGCATGTTGTGGCGAGCTAAGAATCACTTCCCCAACATCTAGCCGCTGCACAGTAGGAAAAACCCCGTGGCTCTCCAGTTGTTGCGCAATTTCCTCTCGGGTCATACCTTTACCCCTTGAAATCTACCATTGATAATCTTACCTCAAAAGCCGTAACGAACAATTAATTGATCACCCCTTTAAAAGATTTGATTCCTATAGCAAATTCTTTCCAAACTATGACTTTCGATTTAGCAATGTATCCAATATTAGAAGCGTAGCACCTACTGTTATAGCAGAATCAGCAATATTGAATACTGGGAAAAACCATTGTTGGTAATGCACGCGAATAAAGTCAACTACGTGTCCCCACAAAACTCGGTCTATAGCGTTTCCTAGTGCGCCTCCCATAATAAATGCTAAAGAAACTGCAAGAAGCGTTTGACCTCGCGCTGGCAAATTTCTTAACCACATAAAAATAACTGCACTAACCGCGATACCCAAAGTCGTAAACATCCATCTCTGCCATCCAGAGGCATCACTAAGAAAACTA
>Ga0114999_10002915_pt1 | contig 21952 bp, 22 predicted proteins | sample ArcticOcean_MG_C_3_FD_89820 | JGI IMG/M metagenome (GOLD analysis project Ga0114999, IMG submission 89820) | Marine microbial communities from western Arctic Ocean - ArcticOcean_MG_CB8_126 | ecosystem: Environmental > Aquatic > Marine > Oceanic | place: Arctic Ocean: Canada Basin | collected...
AAAAAGAGGCATAGCAACATGACAAACGAAACCGCTGTAATCACTCTGACAAGCGAAGCTACTGATAAACTGAAGAATTTAATTGAGGAAGAGGGCCAGACTGGATCTGCACTGAGAGTCTTGATTGTCCCTTCTGGAGAAGGCTTCCAGTATATGCTGTCTCTTGAGGATGCCCCAAAAGACGACGATCTAGTGGTCGAGCAGGATGGGGTGACTGTGTTAGTTGATGAGGAGAGTGCTCCGTTGATGGAGGGAACTCTAATTGACTATGTGGATAATCTGATGAGATCTGGGTTTGTTATAAGTAATCCGAACCTTCAAATGGGTGGTGGTGGTGGTTGCGGATGTGGTGGAAATTGCGCTTGTGGTGGTGGAGGACAGTAGTCTCCCCGCAAGTATGTTGGCAACAAACATTCTAAGGGAACGCTGAGGAGGAAGGGTACATGAGAGAGTACATACTAAAGCGACTGTTATTGATGATACCGACGCTGTTGGGAGTGTCAATATTGGTTTTTAGCTTGGTTCGCTTGCTGCCCGGCGATGTAGTGACTGCTATGCTTCTAGAGGTGAGTTATGTCACTCCAGAAGATATTACGAGAATACGTGAACAACTTGGGCTCAACGTTCCTTTTTTTGAGCAGTATAGCAAGTGGATTGTAGGAATAATTACGCTGGACTGGGGTGAGTCTCTGTGGACAGGACAGCCAGTGTTGCCTAGCTTACTTGATGCGTTTCGGGTGACAGCTGAGTTAGTTATAGTAGCCACAACTTTTGCCTTAATATTGGCGCTGCCACTAGGGATAATATCAGCCATACGCCAAGACAAGGCTATCGACTACGTAGCACGATTGTTCGCAATCGGAGGCATATCGCTACCTAACTTCTGGTTGGCTATCATGGTTATCCTAATTTGCTCAGTGTACTTCAACTATCTACCTCCAATTGGATACCTTACTCCTTGGGAAGATCCTTGGGGGAACTTTCAGCAATTTCTATTCCCTTCTGTAGTTCTAGGTTACGGTCTAAGTGCGACTAAAGCGCGAATGCTTCGTAATACCATGCTTGAGGTGCTGAGGCAGGATTACGTTCGCACGGCTTACTCTAAAGGCCTACGTGAGCGTGTCGTTATTTTGAGGCATGTCCTTAAAAATGCATTCATCCCTGTACTCACGATTTGGGGAGTGTCATTTGCGCGCCTTATGGGTGGTACAGTGATTATTGAAGTGATTTTCGCATTACCAGGTGTCGGAAGATTTATGTATGAGGCTATCCTTGAACGTGACTATCCTGTCGTTCAGGGGGGGACCATGTTCTTGGCAACGGTAATGGTCTTCACTAACCTTTTGGTTGATTTGGCTTACGCATGGTTGGACCCACGAATTCGCTACAGTTAATGCAGTGGTTCATGGATAAGGCGAGTGCATGAAGGTAAGTCGGTCTAGGTACACCTAGGCCGACTTACCTTTTTCTGCACTAGTTTTTGGGGAAAGATGGGGAGATGGCTGAGACATCGTTGGAGCCTTCCCTATTTACATTGGATTGCTTCTCAATCAGTCGACCCGGCTTCTTAGCTGTCTTTGGGAACGGTATCGGTTGACAATGAGTACAGTGGATACTCAATCAAAATGTTATGGTGATGGTTATGCCAAGCCTTTACACTCGACACGGTGACGGTGGTCAAACTGGCCTGCTTTATGGGGGGAGAATCCCTAAAGATGACCTACGCTGCGAAGCCTATGGTACGACTGATGAAGTTATATCATTGTTAGGATGGGTACGGGCTTCTACGGAAGATCAAGATGTGCGTGAGTTTTCCTTAGAGATCCAGCACCAATTATTTGTGGTTGGCTCTGAATTGGCGACAGCACCGGAGGACTATAGTCTATTTCTAAAACACTTCGCTCCAGTTGAATCAAGCATGACGGAGCAATTAGAATCGCATATTGATGCAATACTACTTAAAGTGGAACTCCCTGATGCGTTCATTATTCCGGGAGCCTCTGCGGTGTCGGCACTTATTGACCTTGCTCGTTCAACTTTGAGAAGGGCTGAGCGTAGAGTCGTAACACTGGATCGTGAGGGGTTGCTTGTCAACAAAGAAATCCTGCGATACCTGAATAGGTTAGCAGATTTTCTTTTCGCTCTTGCTCGGTACCAAGACCGGGAACTGCCCGTTGAGCAGTTGACTCCTCAGGTTAGGTAGTACAGATGGCGATTCTTTGGATAGGGGTGGCATGGCAAAATTGGAAATAGCCGTAGTAGATTATGGAGCTGGTAACCTTCGAAGCGTTATGAGGGCGCTTGAAGTTGTCGGAGCATCTCCTGTCGTGGTTAACTCAGGGCAAGGGGTTGAGAATGCTTCATGTATCGTTTTTCCAGGGCAGGGCGCCTGTGACAGTGCTATGAGTGTTTTGGAAGCTGGAGACCTCGGTGCATCTATTAAGCTGGCAATACAGACAGGCACACCTTTCTTAGGGGTTTGTTTAGGATTGCAATTGTTATTTGATTTTACTGAAGAGGGAAAAGTCCCGTGTCTAGGTGTCTATCGAGGGGAGGTGTTGAGGATAGAATCCGAGGTCAAGGTTCCTCATATGGGATGGAACGATGTGACCTTCTCAAGCGATCACCCTGTATTTGTCTCTTTGAATGACACTAATGAACAGTATTATTTTGTTCATAGCTACTATGTTGAACCACATGAAGATTCAATTATTGCTGGAACCACAGACTATGGTTCTGTCTTCTGTTCAGCCATAGCTGTAGATAATGTAGTTGCGACGCAGTTTCACCCGGAAAAGAGTGGGAGCCCTGGATTGAAAATTTATGAGAGTTTCGTGAAATTTGCTCAGACTCTTCAGTAATTCAGCATGAATATTGAAGATAGTATTTGTGTAGATGAGAGGATCGGGTGGAGAGGCTATGTTAGTTATTCCTTCAATAGATTTGAGGGCTGGAGAGGTTGTTCGATTATATCGCGGCGATTTTTCTCAGATTACTATTTATGAGACTGATCATGTGGATACCGCTAGAGCATACGAACTGGCAGGTGCTGAGTTGGTTCATGTGATTGATTTAGATGGAGCATCTGGGGGTGTACCCACTCACTTTACTCATATTGCAAATATTGTGAGCTCCGTGTCAGTTCCGGTACAGATGGGAGGGGGGCTCAGGAGTAAGGATTCGATAAAAGAAGCATTTGATATTGGTGTGTCTCGCGTGATTCTTGGCACTGCTGCTTACGAGATGCCAGAACTAGCTGAGTGGGTCATTGCTAGTTATGGGGCTAAGGCTCTTGTAGTTTCGCTAGATGTGCATGAAGGGTTTGTTGCGCTCAAAGGATGGCGAGATACTTCTGAAATTACAGTTAATGAGCTATTGAGACAAATGAATGTCATTGGGGTTGACCAGTTTATCTTTACTGATATATCAACTGACGGAACCCTTGGAGCACCAAATTTTCTTAGCGTGGAGCAACTTGTGGATTATACGAAAGCACTCAATTGTTCCTTTATTAGCTCAGGTGGGGTAGCAACTATTGAACACCTAAAGGAACTGCGGGATTTGGGTTGTTATGGGGCAATAGTCGGCAAAGCATTATATGAAGGACGAATTGACTTGAAGCAGGCCATTTCTGAAGTGATCACGGACTCAGTTGATTGCAAGGAGAGAGGGAATGCTTAGAAAGAGAATTATTCCTTGCCTTGATGTAGATGAGGGACGCGTGGTTAAGGGCATTAATTTCCTTAATTTGCGTGATGCAGGTGATCCCGTCGAACTTGCAGAATTTTATGACAGTGAGGGAGCAGACGAGTTAGTATTTTTGGATATCGGTGCTAGCCACGAAGGCCGGGCGACGATGGTGGAGATAGTCAAGAAAGTGGCAGATAAGATTTTTATTCCTTTTACCGTTGGTGGGGGTATTAGAACTACTAGAGATATTCGATATATGCTGGAGTCCGGCGCCGATAAGATATCTCTTAATACTGCAGCACTTTATGACCCAAGTCTCATTAAGGATGCCTCGAAACACTTTGGCAACCAGTGTATAGTAGTTGCGATTGATGCTAAAAGGATCGATGAAGCGCATCTGATAAATATGGATAATTCGATTATAGATGAGGATATCAGAGCCTCAGCGGAGTCCACCTGGGGGGTTTATAGCCATGGAGGCAGAACGTTTACTGGGATTGATGCAATAAAATGGGCTACACGAGTAGCAGATTTGGGAGCTGGCGAACTCCTTGTAACTAGTATGGATGCTGATGGAGGGCAGTCAGGGTACGACTTGGATATGATGCAAGTCATTTCACGATCGGTAACAATTCCAGTAATAGCTAGTGGTGGAGCAGGAAATCTTGAGCATTTACGCCAGGCCTTAGAAGTGGGGGAAGCAGATGCAGTGCTTGCTGCGAGTATCTTTCATTATGGGACCTATTCCATTCGCGAAGTGAAGCAGTTTTTGTCGGAACGTGGTATACCGATGCGCTTGAGTTAGCGCCAAGGAGTTTCTATTTTGAGTGTAGAAGTATCAGAAATTCGGGCTGTCGTCTTCGATCTCTATAATACGCTTTGTGTTAATCCTCGTGAAAGTTGGATCAAAACGTTTCAGAACATATGCCAGATTGAGCATTTGGAGCTTGACCCGGCTGATCTCTATACCCACTGGAAGGATTTGGAACTTAACACTCGAAGAGAACGGGTCAACATAGATGACATTTCACTTACACGAAGATTTGTTCCTTATCGTGATGTTTGGGAAAGCTGCTTTAGGGAAATATTCGGATATTTTCGATTTCAAGCTGACCCAGCAGATGCTGCAAGGCTATGTATCGAGGATATGGGGCAGCGCCCTTTATTCCCTGGAAGCCGAAGGGTTCTTGAGATACTAAGACGCAAATACAAAATAGGACTGCTTTCCAATGCCGATGATTCTTTTTTGCTTCCTTTTCTTGAGAAGGCAGACCTTGGGTTCGATGCAGCATTGTCCTCCGAAAATGTAGGAGCTTATAAACCGCACCCTAAGGGGTTTATGACTATATCAGCACAGCTCGGTGTCGAACCTCATCAGGTGCTTTTCGTGGGTGATACCTTGTTGGATGATATCTTAGGGGCTCAGAGAGTTGGTATGATGACAGCATATGTTGTTGGTGACAATTCGAACCATACCGAGGAATCAACGGTTCCAGACTTAAGGATTACGACGGTGCGAGAGCTGCTTGATCTGCTATGAAAGAACATGAAAGAGGTGATTATGATTTTACTTGATACTAATGGATTGATTCCTGCGATCATTCAGGATCATACTAACAAGAAAGTATTGATGCTTGGTTACATGAATGCTGAATCAATTGCAAAGACATACGAGGATGGAGTGGTGTGGTTTTACAGCAGAAGCAGGAATCGGCTCTGGCAAAAGGGCGAGGAGTCAGGTAATTACTTGACCTTTATATCAATGCAGGCTGATTGTGATGGGGACACGTTGCTAGTCAATGCCGAGCCATACGGGCCTACTTGCCATACAGGCGAGATTAGTTGTTTTTTTCAGCCCTTAGACGGGAACATCGTTTTTGAAGAACCAAAAACAGATACCCGGGTATTGGATAGGTTGTACGATGTGATTATAAGCAGGAAGCATGAAGGGGGCCCTTTGAATAGTTACACACGGGATCTCTTCGAGTCGGGTATTTCTCGCATCGGGCAAAAGGTAATAGAGGAATCGGGGGAGCTCACCCTTGCCGCTGTTGACGCTACCAGCTCTGATGCAGAAGTAACATCAGAGGCTGCTGACCTTCTCTATCATGTGTTGGTGCTATTAACAGCACGCGATGTAGAACTTAGTTCAGTAATGAGGGAGCTTCAAGTAAGAAGCCGCTGAGGCGAGTGGATTATGACAAATAGAGTATGAAGAGATACTGACTATAGAGGATTCTTATGATTAGTGCTGTTTTGTTTGATATGGATGGGGTGTTGGTAGATAGTTTTAATGGTTGGCTGGCGCTAGTTAATTCTGCAGCCAACCATTTTGGCCGTGCGCCAATAAGCAGGGATGAGTTTTTGAAAGTGTATGGGCAATCTACCCAGCTGGATGTAGAGCTATTTTTCCCCCTTCAGTCCGTTGAGGAAGTGGATGGATATTATGAAACTCAGTTTGGAATACTCGCAGAAAACGTCAAGTTAATGCCTGGAGCCAAAAAAACCCTTGAAGAGATAACAAGTAGAGGTATTGGGACTGCTGTGACTACTAATACTGGAGGAGGTTTGGCTCGTAGTATTCTTGGAAAACTGGAATTACATCCGCAATACATTGTTGGTGGGGATGAAGTGGTAAATGCAAAACCTGCGCCGGATATGTTGGTCCTTGCATGTGAACTCTTGGGAGTTTCCACGGCAGATGTGGTCATGGTTGGTGATTCGCGATTTGATGTTGAAGCTGCTTTTGCAGCGGGAGTGAACTCAATAGGTGTCAATGGTATCAAAGGGGATTATTCCATCGACTCAATGGATGATTTGCTATTCACGATATCTAAGATCGATGGTGAACCCCGCAGCTAAAATGCCAAATGGACCTGCATTTCATTTTGGAAGTCACTCAGTATGCTGAATTTCGGAGCTTGCTGAGATTTCCGTGCCAATATCTAGTACTTTACTCGGGTGCCAGAGCCCTGTGCTCTTATCATAGGTAGCGATCGCAAGAAGATTCCCGGCCAAGCCGTATATTCTCCAAGGGCGTTCAAGGTCCACCAGTTCGATGTTTTCTAGGGAGAAAGGACGCCCGTTCTTGATCAACGATTCTCTTCCTTCGGTGACTACTGTATGTTGCAAGTGTTGAACTAACAAGTCGGCCGGTTTAATGTAACTGATCCAAGCGGCATTAGTAGTAATTGTTTGTTGTATTGTTTCAAGTGAAACTGATTCATTGAGCTGGAAAGGACCAGATTGTAGACGCGTTAATGCTACGACGGTCGCACCACACTTCAATAGTTCCCCGATATCATGCGACAAGGAACGAACATACATACCCTTACCGCACTGGACTTTGATCTCGAAGAAAGGAGGATCCCAGGTGGTCATAATTATTGAGTCAATTCTTACCGACCTACTTGGACGCTCTATCTCTATCCCTTCTCGCGCTAATTTATATAACCTAGTTCCTTCATGTTTAAGCGCACTGTACATGGGTGGTACTTGCTCTAGGTTCCCCATAAACGAACCGAGAACATCCTCTAGCATCTGTTGAGTAACATACGAGGGATCTTTTGTACTGGTTACTTCTCCATCGATGTCGTATGTGTCGGTAGTTATACCTAGTTTAAGTCGAGTGTGGTAAGTTTTTGGGCTGTCTACGAGATATTCCATAAGTCTCGTTGCTTTGCCAAAGCAGATGGGCAGCACTCCGGTAGCAAGCGGATCTAGTGTGCCACCATGCCCGACCCGTTTTTGTTTGGTCCATTTTTTTATGGAACGGACTACATCCATTGAAGTAGCACCAGAGGGTTTGGATATGTTCAATACGCCATCTATTTGGCCCTGTAGTTGATTATTTGAGCTCATTGAGGTGCACCTTGGAACCAGAGTTTGTTGAGAATTGGGTAGCAGTCAGTGAGTGAGCTGTAGTGAAGCAACGTTTGTTAAAGTATATGTTGGAAATTCAGTCTAAATTTCGCAACATTGAGTCCAGTCGATTCTCGACCTCTAACCCATGATCTATCACAAAAGTAAGCTTTGGAGTTTTTTTCATATTCAGGGTATCACTCAAACGCTTCCGTAGGTATGTGGAGGATTTTTCTAAAATCTGTAAGAGAACAGAGTAATCTTCATTAGTGGGAGGTATCGCAACAAATATTTGAGCTGTCCCAAGTTCCTGTGACAGCACTACCTTTGTGACGCTAGTCAAGATTGGGATTCTAGGGTCCCGGATTTCGTGCAGGAGGAGCTCTCCAAGCTTATTTCGAATAGCGTCTTCAGAGCGATTTATGTGGCGTTCTTTTTTAATTTTATCAGGATCCATGGCAGGTCAGTGTAGGACGTCTCCTCTTTGGTAGGGATGGAAGATATTCAGGTTACCCCCAATTACTGGCGACGGAATATTTCCACTGTATCGCCTTCTTGGTATTCATTGAATCCATCGAGGACTATTCCGCATTCGAGTCCATTCTGGACTTCGCCCACATCTTCTTGGAAGTGACGTAGGCTAGTGATGGCGCTCTCATGGATGGTTTGATCATTGCGAATAACTCGTGCCCAAGAAGAACGAGTGACTTTGCCACTTTGAACGTAAATACCTGCTATACGGACTCGTCGTCCATGTGGGAATACTGCCCTTACTTCTGCTGTTCCTTCTTCTACTACACTCTGTTCTTCGACAACTAGTCCACTAAGTGCCAACTCTATATCATCAGTCAGCTGGTAAATGATGTCATAGTATCTAATTTCAATGCCTAATGTCTCAGCTAGTTTAGCGGCACCGGGTTCAGTTCTGGTAGAAAAAGCCAGAACTATAGCATCACTTGCACTGGCAAGCAATATATCACTTTCAGTTATGCTGCCACTTGCGGAGTGAAGCACATGTACTCGAGCTTGATCAGTATGGAGGTTTTCAAGCGCCTCCCTTATCGCTTCGATAGTTCCGCGCGCATCGGTTTTGACAATGATGTTCAAATCCTGAATATCGCCTACTTGGATGCGTTGATACATCTCTTGTAAGCTTCTCGAATTTAGTCGTGTTGTTCGCTGCTCCAACTGGCGCTTTTTTGCAGTGTCGCGGGCAGTTTTTTCATTTTCTGTGGATATAAACAATTCCCCCGAGCCGGGCTGCTCGTCAAACCCTAGTATTTCAATTGGGGTAGATGGCCCAGCTTCCTTGATTCTTTTTCCTTGATCATTGAACATTGCTTTTACCTTACCCCATGTGCTTCCTGCGACTATACTGTCCCCTAGTTTGAGGGTTCCAGACTGCACAAGGGCCGTGGCCATAGGTCCTTTGGTTTTATTCATCTGCGCCTCTATGACTACGCCACGTGCTGGCCCTTGGTGCTGAGCGCGCAGCTCAGATATTTCAGCAACCAAGAGTATGTGGTCAATGAGATTTTCGACCCCGCTACCATCTTTTGCGGAGACTTCTACAGATATAATTGCACCGCCCCATTCTTCAACTAGAAGGTCTTGCTCAGCGAGTTGACGTTTAATGCGCTCTGTATCTGCTCCAGGGACATCCATCTTGTTGATTGCGACGATTATGGGTACGCTTGCTGCCTTCACGTGACTGATAGCTTCTAAGGTTTGGGGCATAATTCCATCGTCAGCGGCTACTACGATAATGGCTATATCTGTTACTTGAGCTCCTCGCGCACGCATGGCAGCGAAGGCTTCGTGTCCGGGTGTGTCAATGAAAGTAATCAGATCTTTGTTATGCTGTATCTGGTAAGCCCCGATTCGTTGAGTTATCCCACCTATTTCAGATTCTGCGAGTTCACTGTTTCGGATTGCGTCCAAAAGGGTTGTTTTACCATGGTCAACGTGGCCAAGTATTGTCACCACGGGTGGACGGGCACTGACCTCGGCGCCATTGGCATCGTTTGCTTCATGGTGGCCTACAGAATCCTGTTCCATTAACCTGCTAGGGGTGCGTCCATATCCTTGTGCTATAGGAGCTGCGATTTCGTAGTCAATGACTTGATTGATATTCGCCATTACCCCTATCCGCATTAGTTGTTTTATAACTTCTATCGCTCCCACATTCAACATAGTCGCCAGTTGATTTACTGCAATAGTCGAAGGAAGATCAATGGGGTGCTCTTGCGTAGGCCTACTAGGGGCAGTTGTTGCTTGAGCGGATGCTTCCTGATTCATATCATTGTTAGGTTGTTGCTCTGTCATTATATTTTCCTAATTAGTCTTCTGTTACTTGAGGCAGTCCCTTATATTTTCGGCGTATGTGAAATTTGTTACGCTTCTACGCTTGCGTGAGTTTCAGAGAATTCTTTTTCTAAAACATTTTGGATTTGTTTTTTGAGGTCCGATGTAGATTGTAAGTCGACTTTAGCTTTAAGATGTCTTTCGACCATCAGCGGAGCCGCTACGAGTTTGTTCAAGCAGGGTCGCAGGTGGCATACATAACAGCCTCGACCTTGTTGTGTTCCAATCCAGTCGATTAACGGTTCAGCACCAACATGGGTCGCTATCCGAAGTAGTTGGGATCTTGGTTTCACTGAGCGGCATACGATGCATTTTCTATTTTGAGGTGCTGTCAGCTTCTGATGAATACCTTCCTTGTGGGTGTTAGCTGTCAATTGCCAGGCCCTTGAGATGCCGGAGTCGCTTGCGCGTTAGGCCCCTTGCGTGCTTTCTTGCCCTTCTTGGAGGCGTCTACTTTATTACGTCCCCTAGCGCTACTACGGTTGCCTCTTCCATGTCTTGGGCCGAGGATGTCTTCGGCGAATCTGATGCCAGATGTGTTTTCCTGGTCAGGAGCCATTTGCCACATTCCTTTTGCAAATGGATCATTCCATACAGGAGGACCATCATCTGCATTTGGTAGTTCAGCTTCAGTCTCGTCAGAGGCTTCCTGCAGTAGAAGTGCGGCTTCTGGATCGACATCATCCGGTAGAATTATCTCAGTCTCTCTAGTAATTATTGGAGCGTTTTCTAACCCCGCACCGTCGGATGTTTGAGAAGGAGTTTCCGTGACAACGGCTTCAGAGGTTGGTTGAGTTGTTAATTCCGCAGTTCCTTCTGCTGGTATATCCTGTGCGGGTTCGTCTAATACGGCTGTTTGTGTACTATCCTCTGCAGGCGGGCCAGCCGCTTCTGCCAGAGCTTGCATCTCGATATCGCTCTTGATGTCAATTTTCCAACCACTGACGCGGGCAGCTAATCGGGCATTTTGCCCCTCCCGGCCAATTGCCAATGAAAGATGCCTTTCTGGTACCACTACTAATGCTTCAGAAGCGTGCTCATTTAATTCGACTCGTAGAACTTGGGCAGGGCTTAGTGCGTTTGCGATGAAAATAGCAGGATCTTCATGCCATTGGATAACATCAATCTTTTCGTCTTGGAGTTCCTTGACAATGTTTTGGATTCTGCTGCCACGTATACCTACACACGAGCCAACTGCATCGACTCCTTCTTGGAGTGCGGCTACAGCAACTTTGCTTCTATGACCTGGTTCTCGTGCTATGGCTTTAATCTCTACCGTACCGTTGTTTATTTCAGGAACTTCGCTTTCCAAGAGGCGTTTTAGTAGGTTTTTGTTGGTTCGGGAAACTATGATCTCAGGACCTTTCGGGGTCCTACGCACCTCAGATATGTAGACCTTAAGTCTCTGGTGCGAGCGCAGACGTTCAAACGGCACTTGTTCATAAGGTGGAAGCACAGCCTCTACTTGGTTTATATCTACTATTATGTATCGACTAGGTTCAAACCGCTGTATTTGGCTGGTTACTACCTCGCCTTCCTTCTCGACATATTCTTCATATATTTTTTCACGTTCAGCGTCACGCAGGCGTTGAAGTATAACTTGCTTGGCTGTTTGAGCAGCTATTCTACCAGTAGCAGGCGGCACCTCGATAGGTATTTCGACCAATTCCTCCAGTTCAGCTGTAGGGACTATCGCACGGGCATCAGTCAAAGTTATTTCCGTATTAGGGTCTTCTACAGAACCTACCACCGACTTTGCTACGAACACGCTGAATTCGCCAACATTAGGATCTATGCGTACCACGATTTCTTGCCCAGCCATGGCTGTATCTTTTTTATATGCAGAGGCTAGCGCATCTTCGACGGAAGACATTATCATATCCATCGGCAAATGGCGCTCGTTAGCAAGTTGTGTTACTGCCAGCACGAGATCGCTTTTCATTCTTCTAGCCTTTCTTTATTTTCCTATGCTATTTCAGAGGCGTTGCAATTAGCTTGAAGAAACAAAAGAGTGGGGGAAATTCCCACTCTTTTAGCATCAAGACACAGTATTAACCTGAGTATGGTGTGCGCATGCCTTCCGGCAAGCACCTATACGAACCTCATTCTACCAAGGTAAGCGAGGCAACGCAAGTTTGAAGGCTATGCCTAAATGTGAAATTGAACAGCTAAGAGCATATGAAATAAGATCGGCGGTCATTGTTTTTGATGATGGTTTGGCAGATGCTTAGGGTTTACATTCCGCGTTCGCATAACCAGACTGGAAATTCTGTATAGCCCCGTTAGCTAAGTCATAAGTGTGACGTATTTTGCATCCTATATCAGTTCCGAGGAGATGGAGTGATACTGACGGAATTTCTGAAATGGTTTCGATCATATGGATATCATTCTCAGGTGGCAGAATGATAGACACATCTCCTCTACGAAGCGAATTCACTTCTTTGAGAATTAGTGATTGGTTGGAAGAAGAGGTTACATTAGGAGAATATACTTTTTCTTTTTGTTGTCCTTGGTATACCCCTACAAGCCCCCATGCTAGATGATCATGTACGGGCGTGGCGACGCCAAAAGGGACCACCATCGCCATCAATGATAATTCAGGAGAAAAACTACGATAGATTAAGTATTGGGCAAAAGTATTTGGGATTGTTTGCATCAAGGAGGTTGGGATGAAATCTTCAAAAAGCATGCTAGTGAAACGGTCTATTAGTCGAGATACTAGCATTTTGGAGTTTGATGTTTTGGCGATAGTAGTATGAACAAATGTGATAAAGTCGTTTAGTTTTTCAGATTCTATCAATAACTCAGATTGCAGCACTGGGGCTCCTAGAATAAATTTTATAGTCAGAACCTAAGAAGGCGTTAAATGTCATTAATGGAATTATAATGGATTAACAAAAGATTCGTCTGATAATGAACTGCTTCTGAAGGATCTGTACGTGTTAATTCTGATTGGGGCTCTATCTGAGCAATGATGATAGGTTGTGGTTGCTTGACACCTTCGTTGTTGCATTCTAAAATTCCTTGGTGGTTAGGCTATATTGGGGGAATCTCGTCAAAAAGATTCTTGAATGTGTGACTGCCCTGTAGTGTGGTATACACTAAGATTTTAATTTGTTGTATAATGATCCTGATAAATTAAAATCGTATTTGCAAATAACAATAGTGAGGTGGGTCGTGCCCGCGGTACCGAAGAAAAAACACTCGAGAGCAAAATCCGTTCGCCGGAGTAGTATCTTCTCTCATAGGCCAATAGGTCGTGTGACAGCCAAGTCACGATGCCCGCATTGTGGCGCGGCCAAAATTCCTCAGCGTGTGTGTGCGTCCTGCGGTCAGTATAAAGGGAGAGAGATATTCCCTGAAAGCAAGTAGGCTTCTTTTGTACACGGCTCCGGTCAAGTTTCTGAATTCGTGTCGCTCAAGGCACCTGCTTAAGGTGTGATTATCGTGAGTTATCTCAGTTTATTTATGGACGCCAAGACGGAAACGCTCCCTGATATGGCACTGCTGTTTCCTGGGCAAAGTTCTCAAACAGTTGGAATGGGGTTGGAACTCTACCAACACTCAGATTCAGCGCGGGGGATTTTTCACCTTGCTGAAGATTCCCTTGGTGAGGCCCTGAACCAAACTATGTTCTACGGTCCACCAGAAAATCTGACTGCTCCATCTATAGCACAACCAGCAGTCCTCACAGCTAGCATAGCTTGCCTTTGTGCTATGCGGGAATACCTACACCCAGACAAGCTTCCTCGGCCATTATTCGTTGCTGGACACAGTTTGGGACAGTTAACTTCTGCCGTGGCAGTTGGGGCTATATCCGTTGAAGATGCGATATGGTTGGCACGACAGCGTGGTTTGTTGATGGAGTCTGCGCTGGAAGAATTCCCTGGCACGACTGCGTCCATAGTCGGTTTGGATCAGATAGTTATGAAAGAAATTGCTCGCCAATCTGGAGTGGACGTTGTTCATGAAGAAGCGATTGATAGATTTGTTATAGCTGGGGGCAAACTTCCTATGGCTAGGGCAATTGACCTCGCAATGGCTCGGGGGGCCATTAGAAGTATCTTGATGGAGTCGGTAGGAGCTGCACACACAGCGTTGATGAATGAAGCTGCGAAGCAGCTGAGACGATTGATTGATGAAATAGAAATTAGGGACCCATTGATACCGATTATATCGTTAAGATCATTGGAACAATTGAGTAAGTCGACTGTCATAAGAAACGAGCTAGCGAACGAATTGTGCTCACCTTTGAGATGGAAAGACGGTCTTGAATATATGAGTTCACAGGGAGTTCATCGATTCTTGGAAATAGGGCCAGGTCAGGCATTGAGTTCATTGGTGCGTACTTGGCTACCATCAGCTGATGCGGTTGCATTGAGCGGGCCGACCAGTATTCAAGGAATCCTTAGATGATGATATGCAAGTTTCTGAAGAGTTAGCAGAATGCGAGGAACTGGATCAGGACATTCTTGGGCAATTGCCTCGTAGGAAGGCGCGTGCCGCGGCTATGCAGGTGCTTTCGAAGCTTGACCTTGTAGATAGTGAGAAAGATGAGACTGTCGATTGGGTCACTAATGAGCTTGCTTTAGATCGAAAAAGTCGGCGATTCACAAAATCAATCGTGGAAGGGATTCTCAACAGCAAGTACCCGATTGATGAATTGATAGGGAGATATGCTGTGGAATTTCCTGTCAATCAACTATCTGTGGTAGATCGGAATCTGTTGCGGGTCGCAGTCTTTGAAATACTATTCCAGGCGGAAACACCTGTTAAAGTAGTCATTAATGAGGCACTTGAGCTTGCTAAGTTATTTGGTGGCGAAAATTCAGGGAAATTTATCAACGGGGTTTTGGGGTCCTTAGTCGACGAGCGAGATGATCTTCGTATCGACTAGTTCAATGTCAAGATTTTCCAGTCACTTTTCGTGAACTTTGACTTATAACGAACATTTTATACTTGTGGTTTGCGTATGGTCGCTGTTATAGTTCTAATGCGATTTTCACGTATACGGTGATATAACCTCACTGAATTCACTGAAAGGTATAGTATTGTGGCTAGTATTGTAGAAAGAGTACAAAAAGTTGTTGCGGATAGACTAAGTGTTGACGAGGCTGATGTAGTACCTGAGGCTATGCTTGCGGAAGATTTGGAAGCAGATTCGCTAGATTTGGTGGAATTGATAATGGCCCTAGAAGAAGAATTCACCACTGACGATAATCCAGTTGAAATCTCTGATGAGGATGCGGAGAAGATAAGAAGTGTTCAAAACATCATTGATTACATAACAGGGAAGGGTATTACTGACTAGCTTAGCAACCACGTTGCTGATCCTGATTCGATCATCTGATGCTGAAAACAGTTGACTATAAAAGGCTGCGGCCCTGCCCTCCATCTATATTGATGGAAGTCCCGGTGATCATCCCGGCTCTGTCTGAACACAGATAGGTTACGAGATCGCCAACAGGCTCAGGCCATCCAAATTTACCCATCGGTAGGTTTGTTTCAATGAACCTTGAGACAACTTCAGCTGGTTGACTTGATTCAAATCGCTCCCAACTCCCTCCGGGGAATTTTATGGAACCGGGCGCAATCGTGTTAACCAGTATGTTGTCAGCTGCAAGTTCTAGGGCAAGATGTTTGGACATTGCAATCAGTGCTGCTTTTGCCGTCATGTACCCAATAGTGCCGCCATATTCTCTTCCCCAAATGGACGCGACACTTACTATTCTGCCCCACTGAGATTCTCGCATGGATGGAGTAACGAGCTTTATTAGTCTCGTTGCAGCCAGAAGGTTTAACTGCAGTGCTTCTAGCAGTTCCTCGTCTGTCGTTTTTTCTAAGGTTGGGCCACCTCGGGACCCACCCCCAACATTATTTACCAAGATTTCAACTGGACCAATAGCTTGAGCCGCTGATACTATCATCTCAGCAGCACTGGCATCCGTAATATCGACTTCAACTGTTGTAACCTTGACCCCTAAGGCTTCAATTTCCTTGGCGGTTTCGGATAAGCGCTGCCCATCTCGTGCGCAGATAGCAATATTGCAACCTTCTTGAGCTAAGGACAAGGCGATTTGTCTCCCGAGCCCCCGACTACCCCCGGTTACTATAGCTGTTCGATTAGCTATACCTAAATCCATATCTATAAGCTCCTTTGATGTGTCGGGATGCGAATGGCGACTTTAGTTTACTACGTTTGTAGATGTCGTGTGGCATTATCACTAGGTTATGGAGCATATCGTCGCTTGCTTTGTGATATTATCCAAAGCGATTCAGTGTGAGGTTACAGATGACCACCAAGCGGCTACCATCATGGTTCAAGGTGAAATTTCCTGGGGGTAGTAATTATCGTCTGGTAAGCGGTTTATTACGGGAACAGGAACTACATACAGTATGTGAAGAAGCCAAATGTCCAAATATCGGCGAGTGTTGGGAGCGAAAAAGTGCTACTTTTATGATACTCGGAGATATTTGTACTCGGGCATGTAGGTATTGTGCGGTGACAAGTGGCAGACCGGTAGGGCTGGACCTTACGGAACCTGACCGTTTAGCAGTGACGGTAGCAAAATTGTCACTCAGCTACTGTGTTATTACCGCGGTGAATCGTGATGATTTGGCTGATGGAGGTGCATATATTTTTGCTCAGTGTGTTCGAAGGATTCGTTTCAGAGTCCCAGGATGTAAGGTCGAGCTTCTAATCCCTGATTTTGAAGGTAATCAAGCAGCACTTGAGATGGTGGTGGAATCGCAACCAGATGTTCTAAATCACAATATTGAAACAGTTCGAGAAATTTTCAGGAGTGTTCGAGCAAGAGGGAATTACGATCGTTCTTTAAAGATACTTGAACGTACCAAGAAGCTTGCCCCATCAATACCGACAAAATCGGGAATAATGGTTGGTCTTGGAGAGAGCAAGGATCAGATTATCAATACGATGGAGGATTTACGTGCGGTCGGTTGTGACTTGCTTACAGTGGGACAGTACCTACAACCATCCAAAGGGCACGTGTCAGTTAGTCGTTTCTACAGTCCAGACGAATTTCAGGAACTTAGCGACGTAGGTTACAAATTAGGGTTTGCACATGTTGCATCAGGCCCATTAGTCCGTAGCAGTTATCATGCTGACACCCAACATGATGCGGCTATTTCGCGAATCCGAATCATGAATGCAGGTGCAACTAGCTAGTTGCACCTGCATCAGGCTCAGTACCAATGCTCTCTGCTAGTAGTTCAAGGAGGTCTTTTGCCTGTTTGGTGTCACCTTGGCCTTTAGCCCCAATTCCCTCCGTAAACATCTGAAGGCAAAATGGACAAGAGACCGCAACCACCTCTGCTTCGGTATCGATAAAGTGGTCGGTTCGTATATGATTCACTTTTGTTCCAGGCTCTTCCATCCACATCCTGCCACCTCCAGCTCCGCAGCAGAATCCTTGTTCTCTGCGTCTGTCCATTTCCACAATTTTCAGACCAGGGATTGCTTCAGCAATCTGTCTTGGCTCATCAAAGATGCGGTTGTGCCTCCCTAGATAGCAAGAGTCATGATAGGCCATTGTCACATTCAGTGTCTTAATCGGTTTGAGTCTGCCAGTTTCAATCAACTCGTTTACAAATTCAGTGTAATGGACTACTTCGTAGTTACCATCTAGTTGAGGATATTCGTTCTTCATTGTGTTAAAGCAATGAGGGCATATAGTAACAATTTTCTTAATATCATACTTGTTGAAAGTCTCTATATTTTGTTGAGCTAACGTTTGAAAGAGGAACTCGTTCCCCATTCTACGAGCAGGGTCGCCGGTGCAGGTTTCTTCTGATCCAAGGATTGCATACTGAACCCCAGCGGCCTTGAATACGGATATCAGGGATTTTGGTATAGCTTGGCTTCTGGCTTCCAATGCTCCGGTGCATCCAACCCAGAACAGGACTTCAATCTTAGCTGAATCCTGTAGCTCGGCCATGAGTGGAACATCAAGGTCGTCAGTCCAATCCGTTCTGCTGAAGGGAGTGCCTCGCCATGGGTGTCCCCGCTGCTCGATGTTTTGCAACGCTGTCATCGCTGTTGCCGGAACATCGTTTTCTTCCATAGTCATGTAGCGGCGCATGTCAACGATCGTGTCTATATGCTCAATAAATACGGGGCATGCTTCCATACAAGCTCGGCAGGTAGTGCAGGACCATGCAGCTTCTCTACTTACCCAGTCAACGGCAAGGGGTTCGGGTTCTGGTATTGGTTCACCATTCTTTTGCGCATCGAAAATTATTGGGCCACGCACTGCAGCGTAACTTCGTAAATCTTGGATGATTTTTCGTGGTGATAGTGGTTTCCCGCTAGCCCACGCAGGGCATTGATCCTGACACCTGCCACAATTTGTGCAGGAATCGAAATCGAGTAGCTGCTTCCACGTAAAATCAGTCAGGTCTCGCGCTCCTAGTGCTGACCCTTCATCTAAGAGAGTTTCTACATCTCCCATTGAGCGTAACGCCCCAAGTGGTCGGTCGGAACGAAGAAGGGCGTTTGCAGGAGCAAGGAGCATATGGCTAAGTTTGGAGAAGCGTACAGCTCCGTAGACTAGTATTCCGGACCAGATTCCAACGTGTGTCCAATACAGGATGAAGTGGGCGACCTCCATTCCGGTGGTACTCATTCCTACTCCACTGTAAAGTGTAGCAAAAAGGTTGCCAATTGGTTCTGCCCATGGGGTTGCTGGGGTAGTAGCTGCAATACGCAAGCCTTCTACCATGAATCCACTGACTACCAGTAACGATATCAAACTAAGGATCCATCGGTCTTCAATTAAGGTATTTAGCCGTTCTGGGCGCAGCACGCTTCTTCGGTAGACCGCCATGATTAGGCCAACTACCATCATCAGTCCACCCATATCCCATATAAAGCTGGTTTGGACTCGAAATTGTGACGTGGGAAATTCAAAACCGTTGAGAGACGGGGCTATAAACTTATGCCAGTTTGATTCGACTGCATCTAATGAGGTCGCTATAAGGAGAATAACTGCACCCCACATCAGACAAAAGTGCATAATGCCTGGGTATAGTTCTTTTTTTACGAATCGACGATGAGCGAGTAGGTCAATGCTAGCTAAACGCAAACCACGAGCGATACGGGCGTCCCAACGACCAAGATCAGGAGTGCTTTTCCCGAGATTCCATATCTTGTACCGTTGATAGAAGCCATAAACTAAGGCTGCCGCTGCGATGGCTATTGTTATATAAACCAAGGTTCCCAACAGGGGATAGCCAATATTCCAGTATTCCTCGCGTCCCGGTAGTGGTGGTAGTTCAGGCATGATTTTTCTCCCGGCTCATGGATTCTTCAATTATTCTACCGCATAAAGACAAGAATGCGCCCTTATGCTAGTACTTTACTCATGGTGCTGCCGATTTCCGCTGCAGATGGAGCTATAGTTGCTCCAGCAGCTTTCAATGCCTCAATTTTTGCGGATGCAGTTGCTGCTGCACCGGTGATTATCGCACCAGCATGCCCCATTCGCTTGCCAACCGGCGCTGTTGAACCTGCGATCATCGCTACCACTGGCTTCTTGAATTCAGACTTTATATAATCAGCTGCTTCTTGCTCTCGGGTGCCGCCAATTTCTCCAATCATAACAACCGCATGAGTGTCAGGGTCGTCGTTGAAGAGTTTAAGTGCATCGGTGAAACTTGTTCCAGTTACGGGGTCGCCCCCGATACCCACACAAGTACTTTGGCCGATGCCTGCTTCTGTTAGTTGGGCAACCGCCTCGTAAGTTAGCGTTCCGCTACGTGATATAACTCCAACATTTCCTGAGCTATGTATATCCCCAGGCATGATGCCTACTTTGCAATTGGCTCCGGGGGATATCAGCCCAGGGCAATTGGGTCCGATAAGGTGAATCCCAGAGCCTTCTAGGTGGGCAACTACTTTAATGCTCTCCTGTACTGGGAGTCCTTCTGTAATGCAAGCAATGACTTTAATTCCAGCATCTGCGGCTTCAAGGATTGCATCAGCTGCTCCAACTGCCGGTACAAAGATCAGAGAAGTGTTTGCACCAGTTTCTCTTACAGCTTCAGCCATGCTGTCAAAGACAGGCACGGTATCCTCCCAGAGGACCCCGCCTCTTCCAGGAGTTACTCCTGCGACGAGGTTGGTCCCGTATACCTTGCATCGCTCGGCATGAAATGAGCCTTCGCGACCAGTAATGCCTTGTACTACCAATTTCGTATTTTCATTGACTAGTATCATCTAGGCCCCCTTCTATATGCCTTTGGGTGCTTCCGTGAGAATTCAGAGTGAGACAATTCTATTTGCTTTGAAGTAGCGGTATTGCCTCTCGTAACTCGTTTACAAATGTTAGCGGCACATCTGATTCGCTGAGAATCTGACGTCCTTCCTCGACATTCGTGCCTCGCATTCTCACTATGATTGGCATGTCGCTGTTGAGATCACTATACCCTTGGATAATACCTCGGGCAGCAACATCGCAGCGCAATATGCCACCGAATATGTTTATGAGGACCTGGGTTACTTTGGGATCAGCACATATGAGCTTGAAGGCCTGGGCAATTTTTGATTCATCAGCCCCTCCTCCAACATCCAAGAAATTTGCAGGTTCGGACCCAGCTGCCCTGACAATATCCATTGTGGCCATAGCTAGTCCAGCACCATTTACCATACAGCCGACGTTCCCATCAAGCCGAATATAATTTAATCCGTATTCATCAGCTTGTATTTCCAGCGGATCTTCTTGTTCGGTGTCGCGCAATTCTCGGTTCTGTGGGTGGCGATTAAGAGCATCATCCTCTAGGTCGAATTTCGCATCGAGGGCTAAGAGTTCTCCCCCTTCTGTGATGGTAAGAGGATTGATTTCGACGAGACTAGCATCTTGCTCTCGGAAAAGGTTGTATAGGCTGCCAACCAGAGTCGAGAAAGGTCTGATAAGTTCTGTAGGTAGACCCAAGAAATAGGCCACTTTTCTTCCCATGAAAGGCTGATATCCTGTCGTGGGATCTATGCGCACTTGGGTGATTTTATCGGGGGTTTCATTTGCGACTTGCTCAATATCCATGCCACCTGATGCACTTGCAATAATCACAGGGGCTTTGACTGATCCGTCTATTGCAATGGCTATATATAGTTCTTTGTTAATGGCGACGGTTTGTTCAACGAGTACTTTGCTTACTGGGGCGCCACTTGGCCCAGTTTGAGGTGTGACTAAATGGGATCCAATCAACGATTCTGCAGCTTCGTAAGCTTCTTCAGGGGTGGCAGCAATACGTATGCCTCCTCCCTTTCCCCTACCGCCAGCGTGAACTTGAGCTTTGATGACAGTTGACCCTTTCATGCTGGAAGCAACCTCTTGCGCTTCAGTAGCTGTGGAAGCAACCTTTCCTGCAGGTATTGGGATTCCGTAACGAGCGAAGAATTCCTTGGCTTGGTATTCGTGCAATTTCATATGATGCCTCGCTATGATTTAGTTAGAGAACCGAGAGGTCCTTGTAAGTTTCAGCCCAGGCAAAGTACCTGCCAGGAGGCGGGTAGTGATTGAATTTCCGGTCGTGTGAGGTTGAATCATTACGAAGTTGAGTACCCCACAATGCGTGGCTGCAAGTATATGGGATGTATGTTAGCCTGTCTATCCTGTAGTGGAGAGTATTTTATTCTTTTGATATGATGATTTAGAATAGCCTAGGTAAAACTTTCCAAAGGCAACCGGATCACAAATTTGGAAGACGTTGCGCCATTGATTCGGAGGGGTGGCAGAGCGGACGAATGCGACGGTCTTGAAAACCGTTATACCCTCGCGGGTATCAAGGGTTCGAATCCCTTCCCCTCCGCCAGAATTAGGCACGAAATCAATGATTTCTGGGTTCTGGCGGGTGTTCCCTCAAGTGCTAAAGAACGAGGTTGAACACCATTTTGATCACCATTTGTTTCGTGACTGATATATTAGCTCCTCTTGTTTGATCCCCCCTCTGGGAGGAAGCCCGTTGATGACAAGCACCCCCCTTATATATAGTGAGGTCGCCCGAGAGATAACCTAAT
>Ga0114999_10002919_pt1 | contig 21931 bp, 17 predicted proteins | sample ArcticOcean_MG_C_3_FD_89820 | JGI IMG/M metagenome (GOLD analysis project Ga0114999, IMG submission 89820) | Marine microbial communities from western Arctic Ocean - ArcticOcean_MG_CB8_126 | ecosystem: Environmental > Aquatic > Marine > Oceanic | place: Arctic Ocean: Canada Basin | collected...
GGCTTGGCGCCGCCGCGATATTGCGCGTTGCCAATCATGTTTGTCAGGCCGCCAGTTACCTTTGCGTGGATTGCAGGAATGCCATAGACGCCAGCGAGACCGCCGAGACCGCCGGTCGCAGAACGGAGGTTACGATCATTTCCGAAATAAGCACCGATCGGCACTTTGGTGTGCGTGCGCAGTCCAAGGAATTTAAAGTCAGCATCAAGAGCTAATTCGCAATCGACCAGACCGCCGCGCGCTTGTTCATCAGTCATGATGCCTTCTGTGCGGTCACCGATCCATTTAACTGGGCGGCCGATTATTTCCGAGGCCCACAGAGACAGGCTGTATTCGGGGTGACATCCACCTCTGGTGCCAAAACCACCGCCCATATTATCGCAGATCACGCGAAGCTGGGTTTGTGGAATGCCGAGAATCTGGCCAGCAATTTGCTGCCGGATGCCATGGACAGACTGGACAGTAGCCCGCAGCGTATAACGATCTTCGTATGTATCGTACTCGGCAATACAGCCACGATTTTCCATCGGATTGCCGGCAACCCGATTGACACAAACCCGGTGCTTGATGATGTGAGCAGCATTCGACAACGCTGAGTTGACAGCTGAGGCATCACCTTTTTCAAACGTATAGGCTTCGTTACTCGGATTATCATCCCATAGAGCGTAAGCGTCAGGGGCCAGTGCATCATCAACAGATGTGACAACGGGTAACGCATCAAAGTCAATCTCAATGAGTTCGGCGGCGTCTTTTGCCTGGGCGACGGTTTCCGCGACGATGAAGGCGATTGCTTCACCGGCGTAGCGGACGCGATCCTGGGCCAGCAAAGGCTGTGTGCAAACGAAACCTGGCGAACCATCACTGCGTTTTCCGGGGGCCGCTGGGCGCAATGTTCCGAGACCTCGTGCTTTTAGGTCTTCGCCTGTGAGGACGGCCAAAACACCAGGTGCATTCAACGCTGCTGTCGTGTTGATGGAACGGATGTCAGCATGGACGATGGGTGACCTGAAAACATAGGCATGTGCCTGGTTCAATGCGTTGACATCATCCGTATAGCGCCCACGTCCTTGCAGGAGCCGCAGATCTTCTTCACGGGGAATCGCTTTGCCGACGTAGTTCATGATTTATACCGTCCTGTAAGTGGCGGTCTCCATTGGCGTGCCCTCGGATGTGGCGCGCCCGGTTTGCACCATATGTTCCAAGTGTGCCAAAACTGACCGTGAGGCTGCACCATGCATCTTTTCTGGTAAATGCTTATACAACCGGCCAACTATTTCCGGAATAGTGTGATGGCCATTATCCAAACATTTTCGGATTTCGCCTTCGCGCATCCGCCGGTGATTTCGGTAGGCTCGCGTAAAAGGTTCGGGGTCAGGAATTGAAGGTCCATGCGCTGGCCAGTAGGTCTTTTCATTCCGTGCAAGACATACCTCCAGGCTCGAAAAATACTCCGCCATATTCCCGTCCGGTGGTGATACCACCGTCGTATTCCAGCTCATAATGTGATCACCGGTAAACAGAATGTCTTCTTCCGCCAAAGCGAAACACATGTGGTTGGACATATGCCCTGGTGTGTGGACAGCCTCGAGCGACCAGTCATCACCATTAACGATCGTGCCGTCTTCCAGAACATGGTCCGGCGCAAAGTCATATTGAATGGATTCTGCTGTTTTAACGCCTGGCGGTATTTCTCTTGGGATTGCACCATGAACCTCACCGCCGATCTTCTCTTTAAGCGGTGTCACACCCGGCGAGTGGTCGTGATGGGTATGGGTAACGAGGATGTTCTCGACGGTTTCCCCTTCAAGGGCTTTGACCAAGGCGGATGTTTGTTCTTCCAGTAAGGGGCCCGGGTCAATAACGGCGACGCGTCCGTGACCTATAATGTAGGTGTTGGTTCCATGGAAGGTGAAGCTACTTGGATTGCGCGCGACGAGTCGGCGGACCAGTGGCGATACCTGCTGAACTTCGCCATATTGAAATTCCATACGTTTGCGAAAAGGGATCGTGGCTTCAGTCACGTTGGATTACTCCACAATGATTTCCGGGGCAACGGGTTGGCCGACACCACTCAAAACCTTCGCCCAAAGTGCCTCCGCGATAGCATGATATGCCTTGGCTTGCGGACTGTCAGGGTCGGTCGCGACAATCGGGCGTCCGGTATCGGACCCCTCACGAATCGCCATTTCCAGAGGAATTTCGCCCAGGAAGTCGACTCCCATCTGTGCAGCGGCATTTTTTGCACCGCCATGAGTAAAGATTTCAGATCGTTCGCCGCAATGGGGGCATAGAAAATAGCTCATGTTTTCGATGATACCGAGGACCGGGACTTCAACTCGTTTGAACATATTCAGGCCTTTGCGTGCGTCGAGCAGGGCTAGATCTTGTGGCGTCGAGACGATAACCGAACCGGCCAGAGCGACGCGCTGCGCTATGGTGAGTTGAGCATCACCGGTGCCGGGTGGCATATCGATGATCATGACGTCTGTCTCGCCCCATTCGACATCGCCCATCATTTGCTCAAGGGCACCCATGACCATCGGGCCACGCCAAATCATCGGTGTGTCAGCGGCGACCATAAAGCCAATAGACATACATTTGAGGCCATATTTTTCGATCGGCATCAGACGTTTGCCGTCTGGCGAATCCGGCTTTTCAGTAATGCCGAGCATCATTGGTAGTGAGGGTCCATAAATATCGGCATCAAGAATGGCGGTTTTAAGTCCTTTTTGGGAGAGCGCTAGTGCCAGATTGACCGCAGTCGTCGATTTGCCAACACCGCCTTTGCCGGACGCGACAGCGATGACTGCTCCTATCTCTTCCAGCAACTTAACCGGTTGCTGTTGCCCTCCTTGGGGCGGGGCGGCGGATTGTGTCGGTTGTGGCACAGCGGTTGCGGTCGGGGCCGTCAGGACAACGGTGACAGAGAGAACACCGGGAATCGTCTTGACGACTTCTTCGGCGGCCTTACGAACTGGTTCCATCTTGGGACCACGATCTGCATCAACTTCGATTGTAAATCCGACGTTCCCGCTCTTGCTAACTAAACCCGTAACCATGTTCAAGCTGACGATATCCTGGCCTCCATCTGGATCCTGAATTGTGCGCAGCGCGTCAAGAATTTGGGCGTTGCTGATGTCGGCCATAAAATCACTCCGGTCTGAAAATTAAAAATTTGTGGCAAATGCAGTAAAATCGCTGCGTTGCGTTCAGGTTTAAGCTAACATATATACTCCATAGGTCTGGTGGCAATGCGCTGCCAACTCTTTGAAGAGGACAGAACGATATGCCTTGGCAACAACAGGGTGGTGGCGGCAATAAAGGTGGCGGTGGTCCATGGGGTAGTGGCCCCAGTGGCGGTGGCTCCGGTGGCGGTGGTGGTGGAACCCAACCTCCCGATATTGAGGAAATGCTCCGTCGTGGTCAGGATCGTTTTAAACGAATGATGCCTGGCGGTCTTGGGGGCGTAGGGATTTCGTTAATCGTCGTTCTGGGTCTTGTCGGCTGGCTATTGAGCGGTATGTATCGCGTACAACCGGGTGAGCAAGGCGTAGAACTTCTGTTTGGAAAATTCGCAAACCAGACCGGCCCGGGTCTGCATTTTTGGTTTCCTACGCCGATTGGGACTGTAACGACCCCAAATGTTGAGCGAACAAATACTATTTCGATTGGCTTCCGGAGTACTGGCGGAACAGGGCGTACGGCTTCTATCCGCGATGTTTCCGAAGAAAGTCTGATGCTAACGGGTGATCAAAATATCATCGATATCGATTTTGTTGTGCAGTGGCGGATCAAGAACGCAAAAGACTATCTGTTTAATATACGTGATCCGCAGGCGACGGCGAAGCTGGCGGCAGAGAGTGCGATCCGAGAAATTGCCGGCCAAAACACCTTGGAAGATGTGCTAGCGAAACGACGTCAGGACGTCGAAGTAAAAACAAAGGCCTTGCTTCAGAAAATTTTGGATACCTACAAAGCAGGGATCTTTGTCGCTGAAGTCAAAATGCAAAAAGTTGATCCACCTCAACCGGTGATCGATGCGTTTAATGATGTTCAGCGGGCGAAGCAGGACAAAGAGCGTGCGCAGAACGAAGCTGATGCCTATCGCAATGATATTATTCCGAAAGCCGAAGGTGAATCCGCGCGTCTTGTGCAGGAAGCGACCGCTTATCGGGAGCAGCTTGTCAAAGAAGCTGAAGGTGAAGCCAAAAGGTTCCTATCCGTTTATGAAGCCTACAAGACTGGCAAGGAAGTAACCATTCAGCGCCTTTATCTCGAACGGATGCAGGAAGTACTGAAGGACGCCGATAAAATTATTATGGATAGCGGCAAGGGTGGGCAGGGCGTAGTCCCGTATTTGCCGTTGCCAGAAATCAAGAAGCGATCCGACAGAAACGCTCAGGGAGCTCGCTGATATGAACAGAATAATTCTCATTGTCCTGGGGACAGTCGTCGTTGTTGGCGGTATTTTGGCGTTTGATGCCATGTATACAGTCCATCAAACGCAACACGCATTGATCTTGCAGTTTGGCCGATATGTAAGGACGGAAAGTAATCCTGGCCTTCATTTCAAAAAGCCGTTTTTGGAAAGTGTCGAGTATTTTGAAAACCGTCTTCTCGATCTTGATCCACCGGCTCAGGAAGTCGTTTTGGCAGACCAAAAGCGCGTCAACGTGGATGCTTTTGTAAGGTATAAAATTGTCAAACCGCTTGAATTTAAGAAAAAGGCTGTAACGCAAACCAACTTCTTGCAGGTTTTTGGTGGCCGTCTGAATGCGGCAGTTCGAGCCGAAGTTGGTCAAATTTTATTGGGCGACATGTTGTCTGATAAGCGTGAAGACGTCATGAGTCGTATTACCAATCAGATGAAAAGCCAGGCTGCTGATTTTGGTATCGAAGTGGTTGATGTACGGATTGGACGGACTGATTTACCGCCCGCGACCAGTCAGGCGGTTTACAATCGGATGCGGTCGGAACGTGTCGAACAGGCCGTGAAGCTCCGTTCTGAGGGTGCAAAGGTTAAAGCCGAGATCCAGGCCAATGCTGATCGTGAACGGACAGTCATTCTTGCTGGGGCTCGCCGAACGAGCCAAATTCTCCGAGGTGAAGGGGAGGGTCTTAAAACCAGATTGCTTAATGATGCTTTTGGTAAGGACGTCGAATTCTTTGGCTTCTATCGGAGCATGGAAGCGTATGGCGAGGCACTCGGTGCCGGTACCACGATGGTGCTTTCACCCGACAGCGAATTCTTCCGTTATTTCAGAAACTTAGGTGGCAAGAACCCAATCAACAAATAGCCAGTGTAGGCGCGATCACCGATGTATCCAGATTTGGTGATCGCGTTTGCACTCGTGCTGGTGATAGAGGGTCTTCTTTACGCTCTATTTCCCGACGTTATGAAGCGGATGATGGTGTCGGTGATGTCGTTGCCGTCGTCCTCCATGCGCTCGGCCGGACTCCTTTCAGCTATCGTCGGTGTTGGAATCGTATGGTTAATACGACTGTGACAAATATGAGCCATTGATTGCATTCCAGGTGATCTTTCCTTTGTCGTCCTAATATTGTTCACCATCTCGCAGGTGCCGCAGACGACCGGGGTTGGCATGGGTGGGCAATTGATCGGCTTAGCAAAGAAAACCGAGCCTAAAATTTTCTACCAGATATCGCGCGACTCACGTAGTTTTGCTTTATATTTAGTAAAATCCGCGTGAGGGATCGTAATTGCCTCGATAATTCCACATTTGATACCCATATTGTTCGCAAGCGGAGAGGCGGTATGGGAAAAGTTCTCCTGTCGCCGGTCTTTAAGTTTAAGGTGCGACAATGGATGGTATTCGCGATATATGCCGTCTGCAAAAAGGAGAAAGAAATGAAGAATTTGGATTTGGCTCCCCTACATACGGGCCGGCATGCCCATTCTACATATGCCGAAATGCAGTCGAGAAAATCGCTGAGGGTATGGTCCCTTTCCCTGTTTATCGTCGCAGGAGCCTTATTGATTTCAAGTGCTGCGTTTGCAAAAACTGCTCCAGCCAGCTTTGCTGATTTAGCGGCAAAGCTTTTGCCTGCGGTCGTCAATATATCGACCTCTCAGGTCGTGAAACGCGATGGCGCGACGCCACAACAGCGTCCACAATTGCCGCCGGGCTCACCGTTTGAGGAGTTTTTTAAGGAATACTTTGACCGCCAGCAGCAGCAGAATACGCCGAATAGACGCGCAACATCTCTTGGTTCAGGGTTTATTATCGATCCTTCGGGGTTGGTCGTGACAAACAATCATGTCATCGAAGGTGCTGACGAAATCTCCGTAATTTTGCAGGACGACACGCGGTTAAAAGCTGAACTTGTTGGCCGAGATCCAAAAACTGATCTTGCCATTCTACGGGTTAAATCGAAAAAGAAACTGCCCTATGTAAAATTGGGAAATTCTGACAAGTCACGTGTCGGCGACTGGGTTGTCGCCATTGGTAACCCGTTTGGTCTTGGTGGCACCGTGACCGCAGGAATTATTTCCGCTCGTGCGCGCAATATTAATGCAGGTCCATATGACGATTTCATTCAGTCTGATGCTTCCATCAACAAGGGTAACTCCGGTGGCCCTATGTTTAATATGGCGGGCGAGGTTATCGGCATTAACACCGCGATTTACTCACCATCTGGCGGCAGCGTTGGAATTGGTTTTGCTATTCCGGCAAATCTTGCAAAGCCGATTATTGCGCAGTTAACGAAATATGGCCGTGCCCGGCGTGGTTGGCTTGGTGTTCGCATTCAGTCGGTAACCGACGAGCTAGCAGATAGTCTTGGCCTAGACAAAGCACGGGGCGCCCTGGTTGCTGATGTCACCAAGGGTGGCCCGGCAGAAAGTTCCAAAGTTCAGGTTGGTGATGTCGTTTTGAGCTTTGACGGTAAGCCAATTGTCGAAATGCGTAACTTGTCAAGAATTGTCGCGGAAACGGAAGTCGGTAAGAACGTTAAAGTCGACGTCTGGCGCAAAGGTCGCAAGGTTACGCTGGATGCCAAGCTTGGTGAGTTTCCGGAAGACAAGAAGCCGGTGCTGGCGAAGGTCAGTGGTAAGAAAAAGGGTGACGGTAATGCCGTAACAACCCTTGGTCTGACGATGTCGCCTGTTACTGACGAATTGCGCCGTCAGTTTAAGCTCGGCAAAAAGGTTAAAGGTGTGATTATAACAAAGGTCGCAAATGATAGTCCTGCATCCGAAAAGCAGATCCGGGCTGGTTCAATCATTCGTAAAATTGGGCCGGAGCAGAAACGTGTGAATTCTCCTGCCCAGGTTAAGAGAAAGGTGGAGAGTGCTCGCGAGGCGAATCTCAAGAGTCTATTGTTCTTGATCGAGCGCGGCGGCGACCCGCGGTTTGTCGCCCTAAGGTTATCAAAAGCGAAGAGCTGAAACTGTTGGTGTGAAGGGTGAAGTTACTCGCTGAACTCTTCGCGCCGATAGCCCTGTAAATACAGCAATGCCGTCAGGTCCCCGTAGCGAATAGCTGCGGGGGCCTTTTCTTCGACAATAGGCTTTGCGTGAAAGGCGACCCCTAAGCCGGCGGCCAAAATCATTGGCAAATCGTTCGCGCCGTCGCCAGTGGTCAACGTTTCTTCAATAGGAATTTGTTTGGCAGCGCTGATTGAGTTTAGGGCTTCCAGCTTGGCATCGCGGTCAAGAATGGGGTCGCCGACTTCGCCTGTGAGGACGCCGTTCGCGATGATCATTTCGTTAGATCTATCTTCGTGAAAGCCGACTTTTTTTCCGACGGCGTCTGTAAAAAATTTGAACCCACCGGAAACCAGAACGGTATAGGCACTGTTAGCGCGCATCGTCTGAACTAACTGGCGTGCACCGCTAGTTAGTTCTGTGCTTTCAAGGGTTTCGTGCAATGCAGTAGCTGGCAATCCTTTTAACATCGCTACACGTTCGCGCAGAGCTTCTTTAAAATTTAACTCACCCCGCATCGCGCGTTCGGTTATCGCTGCCACGCGGCTTTTCAGCCCTGCAATCCCTGCTAACTCATCGAGCGTTTCGCCGATAACGATGGTTGAGTCCATATCGGCGAGGAGCAAATGCTTGCGACGGTGCGCCATCGGCTGAATTACACTGTCGATTTCAAAGTTTGAAACGTCATTCTGCAATTTGTTTCGCAGAGTCACGATATCTTCGCCCTCAAAGGATATATCACATGCGATATTCTGGGCGAGCCAAGAGGGCGACGAAGAAACGCAGTTCGCCTCACTGAGCGCAGTCTGAACATGATCGACATGCTGCTGTGTAAGGTTGGCCTGTGCAGGGTTTGCGATGAGTGTGACAACGAGTTCCATGACAGTCTTTATGGGTTGGAATTTGGCTGATGACAAGTCATCTGGCGTAGAAGGGCACAGCGGGAATATATATAGTATGATTATCAAAATACTGATTTACGGAGAGCATGGATATGACCGCACCAATCAACCCGCCTTTTCGTGCGGAACATATCGGGAGTCTCTTACGACCCGCGCCTTTGCTGGCTCTTCGAGCAGATCATGCTGTGGGCAAAATTTCCGACGAGGAAGTCCGCCGCGCGGAAGATGACGCGATCACGCAGGCTGTCGCTCTCCAGCTTGAGCTTGGCTTGTCGTCGATCACGGACGGTGAATATCGTCGATATGCGTATTCCGATAGTTTCACTATCGACGTTTTTACTGGCGTAAAAATTGGCTCGACGGAAGATCGCAACTGGACCTATTCGGATGCACAAGGTCAGAAAACAGAAGGCCGCGTGCCGATTGTCGTTGATCGCCTTGAGTGGCCTGGTCCCGTGAACGTTGATGATTTTGAGTTCGTGAAGCGTATTGCAGGGACGGGACTACCAAAAGTTACCTTGCCCGGTCCTTGTTATATTCATTTCAGATCAGGGCGCGATAATATTAGCACCGACATTTATCCTGATCTCGACGCGTTTTGGCAGGATCTTGTTGAGGCCTATGTTAAAGAAATCGACGCGCTTTACGCTGCAGGTTGCCGCTACATTCAATTGGATGAAACATCTATCGCCAAGCTCGGTGATCCGAAAATTCGCGAAGGGTTGGAAAAACGTGGGGACCAATGGGACGATTTGCTTGAGATCTATACTGACGTCATCAACGAGATCGTGCGACGTGCCCCTCAAGACCTTAGTCTCGGTATGCATCTGTGCCGCGGCAATAAAGGTGGGTCCTGGCAGGCAGCAACTGGCTATGATGATGTCGCTGCTAAGCTCTTCAGAAAGCTGGAAGTTCAATTCTATTTTCTGGAATACGATTCACCGCGTGCGGGCGGCTTTGAGCCCCTCCGCGAAGTCCCTGACAATAAGACAGTTATTCTGGGGCTTGTGTCGACGAAGTCATCGGCCCTCGAACAGGTGGACTCTGTAAAGCAGCGTCTCGAAGCCGCAGCGGAGTACGTTGATATGGACCGTCTGGGCATTTCGCCGCAATGCGGGTTTGCCAGTCTCGATAGTGGGAATCCAATTTCCTTCGACGATCAGGCCGCAAAGATTCGTTTGGTTGTTGATCTGGCGCGAGAGTATTGGGGATACACACCAGCGGCTCAAACTTAAAACCTATGCCGAAGTCAGGGCAAAAAACGGTCTTGGTGGTTGCCGGCCCGACAGCCAGTGGGAAGTCCAATCTTGCCGTTGATGTTGCCGAAGAATTTGGCGGCGTGGTGATCAACGCCGACTCGATGCAAATTTACGAAGGGTTGGAAGTCGTGACCGCCGCACCAGGTCCTGCTGCGCGTCGAAGAGCCTCTCATAAATTATACGGCATACGCGACCCGGCGAAACCATGCTCTGCCGGTGCCTGGGTCTCAATGGCAGCGCGGGAAATTTGTCTTGCCCATGAAGAAGGCCTTTTACCTATCATTGTTGGTGGTACCGGAATGTATTTGCGGACATTGATGATAGGAATTGCACCAATGCCGCCGGTTGCTTCAGAAATTCGCGACGATGTCCGGTCGCGTTTGGAGCGAGAGGGAAGTACAGCGCTGTATGCTGAGTTGGCTGAGTTTGATCCCGGGTCCGCGGCGCGTATAAATGCTTCCGATAGTCAAAGGGTCGCGCGGGCTATAGAAATATATGAAGCGACTGGGAGGACGCTGACTGAGTGGCAAGGGGATGATTCTGAAGCGAGCGCAGGTGCAGCTTACAATTTCAAAACGGTACTGTTGGAGCCGCCACGTGATCTCTTATATGCAACTTGCAACGCGCGATTTGAAAAGATGTTGGTTAGCGGTGCTTTGGAGGAAATCCGTGCGTTAGCCAGGCGGAATCTCGACACTGCTTTGCCAGCTATGAAGGCGCTCGGTATTCCTCACCTGTTGCAGCATTTAACAGGAGAAATGTCTCTAGAAGAGGCTTGTGCCGCAGGCCAACAGTCCACACGGAACTATGTGAAACGCCAGGGAACCTGGTTTAGAAATAAGTTTGTTGCTGATTTATCAATTAAATTGCAATATAACGATAGTATTAAGACAATTATCTTTTCATTTGTTAGCAAATTTATGTTGACCTGATCCTGTGGAAAGATTAGTTTGTCGCCGATTCGCTGCTGATAAATCGTATCTGACAGCAGTTTAAAGCCTTGGTGCTAATAGATTTTGATGTTTTGTAAGGGGATTCTGCCATGCGGGATCGCCTTTTGTTCGATTGGAAAAGGTGGGAGACGATGGCAAAACGTAAGCTATCTGGCTCAGATATCGTTATTCAAAGCCTCATTGATGCTGGGGTCGACACGATCTTTGGTTATCCGGGCGGTGCGGTGCTTCCGATTTATGATGCATTGTTTAAACAAAATCGCTTGAAGCATGTGCTGGTGCGCCAGGAGGGCGGTGCCGTACATATGGCAGAAGGCTATGCGCGATCGACCGGGAAACTGGGTGTTGTCTTGGTAACGTCTGGTCCTGGAGCGACTAACGCCGTCACTGGCCTGACGGACGCGCTCATGGATAGCATTCCGGTTTTATGCCTAACGGGGCAGGTGCCGACACATCTGATTGGTAACGACGCTTTTCAAGAAGCTGACACCACCGGTATCACCCGTCCCTGTACGAAACACAATTATTTGGTCAGAGATGTGAAGGATCTCGGGCGTGTCATGCAGGAAGCGATGTATGTCGCGCGTTCGGGACGTCCGGGCCCGGTTGTCATTGATCTGCCTAAAGATGTTCTGATCAACGAAACGACATTTGAAACTGGCAAAAAGCTTCCTGTGAAGCACAAGACCTACCGTCCGCAAATTAAAGGCGACAATTCCAAGATTAGGGAAGCGGTTGAGTTGATCGCGAAAGCGAAGCGGCCCTTGTTTTACTGTGGTGGAGGCGTCGTTAATTCCGGGCCTCGTGGGTCGAAGCTGTTGACTGAATTTGTCAGGATGACCGGTTATCCGATTACGCTGACCCTGATGGGGCTGGGGGCGTTTCCGGCAACCGATAAAAAATTCCTCGGTATGGTCGGAATGCACGGGACGTATGAATCCAATCTGGCGATGCATGATTGCGATGTCATGATCAACATTGGCGCGCGATTTGATGATCGGGTGACAGGGCTGATTTCTGAATTTTCGCCGGACTCGAAAAAGATCCATGTCGACATTGACCCATCATCGATCAATAAAAATGTAGCGGTTGATGTGCCGATTATTGGTGATTGTGCCTCTGTTTTGGCAGAGATGATCAAGGTCTGGAAGGAAATCAAACCACGCAAAGATACCAAGGCAATAAATAGCTGGTGGAATCAGATTGAGAAATGGCGCAAACGCGATTGCCTGGCTTACAAGCAGTCAAAAGACATTATTAAGCCGCAATATGCGCTTGAGCGCTTGCAGGCCCTGACCAAAGATCGCGACACCTATATTACAACGGAAGTTGGCCAGCATCAGATGTGGGCTGCACAGTACATGAAATTTAACCAACCCAACCGCTGGATGACCTCTGGTGGATTGGGAACAATGGGTTATGGATTTCCGGCTGCGATTGGTGTGCAGATGGCGCATCCAAAGGCGACGGTTGTTGATATTTCTGGTGAAGCCTCCTTTCAGATGAACATCCAGGAAATGTCGACGGCGATGCAATACCGCTTGCCGGTGAAAGTGTTTATCCTCAATAACGAATATATGGGGATGGTACGCCAGTGGCAGGAGCTGCTCTATGGCAGCCGGTATTCGGAAAGCTATACCGCGTCTCTGCCGGATTTTGTCAAACTGGCGGAGTCATATGGTGCCGTTGGGTTGCGTGCGACTAAGCCTAGTGAAGTCGATGATGTTATCAAAGAAATGCTGAATAACGATCAATTTACGATCGTGGATGTAGCTATTGATAAGGGCGAAAATTGTTTCCCGATGATCCCATCGGGTGCGCCGCATAATGAAATGCTTCTCGGCCCTGAAGATGAGGCTGCAAAGCCGACTTCCGAGGATGGGATGGTGCTGGTCTAGGGCCGGCAGCATCAATATTAGAATGTGGAGGATAAATTGGAGCCTATAGAGCGACATACAATCGCTGTTCTGGTCGATAACGAAGCAGGCGTATTGGCGCGGGTTATCGGCCTGTTCTCTGGTCGTGGCTACAATATCGAAAGCTTGACGGTTGCCGAGGTTGATCCGGAGAACGCCATTTCCCGTATCACCGTCGTCACTTCCGGCACCCCCATGATTATAGCGCAGATCAAAGCTCAGCTTGATCGTTTGGTGCCAGTTCACCGTATTTGCGATTTGACGGATGGTGGTGCGAGTGTTGAACGCGAATTGGCGTTGGTCAAAGTCCGCGGTACCGGTAATAAACGGGCCGAAGCTTTGAGAATTGCCGACATTTTTCGGGCGCGGGCGATCGATAGTACAAACAATTCATTTGTGTTCGAGATTTCGGGTTCTCCTGAAAAAATCGATGCCTTTATCAATCTTATGCGGACGCTTGGGTTGGTAGAAATTTCAAGAACTGGTGCCGTAGCTATTGCACGCGGCGCAAAGGGGATTTAGGAAACGCCCCAACAATACGTTTAATCATCATGTTTGCTGCGGTTGGATGATCGCGGCACTAATCGACAAGGAAAGAGGATCCTCAAAATGCGCGTTTATTATGACAGAGACGCTGACGTCAATCTCATTAAGGCCAAAAAAGTTGCCATTATCGGTTATGGCAGCCAAGGGCATGCCCACGCCATTAATCTGAGCGACAGCGGTGTCAAAGAAGTCGTTGTTGGATTGCGGGATGGCTCATCCAGCGCTGCGAAAGCAGAAGGTGCGGGCCTTAAGGTCATGAATGCGGCGGATGCTGCACAATGGGCCGATGTGGTAATGGTGCTCGTTCCTGATGAATTGCAGGCAGCGCTTTATGCAGACGATCTGCGGGAGAATATGCAGCAAGGTGCTGCTTTGGCTTTTGCTCATGGATTGAATATCCACTTCAAGCTGATCGAAGCGCGTCCTGACCTGGACGTCTTCATGATTGCACCGAAAGGACCCGGACATACTGTCCGTTCAGAATATCAACGTGGTGCCGGTGTGCCTTGTCTTGTTGCAGTTGATCAGGATGCTTCGGGCAACGCGCAGGATATTGCGCTGTCTTATGCCTCTGCTATTGGCGGTGGCCGAGCTGGCGTTATTGAAACGACTTTCCGTGAAGAATGCGAAACTGATTTGTTTGGTGAGCAGGCTGTGTTGTGCGGTGGTTTGACCTCGTTGATTAAAGCCGGTTTCGAGACACTCGTGGAAGCCGGTTATGCTCCCGAGATGGCGTATTTCGAATGTCTCCATGAGGTGAAACTCATTGTTGACTTAATTTATGAAGGCGGCATTGCGAATATGCGCTATTCGATTTCTAATACCGCTGAATATGGTGATTATATTTCTGGTCCGCGTTTGATCGATGACAGTGTCAAGGCACGCATGAAAGAAGTGCTTAGCGATATTCAGTCCGGTCGGTTCACCCGCGATTGGGTTCTTGAGAACGCTGCAGGGCAATCGAGCTTTAAGGCCACACGTCGCCGCGAAGCAGAACATCAGGTCGAAGAAGTTGGTGCGGAGCTGCGTGGCATGATGCCGTGGATTGCCGAAAACCGGCTTGTGGATAAGTCCAAAAACTAGCTTTCTCTGAAATTCTATGAATTTCTGGGGTTTTTTACGGGAAACCGCTAAAAATCGTTGCTTTTAAGGTTAATAAACGTTTAGGAATAAGCTGCTAACTTGGTTTTGTTTAGATTCTAGGTTTACTGGGTCTTCTAAATTCGGCTGAGAGAACTATATCGGCAGTCAGGCGCGCTTACTCAGCAAGTCCCCTAAAGCAATGGCGAAGTGCGAAATGAAAGTGATGAAAAACAAAGGATTGGCGGCAAATGCCGAAGCCGGAACGGCTCGGGGTGATGTTGCACGACCTTTGTTCCCCCAATTTACCGCTTTTGCCAGTGCGCTAGAAGGGGGTCTACGACTTAGTTGCCCCTGAATGAGAGCCAGCAATGGTTGGCCGTTCAGGGGATGCAGCTATCGAGACTTAAGTCGTTAACCCCAAACTACTAAAAGGAGCTGAGTTATGAGTAGCAGCACCGATCCAAACCGGGTAATTATATTCGACACCACTTTGCGTGATGGAGAGCAATCGCCTGGCGCATCCATGAATCTTGAAGAAAAATTGCGTATTGCCGAACTCCTGGAGGAGATGGGCGTCGATGTTATCGAGGCAGGCTTTCCTATTGCTTCGAACGGTGATTTTGAATCCGTCAGTGAAGTTGCAAAGCTGGTTAAGGAATCCACAGTGTGTGGCCTTGCGCGGTCTGCTCGTGGTGATATCGAGCGTGCTGCTGATGCATTGAAGCCCGCTAAGCAGAATCGCATCCATACCTTTATTTCAACCAGCCCGTTGCATATGAAATACAAACTGCAGATGGAGCCTGACGATGTGTATCAGGCCGTCATCGACAGTGTTAGCTATGCGCGCAATTTTACCGACGACGTGGAATGGTCGCCTGAAGATGGTTCCCGGACAGAACATGATTTTCTGTGCCGCTGTGTTGAAGCAGCAATTAATGCCGGGGCAACGACAATCAATGTCCCCGACACAGTTGGTTACGCCATACCGGAAGAGTTTGGTGAATTGATCGCTATGCTGGTTGAGCGTGTGCCGAATAGTGACAAAGCAATCTATTCAACCCATTGCCATAATGATCTGGGGCTCGCTGTCGCAAATTCTTTGGCAGGTGTGTCAAATGGCGCGCGGCAAATCGAATGCACGATCAATGGCTTGGGAGAGCGCGCTGGGAATGCTGCGCTCGAAGAAATAGTTATGTCATTGAGAACACGTCAGGATCGTTTGCCTTTCGTTACCGGGATTAATACCGAGTGCATTACCCGCGCGTCTAAGCTGGTTTCAACGATCACTGGCTTTACGGTACAGCCCAATAAGGCAATTGTTGGCGCGAATGCTTTCGCTCATGAAGCAGGTATTCATCAGGATGGGATGCTCAAGCATGCCCAGACCTATGAAATTATGACACCGAAATCTGTTGGCTTAACCAAGTCCACACTCGTCATGGGTAAACATTCGGGACGGCATGCGTTTCGTGTAAAACTCAAAGAGTTGGGATACGAGCTAGGTGATAATGCCTTGCAGGAAGCGTTCCGTCGCTTCAAGGAATTGGCTGATAAGAAGAAGGAAGTCTATGACGAGGATTTGGTTGCCCTCGTTGATGATGAAGTTCTTCGCACCAATGATACGATTAAGTTTGAGTCCTTGATGGTGGTTTGTGGTTCTAAAGGACCGCAAACGGCTGAGCTGGAGCTCGACGTCGATGGCGAGAAATGCTCGGTCAAGGCTGAAGGCGACGGCCCCGTTGATGCGACATTTAATGCCGTTAAGGCATTGGTGCCACATGAAGCAAGGTTGCAGCTTTATCAAGTTAAAGCTGTCACCGAGGGAACCGATGCTCAGGCTGAGGCAACAGTCCGTCTTGAAGAGGACGGTAAATCTGTGAATGGTCAGGGTGCCGATACCGACACGCTTGTCGCATCGGCACGTGCGTATGTGAACGCCTTGAACAAGTTAATGGTGAAGCGAGAGAAGACAGCACCCGGGGCGCTGTCAGCTTAAATCTTGCCACGTGGTTGGTAAACGAAGGAAGTAATTGCTCATGTTTTCCAGGCTTTTGGGAATGTTATCCGCCGATATGGCGATTGATTTAGGAACGGCGAATACCCTCGTCTATGTAAAAGGGCGAGGGATAGTTCTAAACGAGCCTTCAGTGGTGGCAATTGCCGATGTTCGGGGCAAGAAACAGGTCCTGGCGGTTGGTGATGAAGCGAAGTTGATGCTCGGAAGGACGCCGGGTAACATCGAAGCTATTCGCCCGCTTCGTGATGGGGTGATCGCTGATTTTGAAGTTGCTGAAGAAATGATCAAGCATTTCATTCGCAAGGTTCACAATCGCCGGAGTTTCGCCAGTCCACAGATTATAGTTGCTGTACCGTCGGGTTCAACCAACGTTGAACGTCGGGCCATTCAGGAATCGACTGAAAGTGCGGGCGCTCGCAGGGTATTTCTCATTGATGAACCGATGGCGGCAGCTATAGGGGCGGGACTACCCGTTACCGAGCCAACTGGTTCTATGATTGTTGATGTTGGTGGTGGTACGACTGAAGTGGCGGTGCTCTCTTTAGGCGGGCTGGTTTATTCACGTTCGGTCCGTGTCGGTGGTGACAAAATGGATGAGGCGATCGCGGGCTATATTCGGCGGAACCATAACCTTCTGGTTGGCGAGAGTAGTGCCGAACGGATTAAGAAAGAGATCGGATCAGCCAGTATTCCAGCTGATGGTGAGGGCAGCTCGATGGAAATCAAGGGCCGCGATCTCGTGAACGGCATTCCCAAAGAGATCATTATTTCGGAGCGCCAGATTGCTGAAAGTCTTGCTGAACCAGTGGGCGCTATCATCGAAGCGGTGAGGGTCGCGCTGGAGCAAGCTGCGCCAGAACTCGCTGCTGATATTGTTGATAAAGGCATCGTTCTGACAGGCGGTGGATCATTACTTGGGAATCTTGATCTAGTTCTCAGACATGCGACAGGTTTGCCGATTTCAATTGCTGATGAACCGTTGTCCTGTGTGGCGATGGGAACGGGCCATTGTCTTGAAGAAATGAAGACCTTAAGGAATGTGCTGTCATCAATGTATTAACGGTTAAGTAGCGGTAATTTCCTAAAGTTTCCGTGGTTAAGATTAGGTGCGTACGGTCGTCCGGAGTGCAGGCGTTTTGAACAAGAGAGGCGGAACATCGGTTATGCGGCTAGCAGCACCTGCAAAGGTGCTGTTGCAGCGCTTCGCCTTCCTTTTTCTGATCCTCGCGGCTTTTGGAATTATGCTTCTGAGTAAATCGGAGACAATCGTCGTTGAAAAGGTATCGACTGTGGTTGTTGATGTTTTTGCACCGATAATGGACGTGTTGTCGCGACCAGCGGCTGCGGCAAACGATGCCGTAAAGACAGTACGGGGACTTGCAGATTTAAGAGACGAAAACATTCGTCTAGCGCGAGAAAACGAGCGCTTGTTGGTTTGGCAGGAGGCTGCCCGAAGGCTTGCATCGCAAAACCAGGCATTGCAATCACTTCTCGATTTTAAGCCGAGTCCGAATTCGCAATCTATAGCGACGCGCGTCATTGCTGATTCAGGTGGAGCGTTCGTTCGTTCCATTGTTGTTAATGCAGGGGATCGTGATGGTGTCCGCAAGGGACAGGCAGCTGTGTCAGGGGCTGGTTTGGCGGGGCGGGTGACGACCGCGGGGTACAGGTCTGCAAGAATTTTACTGATTACCGATATTAACTCCCGGGTTCCGGTTTTGATTGAGTCGTCGCGTGATCGTGCAATTTTATCCGGCGATAATAGCGGTATGCCGCGATTAACCTTTTTGCCGGCAAATGCATCGATCAAGGCAGGAGATCGCGTTATTACCTCCGGTCATGGCGGTGTCTTCCCGCCCGGGCTCCAGATTGGGCAGGTCGTACCCTCCGGTGATGGTATCATGCGGGTTAAACCCAACGTCAGTTTTGACCAGCTGGAGTTTGTCAGGCTTGTAGATTTTGCCGCGGTGAGCCCAATCGTGCCGCAAGGCGAGCCTGCGGTGCCGCCCAAGAACGCTGCCTCACGGTGACCCCGACGCTGTCGCATCGGCTTGATGCGGTTGCGCGTAACGTCGTACCCGCCGCGCTTGGTGTCTTTTTTGTCCTGATTTCATCAATACCATTTTACATACCCGGCTTCGGCCCAGTAGCGCCGAATTTCGTTTTAATGGCGGTTTTCTTTTGGGCTGTGCATCGGATCGACCTTTTTACATCGGTCACTGTATTCTTTATTGGATTGTTGCTGGACATCCTGGTTGGGGCGCCCCCAGGCATAAATGCCGCTGTGTTGGTGTTGGTTAGGGCCATCGCGGCCTCCCAAGGCAAAGTATTCCGCGGCAAATCGTTTTTGGTTTTGTGGTGGGGCTTCGGTCTTGTAGCCTTAGCAAGTGGGCTGGTCATCTGGATACTGACAGCTATTTATCATCTAACGCTAATTAATCCCCTGCCCATTATTTTCCAGATGACAATGACAATCGCGGCATTCCCATTCCTCGCATGGATATTTGCGCGCACTCATCAAAAATTATTTCAGCACGTCTAAGATGTATCGCGAAGACTCATCACGGTACAAAAAATTCTCCCGACGAGCCATGATTCTAGGGGGTGGGCAGGTAGCACTGTTCGGCATACTTGCAGGCCGCATGTACCAACTGCAAGTAATTGAATCCAGCCGCTACAAAATGCTGGCAGACGAAAATCGTATCAGCATGCGTCTATTGCCGCCGCTTCGTGGTCGGATTCTTGATCGATTTGGGGTTCCTCTTGCCACGAATAAGGAAAACTATCGGGTCCTCTTAATCGCAGAACGAACGCGTGATGTGAAACAAACACTCGATGCGTTGGGCAGACTTATATCGATACCGGATCATGAACACCGGCGAATTCTGCGTGAAATTAGGAAACGGCGAGATTTTGTGCCGGTCACCATTCAAGAAAATCTCGACTGGAAAAAAGTATCCCGTATCGAGGTAAACGCCTCCGATCTTCCCGGTGTCGTTATAGATGTCGGACAAATCCGACAATACCCGCTGGGGTCAGAATCGGCACATCTTTTGGGATATGTTGCATCCGTTTCAGAAAAGGATAAAAAGGGCGATCGCAGCGGTGAGCCACTTCTTCAGCTGCCGGGATTCCGAATTGGTAAATCCGGTATTGAAAAGCAACAGGACCTGCGTTTGCGTGGCAAGGCCGGTAATAGTCAACTCGAAGTAAACGCCCTTGGCCGTGTAATCAGAGAGCTGTCGCGCCAGGAAGGTCAGCCAGGCGATGACGTTATGCTGACCGTTGATTTGGGTATTCAGAATGTGGCGATAGAGAAGCTACGCGATAAGAAGTCTGCGGCTGCCGTCGTTATGGACGTAAATACCGGCGGGATCATCGCCTTGGCATCGGTGCCAGGCTACGATCCCAACGCCTTTAATACAGGTCTGACTCGCAAGCAGTGGCGTGACATTACGCGTGACCCGTTGGCACCGCTCACCAATAAAGCGGTGTCGGGTCTCTATGCGCCTGGGTCGACGTTCAAGATGGTGGTTGCGATGGCGGCACTTGAGCATGGTGTTATCAAGCCCGAGCAAAAAGTGTTTTGCAGAGGGCATGTTGAATTAGGGAATGAACGTTTTCATTGCTGGAAAAGACATGGTCATGGCTGGCTCGACCTGAATGGGGCGCTGCAGCAATCCTGTGATCCCTATTTTTATGAAATATCAAAACGTGTCGGCATCGATAAGATAGCGGAAATGGGTCGGCGTTTTGGTCTTGGCCGTGTGACGGGTATTGATCTGCCCAATGAGCGGGGTGGTCTCATGCCAACCCCTGCCTGGAAAAAGAAACGCTTCGGTGTAGCATGGCAGAAAGGCGAAACGCTTATTGCGGGTATCGGCCAGGGGTTTGTTCTGACGACGCCGTTGCAATTGGCGGTGATGACGTCCCGCCTTGCTAGCGGAAAGGCTGTAGAACCACATCTGATACAAGGGGTGGTTTCCGGGGGGGGGATGCGGCCTTTGGAGGTCCCTTCAGTGCCCGATATTAAAATTTCTGCTGAAGTGCGGCTTCTGATTATGAATGGCATGAATGCCGTTAGTAATACGCAACGGGGAACGGCTTACCCAGCCCGTATTAAGGAGCCCGGATTTGAGCTCGCGGGCAAATCAGGGACATCTCAGGTTAAGCGAATTTCCAAACATGAACGTGAAACCCGAGTTCTCAAAAATAGGGAACGGCCCTGGAAAAACCGCGATCACGCATTGTTTGTAGCGTTTGCCCCAGTCGAAAAACCTAGATACGCAATTGCCGTTGTGGTCGAACATGGCGGCGGTGGGTCAACCGTTGCTGCGCCAATTGCTAGGGACATAATGCATGAGACTTTGAAGCGTGACCCTTCGGGTTATCGCGGACGCGATGGCGTTGCAGACGAAAAAGGAAAAGGCCACAAAGCATGAGGGTCGGCTCGGCAGATCGGGAACCGATGACCATCGGCCAAAAGTTGTGGCAGGTAAATTGGTTTCTGGTATTTTTCATTATCATCCTGACGGCGATCGGGTGCGCGATGCTGTATTCCGCGGGGGAAGGAAGCTGGAACCCCTGGGCCACACGTCATATTATTCGATTTTTAATTGGTCTGTTTCTTATGATTATGGTTGCCATGACTGACATCAGAATCTGGATGCGTCATGCCTACACCCTCTATTTTCTCGTTCTTGGCTTATTGATTGCGGTGGAGGTTATGGGTGTTATTGGCATGGGGGCACAGCGTTGGATTGATCTCGGAGTCATTCAGCTCCAACCATCTGAGATTATGAAAATTACCCTTGTCCTCGCCTTGGCTCGGTATTTCCACGGCGCCTCGCTGGAGGAGATCGGGCGCTCAACCTCCCTGATCATACCATCGCTTCTCGTTGCGGCGCCTATCGTGCTGGTTATACGCCAACCTGACCTTGGTACAGCCATCATGCTCATGATGACGGCTGGTGTGATCTTCTTTCTGGCGGGTGTCAGGACTTGGAAGTTTGGATTGGTGATTGGTGCAATCCTTGCGGCGATGCCGCTCGTTTGGACAATGCTCCATGGCTATCAGAAAAACCGAATTCTGACGTTCTTGAATCCTGAGAGCGATCCTCTTGGGGCGGGGTATCACATTATGCAGTCCAAAATAGCGCTCGGTTCAGGGGGCGTCTTTGGCAAAGGGTATCTTAGCGGAACGCAAAGCCATCTCAACTTTTTGCCTGAAAAGCAGACCGACTTTATTTTTACGATGCTTGCTGAAGAATTCGGGATGGTAGGCGGGCTGCTCCTGCTGGGTATTTACGCCATTGTTCTGATTTACAGTTTTGCGATTGCGTTGCGCGTCCATAACCAGTTTGGCCGATTGATTACTTTGGGGATCGCCGGAACCTTCTTTTTCTATGTCTTTATTAACATCGCCATGGTCATGGGACTGGTCCCGATCGTTGGTGTACCGTTGCCGTTAGTGTCCTATGGTGGAACGGCGATGTTATCGCTCATGATTGGATTTGGGTTCATTCTCTGTGCTTATGTACACCGTGACGTCAGAGTTGGACGACACGTCAGCGGCGGCGAAGATTAGCTGTCGTCACCAGCTTATTATTGAAGAGTGACAAAGGCTTCGCCCTTTGCTATCTAGCGTACTGTGGGCGATTAGCTCAGTTGGTAGAGCAGCTGACTCTTAATCAGCGGGTCGCCAGTTCGAGCCTGGCATCGCCCACCATATATTTCAAAGGCTTAGCTGGAAACGGCCAGGCCATTTTTATTTCTAGTACGGCTATAGTACGGTTATTTCAGGAAAAC
>Ga0114999_10002920_pt1 | contig 21928 bp, 22 predicted proteins | sample ArcticOcean_MG_C_3_FD_89820 | JGI IMG/M metagenome (GOLD analysis project Ga0114999, IMG submission 89820) | Marine microbial communities from western Arctic Ocean - ArcticOcean_MG_CB8_126 | ecosystem: Environmental > Aquatic > Marine > Oceanic | place: Arctic Ocean: Canada Basin | collected...
CTTCGGCGGCGAATGCATCCTCCGTGACATTGCGGCCGAAGGGCCCCCAATATTCGTTGTGGTGGTCGATGCGCATCATGCGGTCCTCGGATGATCCGCCCTTCAGGCCCAGCCCCCGGGATTCGATGAGACACTTGTGTGCCGTGACCGGCTGCACCGTATCGACCCGCATGACCGTACCCCGGGTGATGAATGTCTGGGCCGGGAACAACGGTGCGAAGCGGGCATCGTCGGATTCGAGACCCGGAAAACAGGACGCGTCATCCCGGTCCACCCAGCCCTCGTACTTCTCGTAATCGGCCTTGAGTCCTGCAATCGTGACGTGACCATTCGCGTAGGTGCGCATCTGGCGATCGTCCATGCTCGCGGCGGGCATCTGGGTGTCGCGTAGGATCACGTGCATGAACTCGTGATAGAGGTCGACGATGGTCTCCTGATAGGCCTTCCAGTTCGCGTCGATCTCGGCGCGGTGATAGTGGAAGACCTCAAGTTCTGCGTGGGGCAGGACTTCATCGAATATGTCGAGGGATCCGTCGAGGTAGTCGTCCAGCGGCTGACTGCCGTCATCGAGGTTGACGAAGACGAAACCCCATTTGACCTCTGTCTTGACCTCGCGCAGGCCCATATTCTCCTTGCATACCGGTGTATTGGCATAGCCTTCCGGACGCGGCATGGAAACGCAGGTGCCCTGGGTGTCGTAGGTCCAGTGGTGATAAAAGCAGGTGTGCGTTCGCGCATTGCCGCCGGGATCCATGACGACCCTGGCGCCGCGGTGAGAGCAGACATTGATGAAGGTGCGGATGCGGCCGTCGTCGCCGCGCGTGACGACCAGCGGCACGTCGGCGCGCTCGACCGTACGGAAGTCGTAGACCTCGGCCACCTCGCTCTCGTGACAGACGAAGTGCCAGATCTTCTTGAAGATGTGCTCGCGTTCCTCGGCGAATATCTGTTCGTCGTGGTAGACGCGGCCGTTGACATAGTGGCCATCGGGAAGCGGTGGCGTCTGTTCCCAGGTCTCTGCCGATCGTGACGAAATCGGTACCTCAAGCGTTTTCCAGATGAATGGCGCGTAATTTAGCATCCGCGCCCGGCACATGCGACAAGTGAAGAACTTGCCTTCGAATAGTGATAAATGGGGCTTGGATTGCGGGTTCGTGCGCGGTTTCGGATATTGTTTTGAAATTCGGACGTATCCAAGGAAGATTCAGGTTCAGTGCTGACGGTCGAGAACATCGAAACCTCCTACGGCTCGAGCCAGGTGCTGTTCGGCGTATCGCTGGGCGTCGAGGCCGGCGAAGTAGTGACGTTGCTCGGCCGGAACGGCATGGGCAAGACGACGACGATCAGCTCGATCATGGGGATCATCCGGCCGCAGGCCGGTGCCATCGCGTTCGATGGCTCCCCGATCATGGGTTTGCCGTCGTACAAGGTGGCCCGGGCCGGACTTGGCCTGGTACCCGAAGGGCGGCAGATTTTCCCCAATCTTTCGGTGCGGGAAAACCTGGTGGCGACGGCTTCGAACCGGACCGGAAACGCCAATCCCTGGACGCTCGATCGCGTGTTCGAACTGTTTCCCGCTCTGGCCGAACGGCGTACCAACATGGGCAATCAGCTTTCCGGAGGTGAGCAGCAAATGCTGGCGGTGGCTCGCGCGCTGATGACCAACCCGCGTCTGCTCATTCTTGACGAAGCGACAGAAGGTCTGGCACCGCTGATCCGGGCGGAAATCTGGCGCGTCCTACAGCACCTCAAATCTGCCGGGCAATCGATCTTCGTCATCGACAAGAACGTCGACGCATTGACCCGGATCGCCGACCGTCACTACGTCATCGAGAAGGGCCGGATTGTCTGGTCGGGTTCATCCGTGGCGCTTAAGGATGACCCGGACGTCCAGCGCCGCTATCTCGGCGTGTGAATGAATAAATAGGGTGGATTTTCCAGGTCATGAAATTGTTGAGTGCCACACCGAGTCCTTACGCCCGCAAAGTCCGGATCACCTTGGCGGAGAAGGGGCTCGCTTTCGATCTGGTGACCGAAGTTCCCTGGAACACCGGCACGGCGACCCCCCAGTACAATCCGTTGGAGAAAATCCCGGTTCTGATCCTGGATGACGGGACAACGGTTTATGAATCGCGGTTCATCCTGGAGTACCTGGAGATCAAGTATCCCGACCCACCGATATTTCCGAAGGACGGGGATGCGCTTTTGGCAGCCAAGCGGCTCGAAGTTCTGGCCGACGGCATCTGCGATGCAGCGGTGCTCATCATTTTCGAACGCATGCGGCCCGAGGATCGGCGAAGCGTCCCCTGGGAGGCGCGTCAACGGCGCAAGGTTGAAGGGGGGCTGAAAGAAGTCGCGCGACTGGTTCCCGCGGCGGGTTTCTGCGTGGACGGCGCGTTCGGCGTGGCGGATATCGCGGTCGGTACGCTGCTCGACTACATCGCGCTGCGCCTGCCCGAATTCGACTGGGCGGACCGGTATCCCAACCTCGTGAGTTTGCGCGAACGATTGTCGGAACGACCGTCGTTCCAGGAGACCGTGCCGCAGCCCCAGCAAATCGATCGGGCGGTGGTATAGGTCAGCGGCAGCGGAACCCGTCGCGCTATGAATCCCCGGATGATGCGGCGCCCGCGGCGACCATGCCGTGGATGATGTCGTCCACGCGTGTGACCGGGCCTTTGTAGGCCTGGCGGCTGTGGCTCAACCCGAGGCCGAGAAGCGCTTCGATGATCTTGTAGGTGAGGGGCCCCGGATCGATCACGGGCACGTCCAGCCTGTCCTTCAGGTAGGCGTGGGCCTGGTGCATGGTTGTCGAGCCCAGGCAGAGGACGTCGGCGCCGTCCTCCTCGATGCACAGGCGGGCGGCTTCTTCGAGCAGCGGAAAAGCCTCTTCCTTGCCTGACATCAAAGCGCGGTTGTCAGGCGTCGCGCCGATGTCGCGGACGGAGGCAAATTTGTGCGCGATGCCGAGCTCGTTAATCGTCCTGGCGTAGGCGTCGTTCCAACGGTCCCACATGGCGATGACGGAGAATTTGTCGCCGAGAAGCATGGCCGTGAGGAACGAGGCCCGGGCTGCACCGATGACGGGAATGTCGAGGATCGCGCGTAGCCCGCTGACCCCGGTATCGCCGGTCGTATCGACGCAAACGGCGTCGTAGCTCTCTTCCTGCGCGGAGAGACCGGCCTCCAGGACGGCCGTTTCCCCGATCGGCCATTCATAGGGACTGATGAGATTGCGGCCGCTGACCTTCACCGACCGATAATGAAAGTCGATGTCTGGGCCGAAGTTCATGGCTTCATGCTGCTGGCGACGCATGGCAAGGTGTTCTTCGTCGACCGGGAAGGGCACGATCACCAGGACCTTCTTATCCGCCATTCAGCGTTCCAACTATTAGGCCAACATTCAGAGCAGGGTCACCTACCCAACCGGGATCGGTATTATGGGCAGGGATACGCTCTTGCCAACGCTTCCGCCACCAAATCCACCGCCTCTTCGGCCAATCTGTCCGGATGGTCGACGAGGAAGCTTCTGGCGGCATTCCGCGCATCACTCGGTTCCATTTTTTCGGGGAAGCAGGCCTCCCAGCCGCTCAAGTAGCCGCGTCGCAGGGTCTTGTCCGTCATGGCTTTCGGCTTCAGGCGCTCGTCCCTGCCGTTGGCGATCATGGCTTCCATCACGGCGCTTGAATAACCGAGGCAGGTTCCGAAGGGAATGGCGGAAGAAACCCCGGATCTATCACCGGTCTGGCAGTGATTGAGGAGTTTGCTTCCCGGCGACGCCGTTGCATTCGTTGCAATCAGCATCATGCTCGCCGCCAACATCAGACCCATCCCAAGAATCCATCGCATCGTCATAGTTCTTATTCCCTTTGTTCTGTGTCTTTACGCCCTGCGGGAGCGGTCGCGCGCGATCGAGGCGCCAACCCTGCTCCATCGGCGGGGCTCAAAATATCCAGCAACCGCTAAGTCACATCTAGCAGGAACCGCAGACTGGAAACCAGGGGCGGGGTTCGAGTGTGTCGAGGTGGCCGCCCGGAATGTCGCCGTGCCAGCGCCCGACGACCTCGGCATTCTTGATCGCCGCTCCCTGGTCGTGGGCCGGCAAAATGAAGTCGGCTATGTTCAGGATGCGCTTGATCGCGGCCTTCTCGTGTCTCCGGGAGCCGGTGTGGTGCCCGGTGTGTGTCTGTTCGCGGTCCTGGACGGAGCCAAACGGCACCACGATCTGGTCATGGATGTCATAGATGACGTCACCGGTGATGACAGCCTGGCCCTGTTCGGTCTCGACGGCTATGAGCATGGATCCGTCGGTATGGGCGTTGGCCGCGTAGCACACGACGCCCGGAACCACTTCTTCACCGCCGGTCAGCTCCAGGTCGAGGAATCGCAAAGCATTCTTCGTATGAAGGCGGTCGATGAGGTGCTTGATGTCCTCGGGCTGATACCCGCCCAGCCCGGCGACCGAGAACTCCATTTCCCGGCGGTTGACCACGGCGGTCGTGCTCATGGGAAACAGGTCGTCTTTGCCACAATGATCGATATGGAGGTGGGTGTGGATGATGTAGCGGACATCCTTCAGTGCCACATCGAAGCGCGCGAGCTGGCTCTCCACCTCCTGCTCCGGCGATTGGTGCCCGATCATGCCGGTACGCTTCATGATCTCGGTTGAGCGAAAGCCGGTATCGACCACGATGGGATGTTCGCCGCCCAGGATCAGGTAGGCAAACACGGGTACCGTAATGCCTTTACCCGGTGAACGACGGTGGACCAGAAAGCTCGACTCCAGCTCCACGCTCCCCAAATCGAGAACCCTGACCTCCAACGCCATCCGCTTACGCCTCCCCCATCCGCTTACGCCTCACATTAGTTGAGGGGCGGAGCCTACCACTTCTGCGGAAGCCCTTGAACCGGACGTGCTGAAGACGTCGTGTCGCTCTGGCCGGGCGCCTACAAATTCGGCGGAATTCCCTGGATCGGAAGCTCTCCGAACGCTCCGTCGTTTCCGGCGGGCGCTGCTTGACTCGTGCTCTTGCTCGTCTTCGCGCCCTGTACGCTGTCGACGCCCGCGAGAGCCTGCTCGAGGTCGCCGATGATGTCATCGATGTGTTCGATACCGATGGACAACCGGACATATCCGGGTGTGACGCCGGTCTGGTTCTGCTCTTCGGGCGAGAGTTGCGAGTGTGTGGTCGTCGCGGGATGGATCGCGAGTGACCGCGCGTCGCCAATATTGGCGACGTGATAGAACATCTCGAGGTTGTCGATGAACTTCTGTCCCGCTTCGCTTTCGCTGCCAAGCTCGAAACCGACCAAGGACCCATAGCCGCCATTCAGGTACTTGTCGGCAATGCGCTTGTCATCGCCGCTCTGCTGACTGGGATGGATGACATTGGTGACCTTGGGATGCCGGGACAAATAGTCGGCCACAGCGGTCGCGTTGACGCTGTGCTGCCGGATCCGCAGCGCCAAGGTCTCAAGCCCCTGTATGAACATGAAGGCGTTGAACGGCGACATTGCCGCGCCGAGATCGCGCAGCAGCGTGACCCGTGCCTTGATGATGTAGGCGATCGGGCCCAGCGGTTTGACAGCCTCCGTCCACACCGCACCGTGGTAGCTCGGGTCGGGGGTGTTGAGCATTGGGAATCTGTCCGCGTGCTTCTCCCAGTCGAAATTGCCGCTGTCCACGATGATTCCACCGATCGACGTGCCGTGGCCGCCGATGAACTTGGTCGTGGAATGAATACAGATTGTGGCGCCGTGATCGATGGGCCGGCACAAAATGGGTGCGGCGGTATTGTCCATGATCAGGGGGACGCCGAGTTCATCGCCGATCTTTGCGACCTCGGCGATGGGGAATACCCGAAGCTTCGGATTGGGTAGGGTCTCGCCGTAATAGCAGCGCGTCTTGCTGTCGGTGGCGCGGCGGAAATTCTCCGGATCAGACGGATCAACGAACCGGCATTCGATTCCCATGGTCTTGAAGGTGTTGGCGAACAGGTTCCAGGTTCCGCCGTAGATGTCCGTCGAGCAGACGAAGTTGTCGCCGGCATGGCAGATGTTCTGTACGGAAAATAGCGACGCCGACTGACCTGAACTTACCGCCAACGCGGCCACGCCGCCTTCGAGCGCTGCCACGCGCTCCTCCAGGACGGCCTGGGTCGGATTCATGATGCGCGAGTAAATGTTTCCCAATTCCTTGAGCGAAAACAGGTTCGACGCGTGTTCGGTGGAGTTGAACTGGTATGAGGTTGTTTGATAGATGGGCACGGCGACGGAGGTCGTCGCGGGATCGGACCGGTAGCCCGCGTGGAGCGCGATGGTTTCCGGATTTTTGCTTGAGTTCGCCATAGCTCGTTGTTCCTTTGGGCGTTATAGACCGGCATGCGATCCCCGCCACGACGGCGGGGAATGTCGAATGAGCACTTAGACAGAGGTTTTGTACTGATAATCAAGTACATGTAAACCGAGCGCAGGGTTTACGAGCAAATTCGAGTAGGTCGAATTTTCTTGAATTTCCGAATGATTAGAAAAATTTTGCGCAGGAGCTAGAGTTTATGGAATGTGGAATCGTCGGTCTTCCCGGAAGTGGGAAAACGACCTTGTTTCAGACGCTTACCGCTCACGCGGTAGTTGTAGAGGTTGGCACGCTCAATCCCAATATTGGCCAGGCCGATATCCCGGACCCGCGGCTGATCGAGATTACAAAATTCATTCCGACCAAGAAGATCGTGCCGGCCCGCCTCGAGTTGGTCGACATTCCGGGCATCTCGACCGGCGGCGGCGCAAGCCATACGGCCGTGCTGGCCCATATCCGAACGGTTGCCGCGCTCTGTCACGTGGTCAACTGTTTCGACGCCAGTGCCGATCCCGTATCGGCGTATGCCGATCTTCGTCTTGAGCTGATTCTCTCCGATCTCGAAGTGATCGAGAATTCGCTGGAGAAGGCCAAGAAAACCGCCCAATCGGGAGACGAAGAATCACAACGACGCCGGGATTCCCTGGCCAAGGCTCAAACCCTCGTGGAGGATGAAAAGCCGGTCGCAGCGGGCGATTGGAGCGACGCGGAAGAGCGCCTGATGCGTGGCTATGGTTTGCTTTCGGCCAAGCCGATGCTGGTCGTCGCCAACATTGCGGAAGACGATTTGGAGGGCAGCAGCGCGCCCGTTCAAGCTCTGAAGGCAGCCGTCGACGCGGACGGTGGAGGGATGGTGATCCTATGCGCCGCCCTTGAAAGCGAGATCGCCGAATTGCCCGAGGACGAGCGCGCCGAGATGCTGGCCTCAATGGGCCTCGACGAGGCGGCGGTCGGGCCATTGGCCCGGGCTCTTAACGAGCTACTGGGACTGGCAACTTTCTACACCGCTGGCGAAAAGGAAGTTCGTTCCTGGATCATCCGTCAAGGCGCCATGGCACCTGAAGCAGGCGGCTCCGTCCATTCTGATATCGAACGCGGGTTCATCCGCGCCGAGTGCTATCATGTGGACGAACTGCGCGAGCTCGGATCGGAAAAGGCGGTCAAGGAGGCGGGCAAGCTGCGCTCCGAGGGCAAGCAGTACGTCATGCAGGATGGCGATGTCGTCCACTTCCTGTTCAACGTGTAAGGTTTATTACAGTTCAATTGAGAGCATCGGGAGGGAGCCATGAAGCCCAATCTCACTCACCAGGACAAGGTCATCATCACCATCGCCACGACCGGCGGCCTGCACGGCAAGGAAGCCAATACCGCGTTACCGGAACAGCCGGACGAGATCGTGAGTGACTTTTACGATTGCTACAACGCCGGCGCGTCGGTTGCCCACATCCATGTGCGCGATAAGGAGGGACGGACGTCCGCTGACCTCGACGTCTACAACGAAGTTGTCGACGGCATCATGGGGCGTTGTTCCAGCATGATCACCCAGGTGGGCAGCGGTATCGGCATCTGGTTCGACGACAAAGAGAAGGGCCATAACTTCTCGCTCGAAGAACGCATGAACCTGCTCGAATTGGCGCCTCAGCCCGACATGCTGACCGTGAACTGCGGGACGTTTCACTTCGATCACAAGGGCGACGAATTCCTGTTCTCGAATTCCAAGACGTGGAACACCGAGTTCATCGACGGCTGCAAGTACCGCGGCATCCACAATGAACTCGAGGTTTACGACCTCTCGCATATCGCCAACATGATGGACCTCAAGAAGAAAGGGATTCTGGAAGAGCCCATGCACTTCAGTTTTGTCATGGGAATCCTGGGCGGCATCCCGGCCTCACCGGCCAATCTGTTGTCAATGCTCGATGCCATCCCCGAGGGCTCAAGTTGGCAGATCGTCTCGATCGGCAAGCATCAGCTCCCGCTCTCGACTATGGCCGTGGCCATGGGCGGGAACATCCGCGTCGGCATGGAAGACAACGTCTACTACGGCCACGGGGATCTCGCAGAGTCGAACGCCCAACTGGTGGAACGCGCCGTGCGGATCTGCCATGAGCTTGGCCGCGAGGTGGCGACCCCCGAAGAAGCCCGCGAAATGATGGGCATTGAACAGCCAGCGCAAACGGCTCCGGCTGGCGATTGAAATTTGTGGCCTGTGGCCGAGTTTGGGCAGTCTTTGCCGCTTAATTTCTTCGATCGACGCCGTCAGTCGCCGTTCTTTGCAGCAAAGCGATTGTCACCCGGCGCCTGCATGGAAAAGATTTGATCGGGCTCGATAACCGCGAAGTCGTAGTAGCCGAGACGCGCCAGGGGGCGCAGCTTCTTCATGTCGACCAGGCCATCATCGGTGATCACATCGTCGGCGATGTGGATGCCCACGACCTGTCCGATGACGGCAGTCGCGGCGATGCCATCGTCTGGCGCCGGCAGGTGGACGGATTGCAGGTATTTGCATTCCAGCGCGATCGGTGAGTCCTTGACCCGCGGTGGCCTAATCTGCTCGCAGGAAGCCGCTTCCAGTCCGACGTCGGCGAATTCTTCGGCGCTGCGTGGCGATTTCTTGGTCGTCAGGACCATCTTTTCGCGCAGGTCGTGGGTGCACATGTTGTAGACGAATTCCCCGGTGGCCTCGACGTTGACCAGGGAGTCCTCGGGTGTCTCCGCGCCCGGCTTGAAGTAGCTCGGGCAGTAAATGACGCACGGCGGCGCGGCACTTATCGCGTTGAAGAAGCTGAACGGCGCCAGGTTGACGACGCCCTCGGGGCTCATCGTGGTGATCCAGCCGATCGGCCGAGGCAGGACGAGAGCGTTAAAGACCGTGTGTTTGAAGGGCGGCGGTGCCATGCCGACCTCGCTTGGATTGAAATACATAATCGAGATTCCCGGAAATTGGAGAGCGGCGCCCACGATTTTGTCACGCGGCCGGGATGGTGACAAAACGGGTTGGGTCAAACGGCCGCCGCGGCGTTGAGCGCGAGTTCAGCCCTCGTCGTCGGCGAAGCGAGTGTCGTCGGGCGAATTCACGGAAAAGATCTGATCGGGCTCGATGATCGCGTAGTCAAGGTAACCAAGCCGTGCCACCGGCCGCAGATTCTTCATGTCGATCATACCGTCGTCGGTGATCACACCGTCGGCGATATGGATGCCGATCACTTCGCCGATGACCATGGACCCGAATTTGCGATCACCCGGCTGCGGCAGATGGACGGTCTGTAGATATTTACATTCCAGCGCCACGGGTGAAGCTTTGACGCGCGGCGGCTTGACCAGTTCGCAAGGTGCCGTTTCCAGTCCAGCATCCGCCATTTCGTCCAGGCTGCGCGGCGAGTGTTTCGACGTCAGCACCATTTGGTCCAGCAGATCGGCGGTGCACATGTTGTAGACGAATTCGCCGGTTTCCTCTGCGTTGAGTAACGAGTCCTTGTGCTCCTCCGTTCCCGGCTTGAAGGAGTTAGGGCAATACATGATGCAGGGTGGCGACGGGGTCAGCGAATTGAAAAAGCTGAACGGCGCCAGGTTGATGATCCCGTCAGGACTCATCGTCGTGATCCAGCCGATCGGGCGGGGAATGACGAGAGTGTTGTAAACGGTGTGTTTGAAGGGAGGCGGCGCCATGCCGACCTTGTCTGGCTCAAAGAACATCGGAAGAATTCCTGGAATTTTGACAGCGGAGACCGGCATCCTGCCACGGGTGGAGTGCCGTTACAAAACCGGGCGGGACCCAACTAACCTGACCGTGTCGGAGCGGATTTCCCAGCCTGGGTAAATTGCAGGTAACCTGTCCAGATTACAGACCGCTGCGTGTACAGCCCAACACTTCAGGACACTCCCATGCATCAGCTCTCTGATTACGCGACCAAGTACCAGCACATTCGGATGGAGCGGGACGGGGACGGGATTCTCGAGGTGACCCTGCATACCGGGGGAGATTCACTTCAGTGGGATTTCGTCGCGCACGAGGAATTGCCTCGCGCTTTTTACGAGATCGCCGAGGACCAGGAGAACCGGGTCGTCATTCTGACCGGCGTTGGTGAGGATTTCATCGGTCCCCAGGTGACAGGTGGGGGGCACCCGCTATTCCCCTCGTCGCCCACGATTCCTTTCCTCGAAAAAATCATCTTCGAGGGCAAGCAGCTACTGATGAATTTCCTGAATATCCAGGCGCCAGTCATCAGTGCACTTAACGGTCCGGCCTGGCGCCATTCTGAGCTGCCGCTGCTGGCCGACATCGTGATCGCATCGGACACTGTTGCCTTTCAGGATTCCGGTCATTTCTATGGCGGTTTGGTGCCGGGCGACGGCATGCATGTCGTCTTCCCATTGCTCATCGGTGCCAATCGGGCCCGCTATTTCCTGCTGACGGGGCAGATCATCAAGGCGCAGGAGGCCAAGGATCTGGGGTTGGTAGCCGAGCTGCATCCCCAGGCCAAGGTGCTGGACCGGGCACGGGAGCTTGCCCGGGAGATCGCCGTCAAGCCGCCGAGCCTGGTCCGTCTCACGCGCGCCGCGCTGACCGAACAGATCAAGCGTGACATGCAAGCGACGCTTGGCCCTGGCCTCTATGTCGAGATGCTGGCGATGGCGGATAAGGGACGGGAGTAAGGATTAGGCGGATGCGGAAAGTGAATGAGGTGCAGCCACGAATAACCGGACGTTATGACGTGTGTCCAAACGTGGACTAGGCGCCATTGACCTGAATCCCAGACGCTCTTGACCTGCATCAATGCGCCCAGACGGCGGGTTTCTTACCAACTGCGCGTGATAGTGATCTAAGCTGAGCGACGGGTTCAAACAACGTGGGAAGCCTTCCATGAGCAAGGAGGTTTGGGAATTTCTGGGACTCCTCGCCAACGCGACGCGCGACCTTGCCCCGATCATTCTGGTGATTGCCTTCTTCTAGGTGCTGGTCCTCAGGCAACCCTTTCCCAACCTGGGCGAAACCGTAGCGGGACTGCTGTTCGTTGTGGCCGGATTGGCGTTCTTCGTGCAGGGCCTGGAAATGGGCCTGTTTCCCGTAGGCGATACTCTGGCCCATGCCCTGGCTCGCAAGGGGAGTCTCCCCGCCCTGTTCGGCTTCGCTTTTCTGCTTGGTTTCGGCACCACCGTGGCCGAACCGGCGCTGATCGCGGTAGCGGCTGAAGCGGCCACGATCGCGGCAGACGGCGGCGCCATTGAAAACTCGGAAGCTGCCCGGCAGGACTATGCCGACGGCTTGCGCTACACGGCGGCGTTATCGGTCGGCGTGGCCTTGATAATCGGGGTTCTCCGGATCCTCAAGGGCTGGCCCATTCAATACCTGATCATTGGCGGCTACATCGTCGTCATCATCATTACCTTCTTCGCGCCCGAAAAGATCATCAGCATCGCCTACGATTCCGGCGGCGTGACCACGTCCACCATAACTGTTCCCCTGGTCACGGCGCTCGGCGTCGGGCTTGCGACCGCCATCCGCGGGCGCAATCCGATGATCGACGGTTTCGGCCTGATCGCTTTCGCCAGTCTGACGCTGATGATGTTCGTGCTCGTCTACGGCATGGTCATCTAGGCAGGGATCATGGATATTCTCATCGGCCTCCTGACGGAAACTGGAAAGACCCTGGTCAGCACCATCTTTGATGTGATGCCTATCGTCGCCATCATGTTCGGCTTCCAGTTCCTGGTCATCCGCCAGCGTCCCGCGCATCTGCGTAAGATCGTCATCGGCTTCGTATACGTGGTGCTGGGTCTTACCCTGTTCCTGGTTGGGCTGGAACAGGCCCTGTTCCCCGTCGGCAAGAGCATGGCGGCGCAGTTGACGGCGCCCGGATTTCTCGGCGGCGGCGACAGGGTGCTGGGCTGGTGGGACTACACCTGGGTCTACGTCTTCGCCGCCGCCATAGGCTTTTCAACTACCGTGGCCGAGCCGTCGCTGATCGCGGTGTCACTCAAGGCCCAGGAGATTTCCGGCGGCGCCATCAGCGCCTGGGGATTGCGCATCGCCGTCGCCATCGGTGTCGCGATCGGCGTGGCGCTGGGAGCATTCCGAATCGTCACGGGAACGCCGCTGCCCTATTACATCATGGTCGGATACGCGATCGTCATCATTCAGACCATGTTTACGTCCAAGTGGATCATTCCGCTGGCCTACGACTCCGGCGGCGTCACCACCTCCACCGTTACGGTACCCGTGGTGGCGGCACTGGGCCTGGGACTGGCCTCGACCACCGAGGGCCGTAGTCCGTTGATCGATGGCTTCGGTCTGATCGCCTTCGCCAGTCTGTTTCCAATCATTTCCGTTATGGGATATGCCTCGCTGACATCCTGGATTGGGCGTCGCAAGAGGGTTCAAGAGAAGGAGGAATCCGCATGAAATTAAAGCTGATCATGGCCCTGGTCTCCGACGAACACACCGACACGGTGGTCGAAGCCGCCCGTAAGGCGGGTGCCACCGGCGCCACAATCATCACCAGCGTGCGCGGAGAGGGCCTGAAACCGGAGAAGACCTTCCTTGGCCTCGAACTCACCGGCAAGCGCGACGTGGTGCTGTTCATGGTCGCCGCCCAGAAGGCGCGGAAGATTCTTGAAACCATCGCCGAGGCCGGGGAATTCGACACCACCCACGGCGCCGGTGTCGCCTTCGAAATCACCATCGATGACGCCGTCGGTTTGAAGTCGCAGGAAGAGACCATCATTCATGAGATCGAGGAATCGCTATGACGGACGATAAAATCACCCGCGTTGCCGATGCGATGACGCAAGGGGTCATCACGATCGAGGCGACGGCCACCGTGCGCGAAGCCGCCCAGCTCATGCGCGATAAACGCACCAGCTCGATCGTCGTCGAGCGGCGCGACGATGACGATGAATTCGGCATGGTCGTGGTCACAGACATCGCCGGCGAGGTTCTGGGCAAAGATCTGTCACCGGACAGGGTCAACGTCTATGAGATTATGTCGAAACCCGTCCTCACGCTGCCGGCGGAGATGAACGTGGTCTACGCGGTTCGCCTACTAGTTAGGTTCAAGCTGACCCGGGCGTTGGTCATCGACCACGACCGCAACCCGCTCGGCATCGTGACGCTCAGGGACATGGTGCTGCGCACTCTGGAAGATGGGGAAGCGGCGGAACAGAGATAAAAGGCCCGCACGTGAGCGTCCGGTTATCGGGGCGTCCCTCTCTCGAGTACGAGTGAGGTCAAATAACACTATTCCGCGGCGACTCTGGATGCATCTCCGGCGCCTTCAGACCGAGACAGCTTGAAACCCCGGTAGCCGTCGGCGGCGATTTCGTCGCAGATCTTCCAATAGCGCTCGAAGCCGCCGAAGTAGGGCATGTAGACACGTTTCTTGCCCGGGACATTGGCGCCGACGTACCAGGAATCAGCCACCGGCATCAGCGTTGCTTCAGCGAGCTCGCGGGCATGTTCGACCCAATCCGCTTGAGCCTGCTCCGTCGCCTCGATCCGGTTGAGGCCATTGGCCGCGAGATGGTCGATCAGGGACATGATCCAGTCGGTATGGTGCTCGATGGCGAGGATCATATTCATCTTCACCGACGGACTGCCCGGTCCATTGATCATGAACAGGTTAGGCAGGCCGGCGACCATGAGTCCGAGATACGCGTCGGGTCCGTCCGACCACGCGTCCTTCAGCGAGGCGCCGTCACCGGTGCGGATATCGATCGCCAGCAACGTACCCGTCATGGCGTCGAATCCCGTCGCGAAGATGATGGCGTCCAGTTCGTACTCCGCATCGGCGGTCATGATGCCGCCGGGCGTGATGCGCTCGATGGGCGTGCTTTTGACGTCGACGAGGGTGACGTTGTCGCGGTTGAAGGTCGCGTAGTAGTCCGTATCGATCGGCGGGCGCTTCGACCCGATGGGCAGATCTTTCGGCGGTGACAGCAATTTCGCGATCTTGGGGTCCTTGACGGTCTCGTGGATCTTGTCGCGCACGAAGTCGGCCACGACGCTGTTGGCTTCCTCGTCGACGTTGACGCCTTTGTAGGTCGCCAGCATGGACTGCGGCATGCCGCCTTTCTCCCAGCGTGCCTCGAAATACGCCTGGCGTTCCTCCGGCGTATCCTCAAGGTGGGATTTTGTGGGCATGGGAAAGCCCGTCATGCCCGAAAAAGTGTGCCGCACCTCGGCGTGCCATTCAACGCGATGTGCGTTGAACGCGCGCTGTTCGTCGGCGGCCATCGGCCGGTTGCGGGCGGGCGTGGTGAATTGCGGTGTCCGCTGGAATACTGTCAGGTGTTGCGCCTCTTCGGCGACGACCGGAATAGCCTGGATCCCGGTCGATCCCGTACCGATGATACCGACCCGCTTGCCGCTGAAGTTGACCTCCTCATGCGGCCACGTCGCGGTGTGGTACCACTCGCCGCCAAAGTCTTCGAGGCCGGGGAAGGGGGGCTGATAGGGCGTCGACAGGCTGCCGGTGGCCATGATGCAGTAAGGGGCCGAGGCGACATCTCCCTTGTCGGTCTTCAGCGTCCAAAGGTTCGTCTCGTCGTCGAATTCAGCAGTGACAACGCGCGTATCGAACTTCACGTCGCGGCGCAGATCGAGGCGGTCGGCTACGAAATTGACGTAGCGGAGCAACTCCGGCTGGGTGGCGAATTTCTCGCTCCAGACCCATTCCTGCGTGATTTCGTCGGAGAAGTTGTAGCTGTACTGCACGCTGTCGACGTCGACGCGCGCACCGGGATAGCGGTTCCAGTACCAGGTGCCTCCGACGTCGCTCCCGGTCTCGAAGGCGCGTGCCGTCAATCCCCGCTGGCGTAGGCAGTAGAGAATATAAAGCCCGGCAATCCCTGCGCCGACGACCAGGACGTCGACGGAGGCCTGGGTCTGATTCGCGGTGCTGTGATCTTGGGCGCGTGTCATGCGTCCTCCTCGGTTGGTCGCCTCAACCGCAATTATGCTGAATTCGGAGATGGATGCCAGATTGAATGGCGAGTCACCAGCCGATGTAGCTGGATCCTGCAACCAGGAGAGAGTTCATTTTACCCTCACTCCAGCCCTCTTCTTCCAATTTACGGTTTGTGGCGGGAGAGGGAATTCGAGTGACGCCCGATGGTCCAGGGTCCCCTCTCCCGACTCCGGGAAAGGGTGAGGGTAAAAGAAGCTTGTTTGAGCTATTCCGCCGCGACGCTAGATGCCTTTTCGGCACTTTCGGATCGCGACAGGGTGAAGCCGCGGTAGTCGTCGGCGACGATTTCGTCGCATTGCAGCCAGTAGCGCTCGAAGCCTCCGAAATAGGGCATGAAGACGCGTGGCTTGCCGGGGATGTTGGCACCGACGTACCAGGAATCGGCTTTGGGCATCAAGGTCGCTTCGGCGACCTCGCTGGCATGCGCGACCCATTCTTCCTGGGCCTCTCGCGTCGGTTCGATACGGTCCAAATCGTTCGCCCGCAGATGGTCGAGGCAAGCCATGGCCCATTCCACGTGCTGCTCGATCGCGTGAATCATATTCATCTTCACCGACGGGCTGCCGGGCCCAGTAATCATGAACAGGTTGGGGATACCTGCGACCATGATGCCGAGGTAGCTCTTGGGCCCTTCCGCCCAGATCTCCTGCAACGTGGCGCCGTCCTCGCGCCGGATATCCATCGCCAGCAGCGCGCCCGTCATGGCATCGAATCCGGTCGCCAATATGAGGGCATCGAATTCATATTCCGTGTCACCGGTTTTTAGTCCCGTCGGCGTGATGCGTTCGATGGGGACGCTCTTGATGTCCACGAGGGTGACGTTCTCGCGGTTATAGGTCTCGAAGTAATACGTATCGACGGGCAGGCGTTTCGCGCCGATATATTGATCCCTTGGTGTCAGCAAATCGGCAACCTCGGAATCCGTGATGATCGAGCGGATCTTGTTGCGTACGAAATCCGACGCCAGTTCGTTGGCTTCCGGGTTCACCAGCAGGTCCCTGTATGTGGTGAGCATCGAGAAAGTGCCGCCGCCGTCCTGCCAGCGCTCCTCGAAAAACCGATTGCGCTCTTCCGGCGCCTCTTCCAGGGCCGACAATCTCGGTGACGGATATCCGGTCAAGCCTCCGAAGGAATGACGCGCTTTGTCGCGCCGCGCCTCGTAGTGGGCCTCGAATTCCCGTTCCACTTCAGGGTCGGCCGGCCGGTTGTGGCCGGGGATGCTGTAGTTCGCCGTGCGCTGGAACACGGTCAGGTGCTCGGCCTGCTCGGCGACCACCGGGATGAGCTGGGTCGCGGTGGCCCCTGTCCCAATGACGCCGACGCGTTTACCGCTGAAATCCACCTCTTCATGCGGCCACTTGCCCGTGTGGTAGACGTCGCCCTGGTAATCCTCGATGCCGGGATAGTCGGGTTCATACGGCGTCGACAGGCAACCGGTCGCCATGATGCAGAAAGTCGCCGAGACGACGTCGCCTCCGTCTGTCTTCACGGTCCACAAGTTCGCCTCGTCGTTGAAGACCGCGGACACGACGCGCGTGTCGAACTTGATGTCCCGGCGGAGGTCGAAACGTTCGGCAACGTAGTTGATGTAACGCAGGATCTCCGGCTGCCCGCCATAGCGCTCCGACCACGACCATTCCTGCCGCAGTTCTTCCGAGAACGAATAGGAATACTGCAGGCTTTCGACGTCGCAGCGGGCGCCCGGGTAGCGGTTCCAATACCAGGTGCCGCCCACACCGCTGCCGGCCTCGAAGACGCGCGTGCTCATGCCGCGTTCACGCAGCAGGTGGAGCGCATACAGTCCCGCCATCCCGGCCCCGACGACGACGGCGTCGACGCTTTCGGGTAAGTCGGCTTTGGTGTTGCCTGGAGTGGCTTGTTCCATGCAATCTCCGTACGTGACGATCATCCTGGGGTGATGATCAATTTTAGAACTATGCCGAAATTGGGGCTGGATGTCAGTATCGAATTTCCAGCCGGCCGATTATGGATACAGTAAGGACGCGAAAATGACGAGCCTCCCAAATCAGTTGAATGGAGTTGGCGTTGAGATCGACAACGGCACCGTCAATGAAATCACGGATGAAATGCTGGAGGGTTTGGCGGCAGTCATCAAGCCCGACGCCGTGTCAGGCCATACGCTGACGGCGCTATATTTTTCCAGCGTTAAACGCCCGACCGAGGCGTGGCCCAACCGTCACTCGACGGGCAACGCCGTCGATATCTCCCGTGTGAACGGAAAGGAACTTTCAGACCACTATCCGGGCGACGACGCCGTCAAGGCCATTATTGACGCGTTGCAGAACGCCTTTGAAGATTTCCCGAAGCGCTGCGAGAACTATGGTCCGCTTTTCAACTGGAAAGAAGGTCAGCCGGACGATCCCGGCGATCATAGCGATCACATCCACTGGTCGGTCGACGGCCCCCACCAAAGGCCGTAGTGGGCGCTCTCTGCAGTCCTATTTCGACCTCATGGAATTCCCAGCAGTCACCTTGATCGTGCAGTTGGCCGGGTCTCTGCTGATGCCCATGGGATTGTCGCCCGTCTCAATGACCTCGAGGGCGTGCTTCAAGCGCCGCCGGAACATGGCGACGCCCTGGTCCGACGTGGCCAGATTTTCCATGGCGTGAATGGCGATGGGACCCTGGCTGACCTGCGCTTCGCGGTCGTCGGGTTCGCGCTGGGTCTCTTCGTAGCTCCGCCGGGCCGCCTGGGTTCCGCTGGCGCGTCCCTCCTGGGCCTGGGCCAGCAACGAGGGTACCGGCTTGCCGTCGACGACGCGCAGAACTTCGATGTGGAATCCCATGGTGTGGGTATTGTCGACGGGAACCCACCACCCGATGAGTCGGGACTTCTCGATTTCCGGACTGTTTTCCGAATAATACGGATCCGGAATCGAACGCGAATTGGGCACGAAGTTCTCCGCGATGCGGGTGTATTCGTTGCCATTGGGAAGCGTCGACTTGCGGATGTAGATCATGCCCGTGGGCGTTTCCTCGAAATCCAGCTGACGCGAACCATGGTCACCAAACAGGTCGGTGAACTGCGCCCCGCTGATGGTTTGATGCAGGAACGCGGTGTGGATCGGATCCATCGCGTTCTCCTGGATCTGCAGCCAGTTGCATTCGGCGATGGTTCCGCGACTGATGTTCCGGTAGGCGGACAGGACCAGATCGTTCCCGGTGAGGATGTCGTATTCGGGGAACTCCGGCTGGAGATTGGGCGGCCCCATATAGGCGAAGACAAGTCCGCCGAATTCGTGCGTCGGGTACCACGCCTGCCGAACGTTGTCCTTGCTCTTGCTGTCTGGCGGCTCGGCGGGTTGCTCGAGGCAGCGGCCCTCCACGTCGAAAAGCCAGCCGTGGTAGCAACAGCGGATGCCTTCGGCCTCAATCTTGGCGTATTCCATCGACGTACCGCGGTGGGCGCAGTGGCGGTCGATCAGGCCCGTCCGGCCGTTGCCGTCGCGAAATCCCACTAGGTCCTCGCCGAGGAGGCGGATCGTCTTGGGCAGGTCCGTCAGTTCTTCGGACAGGCAAAACGGTTGCCAGTAGCGCCGCATCAGCTCGCCCATCGGGGTGTCGAACTCCACATGCGTCAGCTCGGTGTTCTCCTGGGGGCGGCGGGCGATTCTGCCGTAGCCGGTCATCTCGCTCATAGTTTCGTTCTCCCGTTATTTCGCCGTCCAGCCGCCGTCGACGACCAGGCTCGCGCCATGCATGTAACGTGCGTCATCAGATGCGAGGTAGCAGACCGCAGCGGCGATATCCTCGATGGTGCCGCGCACGCCGGCGGGAATGGATGCGCGTAAGGCGGTTTCGTTGCCGATGCCTTTATCCGAACTCATCTCAGCGGCGGAGTTGTCCCGCAGTGACGTCGGGATAGCGCCTGGGCACACGCAGTTGACGTTGATTCCACGCGATGCGTAGACCACTGCCATCTGCTTGGTCAGTCCGACGACGCCGTGCTTGGCGGCGACGTAAGCCGCACCGCCGCCATGGCCGACGAGTCCTGCCGTCGAAGCCGTGTTGATGATCTTTCCGCGCCCCCGCGGCAGCATCTCGGCGAGAGCCCGCTTCGCGCCCAAGAAGACGCCCGTCAAGTCGACACCGATGACCTTGTGCCAGAGCGCCTCGTCGGTTTCGTCAACGTCAAGCCAGCCGTCGAGCACGCCGGCATTGTTGACCATGATCTCCAGGTCGCCGAGCTCCGGGACCGCCGCGCCGACCAGGGCGTCGATCGACTTCGCATCCGTCACGTCGACGAAAAAGCCCGCGGCGCGGCCGCCTGCCGTGAGGATGGCCTCGGCGGTTTCGGCTGCTGTATCGGCGTTGAGGTCTGCTACTGCGACAGCGGCGCCACGTTCCGCGAGCATGTGGGCGATGCCGCGGCCGAGGCCGGATCCCGCGCCCGTGACAATGGCCATGCGGTCGTCCAGCTGCATCTGTCATTCCTCGCGTTGTGGTGACGGCCCGAGGCCGAATGGATGGACTAACTATAGAAGTCGAACTCGGCGGCAATCAACGCTGCATATCGTCTCGGAAATCTCACCTCCAAGATACGGGACAGGAGTTTGCACTGGCCATGCTACGGCTAAACCCGCTAAACGAGGCCCGCCGACATTCAAATTCATGGGATCTGAAAGATGTCATCTTCGAACACCGCGACCGCCTTGCAAGGCGCTGATGGACCGCTTGGAATGTTCATAAACGGCGAGTTCACGCCGGCCGCGGGCGGGAGCGCGTTCGAGGTCGTCAACCCGGCGACCGAGGAGGTGATCGCCCACGTCGCCGAAGGCGGCCCGGAAGACGTGGACCGCGCCGTCGCCGCCGCGCGTGAAGGCTTCGAGGCGCTCCAGCATTTGGGCGCGCGCAAGCGCGGGCGGCTGCTACTCGATCTCGCACGTGCGGTCGAGGACCGGTTCGAGGAATTCGCGCAACTGGAGTGCCGGAACCAGGGCAAGCCCATCCGGCACGTGCGGGGCTTTGATATCCCCAACACCATCGAGACGTTCGAGTATTTCGGTGGTGCGGCCACGAAACTGCGCGGCTTGACCATCGAGACCGAGCCCGCCATGCGCACCACGGTGCGGCGTGAGCCTTACGGTGTCGTCGGCCAGATCGTCCCGTGGAACTACCCGATCATGATGGCGAGTTGGAAGATTGCCCCGGCCATCGCCGCCGGCAACGCGGTCGTCATCGTTCCCGCCGCCCAGACGCCGCTGACGCTGCTGAAGCTGGCCGAACTTTCCGTCGAGGTGGGCTTTCCGCCCGGCGTGCTCAATGTCGTCACCGGACAGGGGCTGGTCGTGGGCGATGCGCTCACCAGGCACAGCGGCGTCGGCAAGATCGCTTTCACCGGCAGCACCGCGACGGGACGTCTCGTTGCCAACAATGCCTCCATCAATCACACGCCGGTGACGCTGGAGCTGGGCGGCAAGTCCGCGAATGTCTTCTTCGAGGACGTCGACGTGGACGTTGCCCTAAAAAAGGCGGTGCTCGGCATCTTCCACAATGCGGGTCAGATGTGTCTCGCGGGGTCCCGCCTACTGGTGCACGAGCGCATCCATAACGAGTTCATCGACCGCATGGCCTCTTTCGCCGATCAGATGCGGCTCGGCGATCCGGCATCCGAGAAGACTCAGGTTGGCCCGCTGATCTCGGACAAGCAGCGCCGCCGCGTCCTCGACTTCATCGAGCAGGGCAAGGCGTCCGGCGCCTCGCTCGCCGTCGGTGGCGAGGCGCCCGAGGACCTCGCCAAGGGCTACTTCGTGAAGCCCACGATCTTCACCGATGTGGCGCCCGACTCGGTTATCGCCCAGGAGGAGATCTTCGGACCCGTCGCCTGCGTCTTTTCATTCAAGGACGACGAAGAGGCGATCCAGCTTGCGAACGACACCCGCTATGGTCTGGCGGCGGCCGTGCACACGAACGACCTCGCCCGCGCCAACCATGTCGCCGAGCGCATCAAGGCCGGCAACGTCTGGGTTAACACCTACGCCTTCCTGACACCGGGCGCGCCCTATGGCGGCTATGGCGAGAGCGGCTACGGCCGCGAGCTCGGCATGGAAGGCATCGAGGGCTACACCCAGCAGAAGACGATCTTCGTCAGCCCCAACCGGGGGTAGGGCGGCGGCTGACACTGTCATTGCCGATCGGTACTGTTCGCCGTTGGAAACGAGGCACGGCGCAAACATAGCAACAAGGAGTTGGTCGATGAGCGGTCCTACCCACCACACCAAGGAGGTTGAGGGAGTCAAATGGCACTGGGTCGAGGCAGGAGATGGCGAGCCCGTTGTGCTCCTCCACGGCATTCCGGAGAGCTGGCAATGTTGGAAGCATCAGATTCCAACGCTGGCGACACAGTTTCGCGTACTGGCGTTTGACCTCAAGGGTTACGGGCAGTCGGATAAAAAGGAGGGCGATTACACCGGCACCAACGTTGCGCGGGAACTGATCGCGGTCCTCGATTCACTCGGCATCGACCGCTTCCGCCTCGCGGGACACGACTGGGGCGCGGTCATCGGTGATCATATCTGCAACCATATTCCGGCGCGTATTGAGCGCTACATGCGCTGCTCGTTTTCCTTGCACGAATACGACGTCC
>Ga0114999_10002921_pt1 | contig 21924 bp, 17 predicted proteins | sample ArcticOcean_MG_C_3_FD_89820 | JGI IMG/M metagenome (GOLD analysis project Ga0114999, IMG submission 89820) | Marine microbial communities from western Arctic Ocean - ArcticOcean_MG_CB8_126 | ecosystem: Environmental > Aquatic > Marine > Oceanic | place: Arctic Ocean: Canada Basin | collected...
TCGTTCGCCCATGTATAATTCCTTTCCGCGGGCACGTTATGAGTTGGATCACTTAGACAGTTCGACACCTACCATGACGGCGTTGAGTCCTCGTGTGGGTTTTTCACATCCGATTACAGAGAAGTTGGCTGCGCACTATTTTATTGGGCGTATGCACACGTTTGCACCCATTGACCTGACGCATCGACGGACGTTTGAAAGCAACGCGCCAGATGATGATCTCAATGGCAATGGGACAATTGATCCGACCGAAGTGTGGAACAGAATGGAAGTGTTGAGTGTTTCGTGGCAACCCTCTGACGGTATGAAACCCCAACGCGCAACCAGTATGGAAATGGGTGTGGACTGGAACTTTGTTGGCGATTATACCACCAGTGCCACCGCACACTATCGGCGCGACGAAGGGTTGTATGCCAGCAATAACATTTCGTATTGGATCGATCCTTTAAGTGGGCAATCGATTCAGGTGAATGCGCTGCGTAATACCTATTATCAAAATGCCCGCGGTATTGAGTTGTCGCTGAAAAAATCGTTTAGCAACAATTTCCAATTTAATCTGTCTTACAATGCCGAATGGGTCCGTGACCCGGGTGGCATTCATTATGGCAAACATTCGTCCAACTGGTACGTGATGCCCGATGCCGACTATATCGCTAACGGACATTATTGGACAGATTGGGAAGTGCAAGCCGATGGGTCCGAAGTACCTGTGCCATTGACGCCTGCACAAATTACCGATATCAGTGCCAAGGCCGAAGCCAATTTGCAGGTTTGGAGAGATCGAGCGGGTACACCTGGGCCAGGGGCAGGGGGGGGGGCTTATCAAGTACCGATTAAGACCAATGAAAACGGTATTTGGACATCCGCAGCAGGTGCGGTGAATACGTCTGAACCCACATCGGGCCAGCGCAGCAATCAGTTGTCATTGCAGTTTTATTATGCCACGCCATTGGGTTATGGTCCTTTGTGGAGTAGCATTTATCCCTTTGGTGGTTTGCGTGTGAGCATGGTGTATCGGTTGATTGGTGGCACCCCCTTTGAATATTTGCCTCCGGTGGGCGCACGCGAATTTCGGTCTGGCGCACCCAGGATGAAAAGCGATTTGTATGCTGCCAAAGACTTTCGTGCATTTGGTAACTTTAAACCCACGCTGTTTGTTGAAATCAGCAATCTGTTTAACGAAAAGAGTTCTGACAGCCGAAATACAGATTTTACGTATGTGCAATATGGGTTGAAACTGCCACCGCCCGATGATACGGATTATTTACTTTATGGTGATCCGAATGAAGTTTCGCGTTATGAATACAATCCGCGTGAAATTGAAATCGGCCTTGAAATTAAGTTTTAGGAGGATAGATATATGAACAGGAAATTGCTGGTAGCGCTTGCTGCCCTGTTCTTAGCTGTGATGGGGTGGAGCACCACATCATATGCTTTGAATGCCGAGAACCTTCGTCAGCTAACACGCGGGCAACTCTGGACAGGTTTCCGCAATGAAGGCACGCAGGGCGGTGTGTGGGATGATCGTGCAAGTCGGGCAGCACCTCGGCTGACGTATCCGGGCATGGGCAATGGCATTATGCTCAACCAAGCGGGTGCTGATTACAAAGATTATTTTGGTATCAAAGCCGGTTTTAGTTGGGCGCAGCAAAAGACCGAAGCCCAAAACATGTCGGGTGGTGAGGGGATTTGGGTGTTGACCAATGTCGATGGTGAATACGGTGTGTCGTATTCTGGGCCGTGGACGCCGTCTTCAGATATTTCACCGATGTATTATGACATTGCCAACAGTCCCGAAGCCAATTGGGGCTATCCGGTTGATGTGCCGCCACACGGTCGAGGTGCCGGTATGATTATGCCCAACTGGTATCCGGGTGCTGCGTTGCAAACCGCACCACCTCGAACGGGTGTGCCTTACGAAATGTTGAACCATCGTTGGGGCGCTTATATGGATGCTGATAAAGACAACCGGGCTGAAGATGTGATTATCAGTAAGTGGACGACCAAACACGGCATTACAATTACACGCAAAGCGATGTCTTGGAGTTATCAGGGGTTTGACGATTTCTTTATTTTAGAAGTCGAGTTTGAAAACACGGGTGATTCCAATGGCGATGGTGTTGCCGATTTAAATGGCGGTGCGGGTTTTGATTTGACCGATGCCCATTTTTCCTTTGTGCAAGGCTTTACGTTGAGCATGTCGGGAGATGGCAACTGGCACTCGATGAGTTCGGGTATGCCGGGGCAATATACACCGCAAGATGATAACTTTCGATATACGGGTGCGGCCAATTACGATGGGCCTGCTGAGTATGTCGATATGAAGATCAATTATCAGTGGGATGGGGATAACCCGGATAAATTAGAAGAAGATACGGGTCAGCCCATTGATATTGACAGTGTGCACGGCAATGCCAAGAGTTTGCCGGGTGGTGTGTTTCACGGCGAAATACGCTCACCACAATATGTGGGTGTTGCACCGTTGGCCTATCGCGACGGTGGCCCGATGCATGCGTATAATACCGAAGATCAGGGCAAATATGTGAACCCAACGGGTGAGCAACCCAAAACGGTGAAGTGGTATGAGACCACCCGGTTCTGGGGACTGCGTACACAATTGCCCAATTTGTCGAGTGACTCTGCACAAAGTATGTATGAAGCGTTTACGGGTGCCACAGATGACAACCCTGTTTCTGTGACAGGGTATGCCAATGTGCAGACTTATGGGCCTTATAATTTGGCCGTGGGTGAAAAGACGAAGATTGTGGTGGCCTATGTGGCTGGCACAGGCGCACAATCGATGCCGCGTCCTGGGCAGTCGGCTTATGCGGTTGATTTTCAGACGTTTTGTATGGACGGTATGCCTTTAGAAGAAGGTGTGCGTCTTTCGCGTTTGGCCAAGGGTGAAGCCGCGATGGTGGAACATTTGAAGGCCGCACAATTTGCCTATAACAATATGTACGATTTGCCCGACTATCCGCCCGATGTGAAGTTTACACCGGGTGTGAATTCCGATGCCGAGATTACGCTGACGTGGTCCGATGGTATCGAGTCTTCTCAGCACCCCGATTTTGCAGAAGCCGATATTGCGGGTTATCGGGTTTTCCGTTCTGCTTATCAAGAATTTGGCCCATGGGAAGAAGTGGGTGAGTTTGATACAGGGACCACGGGTGCTACTTGGCAGTATTCGGGCGGCACGTATACGTGGAATGACAATTCTGCCGTTGCGGGGTTCCGATACTTTTATAATGTGCGGGCTTATGCCAAGCCGCATAATGATTGGACGAATGGTATTTCTACGATGTCTGATTTGCCCGCCGAAGTTCAAGCGCATTTGAAAGCCGGTCTTGAAGGGGGTTATTCGGCACCGGAGCAACGGATCAATTTGGATGTGAGTCCGTTCCAGCCGGGGTTATTGCCCAGCTGGCCAGACAAGCGCGTGCGTGTGGTGCCCAATCCGTTTAGTTTGTCGGAGAATGGGTATAACTATCAGAGCTCTAAGAAGATTCGTTTTCTTGGATTGCCACCGCAAAGCCGTGTGTTGATCTACAATGTGGCAGGTGATATTGTGGGTGAAATTTTACATGACGATGCGGCATCTGGTGAAGAAACGTGGTTCCAAGTTGAGCGCAATGTGACCTCACCCGATGTGGCCAGTGGCATTTACTTTTATGTGGTGGAATCTTTGAGCCCCGAGAGTAAGGGGCAAACGGTAACCGGCACATTTTATATTTTGCGTTAGGGAAAGGAGTAGGATATGAAAAAAAATATTTGGATTGCAGCCCTAACGCTTTTGCTAAGTGTTGGGCTTTGGAGTGGATCTGCTAATGCGCAGTCTGACTTTGGAGAATTTTCCACTATTTTGCCCGTAAAGGGACAATCTTCGTTGTCATTTTTGAAAGTGGGTTCATCACCACGCGCTGTTGCAATGGGTGAAGCTTTTGTAGCCATGAATGGCGGCATCGATGCAGCGTTTTATAACCCGGGCGCATTGGGTTTCGTCAATGGCGGTGAATATTCGCTGACGTATACAAAGTGGTTGGTAAATTCGGCTCTTTATTCGGGTGCGGTGGCTTACAGAAATGGCAGCAATACCTTTGCTGTAACCATGGTGAGTTTTCGCCCCGAAGCGGTTGAAGAGACCACCATTTTTCAGGCCACAGGCACCGGACGTATGATTCGTGGTGGTGATACGGCCATTGGTTTGATCGTTGCACGTCAGATGACGGATAAGGTTTCTTGGGGGGGACAAGTACGTTGGGTGCAAGAAGACCTGGTACTTAAAACCACAAGCACTTTCCAATTTGATATGGGTATTTCAGCCTATACGGGGTATCGCAGCTTGCGTATTGCGGCGGCTGCGCGCAATGTGGGTTCTGATATTCAGGTTGAAACCGAGCAGTTTTCACCGCCCATTAACTTCAATTTTGGAATGGCCTCAGAAGTGTTTGGCGAACAGGGTGATCCCACATATTTGACGCTGGCTGTCGAAACCATCATGGCAACAGACTTTGGCCAACGATGGAATTTAGGTGGGGAACTTTGGCTTGGTAACATGCTCGCGCTTCGTGGTGGTTATAAGGTGAATTACGACATCGAAGATTATAGCTTGGGTGTTGGCCTGAAATATCCACTTGGCGAACGCGATATTCGTGTTGATGTTTCTTATAGCGATGGGGGCACTTATTTTGATGCCCCCTTGCGCGTTTCTGTGAGTGGCGCGTTTTAAGCTGTCGAAAACTCTTGTCACTCTGAGCAAAGTGAAGCGCCTCATCATGTAGCGCAATGAGTTTCTTCTACTGCCGGTTTTCTCAGAACGACAATTCAAAGGCGTGTGTGAGATGTTCACACACGCCTTTTTTGGCATCGCGGATATTTTTGCGGTATAGAGGATGGCCATGGGGAAAAGTAAATTCGTTTATTTTGAGAAGCAGGCAAAAGACCTGTCGAATACACGTGGGGTGACGGTCAAAGCGGTGTTGGTAGGGCTGATTGTTGTTGTGTTTATCAACGTTTGGACGACACATACCGAGATGTACGTCCGTGGTTCGCGGTTGACGTTGGCGCACTTCCCGTTGGCGCTGTTTGCGGTGCTTTTGGGGGTATTGGCGCTGAACCGATGGTTGCGTTTGTCTGTGCAGGAACTCCTCGTTGTGATTTCAATGGGGCTGGTTGGTGCGGTGATTCCGGTAGAGGGTGTGGTGGGTTTTTTGGTGGGGATTATTTCGAGTTTTCATTATTTCGCAAGCCCAGAAAATCAGTGGGCAGACTATCTGTTGCCTTTTTTACCGACCTGGCTAATTCCCCAGGGATCACCAGCGATCTGGATCCAATTTTTTGAGAGCATCGGGCTCGAGCGTGGCATTCCGTGGTCGATGTGGGCTTTGCCGTTGTTTTGGTGGAGCGTGTTTATCTTGGCCACGCTGTGGGTGACGGCGTGTGTGATGGTGATTTTGCGGCGGCAGTGGCAAGATCACGAACGACTGGTTTATCCACTGGCCAATGTGGCGATGCAGATGGTGAATATGGAGGACCACGAAGGCAGGCCACTTTTGCGAGGGCGTTTGTTCTGGGCGGGTGCGAGTTTGCCATTTGCGATTTTGGTATGGGAGGCACTTTCCTGGTTTAGTTCTGTGCCGTTGCCTTTCACAGGGATCTATGGGTATCGCCCGTTCACCATTTTTAAAGGTGCCATTCCACTGGTGGTGAATCCCTTCCAGTTTTACTCCATTGGATTTGCTTATTTTGCCAATACGGAGGTGCTGTTTTCCATCTGGTTCTTTTTTTTGGTTCATGTGAGCATCAGTGCGGTATTTGCGCGGTTTGGTTATTCAATGGGTGGGGTTGGCGGTGATCAGTTTAGTGCAGAGCCGGCACCCACGAGTTGGATCGGTTTTGGCGCACTGTGCTTTATGGTCTTTTGGGGGTTCTATGTGGCGCGACAGCATCTGTCGGGTGTGTTTCGAAAGGCCTTCTACAGTGATCCAGATGTAGATGATACGACGGAGATGTTGTCCTATCGGATGGCGGTGTGGAGTGGGTTGCTTGGGCTGTTTTTTATGCTGTTCTGGCTGAGGGCCTCTGGTATGACGCTGTTTGAGGCGAGTCTTTTCTTGTTTGCGTCGTTTGTGATCTATGTGGGCATGGCGCGCATCGTTTCGGAAACAGGGGTCCTTTATACATGGGGAACACTGAGCCCGCAATCTTTTGTGTTTAGCGCAGTGGGCACCGAGGCTATGGCGGGGTCGAGTGCTGTGGCACTTTTGCTGTCTTATAGCCAGATCAATTATCTACGCGGACTGTTTGGTCCTGCCTTGGCACACGTGGCGCGGTTTGGTTCTGTGATGGGTGGCAACCGAAAACATTTGCTTCGGTCGGTGCTCGTTGGGGCAGCCTTTGCACTGGTTTTTGCATTTTGGTTCATGCTTGAACTGTGTTATGACAACGGTGCTTATAACACGTTTGGTTGGCCCCGATTCTTTAATGGCAATCCCAAAGGTATTTTTTCCGATACGATGAGTAAGGTTCGAAATCCGTTTCCGATGGACTGGGAACGGTTGACCTTCACAGGTGCTGGGGCTGTTTTGATGGCCCTGCTGACAGCGCTTCGAACACGCCTGATATGGTGGCGCCTGCACCCGGTGGGTTTTGTCATGAGCGCAATGATCAATACGCAGCATCTGGCTTTGCCCGTGTTCATTGCCTGGTCGGTTAAATCGATGCTGCTGTCGGCGGGCGGGGTTCAACTTTACCGAAGGGCGATTCCGTTGTTCATTGGTTTGATTGTGGGGTATGTGGTGGGTGTGACGGTTTGTTCTGTTGTGGACATGATTTGGTTTCCTGGGCAGGGGCATCTGGTGCATGATTGGTAGGGTGTAAAAAGAGACAATGCCGGGCAATTGAGTGGCGATAAGGGGTTGTGTTAACAGTTTGGTGAAGGGTACCTATGAAAAATTCAATTGATGGTGATCGATGGCTTCTCGACGGTGAACTGCCCCATTTGGGTAGTCCGGCAGAGGGGCTTCTTGTTAATGTTCGGATGGTTAACAGCGTTTTTGAGGATGATCGGTCGGATCTGCCTGCTGTTCTTGATGGGTTTGAACCAGACGCCAATACCAATCGATTTATTGCTCAGATTTCGGACTATGTGGCGCACGGTGTTCGCGCGTTCACACTGAGTCTTCAGGGTGGCACGCCGGGTTACGAAGGGGCGGTCAATTCGGCTTTTAATGCCGATGGATCCCTGCGTGACGCATATCTTCAACGTGTGTCTCGCGTTATTCGGGCGGCAGATGAAAATGGCTGTGCTATTATTCTGAGTTGTCTCTATCAGCGTCAACACAGCCATCTGCGGGCGCTTATGAGTCAAGCGTCTATTCATCATGCGATCACTCAGACTGCAAAGTGGGTTGTGTCTGAGGGGTTTACCCATGTTATTCTTGAGATCGCAAATGAGTTTGCTCATGCGGGTTATGCAAACTGGCCCGATGGGGCGTGGTTGCGGTCGTGTGAGGGGCAGGTTGAATTGATTCAGGCTGCGAAAGCGGCTGCCCCCGATCTTATTGTGAGCACGAGCGGTATGGGCAGTGGTGAAATGTTTGAATCTGTGGCACGGGCTGGCGACTACACGATTATTCATTTTAACAATACCGAGACCGATGCCATTCCAAGTCGGGTCGAAGCGTCTAAGGTTTATAGCAAACCCGTTGTTTGTAATGAGGACGATAAGATTGGCCCTGTGGGTGCAAAAGCCGCGCGGTTGGCCATTGTGTCGGGCGCGGGTTGGGGGTTTATGCATAGTGCAAAAAATCAGAGCGCACCGTTTGAGTTTGAGGGGCGAAACGACGATCCTGAGGTCTACGATATGCTGTCTCGTTTGACCACTGCGGGGTACGGTCCTGGAAATGTTGCGGTGTCTCCCATTTTTGCGTTGATTACGTTTCCCAAAGATGGCGATACGTTTGCCTCGGGTGATGCTATGATGATTCGCGCGTCTGTAACGGGCACCCAGTCTGTTGAGGGCGCGTATCTTGAAATTTTCGCGAACGATGTTCTGATTGGAAAAATAGATTCTGCTCCGTGGCGTATTCGGTGGGAGAATGTGGCGTCTAACACGTATGACTTAGTTGCCGTTTTGCGCGATCGCGAGGGTGTTGAACGGGCACGATCACGTATGGTTGATATAGTCGTTGCATAATTTTATTTAAAGGGGATGGATCGATGAAACTATCATGTCAAGAAGGTTTGATTCCTGGCAACACTTTTGCCGAAAAGTTGCGCAACCTTGAGGCATACGGTTTTGAAGGTGTGGAACTGGCGGGTGCGCGTTTAAAGGACGAGGCTGGTTTGGCTGAGCGTCGGGCGGCGTTGAAAGACAGCCCGGTGAAGGTTTCGTCTATCTGCGGTGGTTTTGAAGCCGAGATGGTTCATCCCGATCCCAAACGCCGTCGGGCGTGTTCAGACACGTTGAAACGTTTTATTACTCTTGCTGCCGAGTTGGGTGCGGTGGGCCCCATTTCGGTGCCGATTTTTAATCGCAATGACCGTGTGCCTGATATGTCGCCGTGGAAGACACAACACGAGGCCGAGATCGAAATGCTGCGGTGTATGCTTGAAGATCTTGCTCGCTACGCCGAAGGTGCTGGTGCGTGCTTGTTGCTTGAGCCGCTTAACCGATACGAGTCCAATTCGCTGCGCGATGTTGAGGAGGCGGCAGATTTATGTCGCGCTATTGGTGGCACTGGGGTGCGTGTGATGGCCGACTTTTTTCATATGCATATTGAACAGCCAGACACACCCAAGAGTTTTGGGGCCATTGCCGATGTGTTGGGGCATGTGCACTTGGCGGACAATACGCGCAAAGAGCCCGGTTCGGGAGATATTGATTTTACCGCTGCATTTAAGGTGTTGAAGGAAGTTGGCTTTGATGGGTATATGGCTTTTGAATGTGGTTTGAGTGACACGGGTGAAATCGCGTTGCCAAAGTCGGTCGCGTATCTTAAGGCGTGCTTGGCCGAAGCGTAATTGTGCTAAATTCGTTTGAAAAAATGAGCATTTATTTGGAGAGACATCATGGCGGTTATAGAGAAACTTAAGGTTGGTTTCATTGGTACGGGTAATATTGCACGCGGAGGGCATCTCAATCATCTGTCGCGTTGGGATGACGTGGACTTGGTGGCTTTTTGCGATATTAATGAAGAAGCTGCTGAACGTGCGGTTGATTCGTATGGCGGTGCGGCGTATACAAGTGCTGAACGCATGTTGGACGAAGTTGCGCTGGACGCTGTGTATGTGTGCTTGCCGCCGTTTGCGCATACCAACCAGGAGATGCTTGCCGCCGAGCATGGTGTGGCACTGTTTGTCGAGAAGCCGTTGTGTGTCGATCTGGCCAAGGCGGCCGAAATCAAGGCGGTAATTGAGAAGGCTGGGGTGGTGAGTGCGGTGGGTTATAACTGGCGGAGTGCGGCCATTACACAGACGGCACGTGAACGTATGGCGGGCAAGTCGGTCTCTGCGGCCTTTGCTTATTGGATCGGCAATTTTCCTGGGGTGATGTGGTGGCGACAACAGGCACAAAGTGGTGGGCAGATGAATGAGCAGGCGACCCATGTGGTTGATATCGCACGCTACCTAATAGGCGCGAATGCTGTTAGCGTGTATGCGCAGGGTGCGAAGGGCATCGGTTCGAAGAAGTGGGAGAAGCACGATATTTGTGACCACATTGTTGCGACGGTGACTTTTGACAATGGTGCTGTGTTGTGTGCTGGCACGGGTCACTTGGCACCGGGTGGTTTTCGTACGGGTGTGGATTTTATGCTCGACGGATTGGTGGTCACCCACAACAATGGTGAATTGATTGTGAAAACGCAGGGTCGCGAGGAGAAGATTCAGAATACCAACAAACCGTATGAAGCGGAAGACCGCAGGTTCTTGGACGCGGTGCGCAGTGGCGATGGAGAGGCGGTGTACTGTTCTTACGCCGACGCGTTTGAAACGCATCGCATTACGATGGCGATAAATGAGAGCGTCGAGAGCGGCCAGGTTGTGCACTTATAGCAGCATCTAACAAACAAAGACAGCCCAACGGAAGATATTTATGAAACTGACACAAGAACAGTTAGAGCAGTTTGATACCGAAGGTTGGGTGTTGATGCCCGATCTGTTTAGCCAAGAAGAGATCGATGTTCTCAAGGGTGAATTGCCGAAGATCTTTGCGATGCGCCGTGAAGAGGTTTGGCGCGAAAAGGATGGCAAAGCGGTTCGCACGGCTTTTGCCGCACATACTTACAACGAGGCATTCGGTCGTTTGGGTCGTCATCCGCGTTTGATTGGGCCGGTGATGCAACTGCTCGGTGGGCCGGTTTACATGCACCAGTATAAGATCAATGGGAAGGCCGCTTTTAATGGGGATGTTTGGCAGTGGCACCAGGATTATGGCGTTTGGTCGCGCGATGATCAGATGCCAGAAGCACGGGCGATGAATATTGCATTGTTTCTTGACGAAGTGACCGAATTTAATGGACCGCTCTATCTGATTCCGCGTAGCCACAAACAGGGTGTGATTGAGGCGGGTCACGATACACGGACGACGTCCTATCCACTGTGGACACTGGATGAGGAAACGGTGCGTCGTTTGGCAAACGAAGGGGGGATTGTTGCACCCAAAGGCAAACCGGGTACGATGTTGTTGTTCCATTCAACACTCGTGCATGCATCGGCACCCAACATCAGCCCGTGGGATCGGGTGATTGTGTATCTGAGTCTTTGTCATGTGGACAATCACATTCGCCAGTTTAAACGACCAGAGTGGATTGCCCATCGTGACTTTACACCGATTGAGCCATTGGATGATGCGTGTTTGTTGGAACTTGGGCGTGATATTTGAAATGGCTGTGGATCATTTAGGATATTCAAGGAGAAGAGGATCATGGTTGAAACACTTTCTTTTTTTATGATTTTGCTGGCACTTGCTGTGTTGTTGTTACCTTCTAAGGCAGATGCAGAACCTCTTCGGCTTCATCCCGACAATCCGCACTATTTTATCTTGGATGACAAACCCGTTGTTTTGGTCACTTCGGCTGAACATTATGGTGTTGTGCTGAATGTTGACTTTGATTACGTGACGTATTTGAACACACTTGCAAAAGATGGTTTGAACAATACGCGTATGTTTGTTGGGGCTTATTGTGAACCTGTTGGGGCATTCAAAATTGTTCAGAACACACTTGCACCTGCAGCAGGGAAGTTTATATGCCCGTGGGCACGCAGTGATGCGCCGGGTTATGAAAATGGGGGTAATAAGTTTGATTTGATGGTGTGGGATACGGCGTATTTTGCACGCTTGAAAGACTTTGTATCACAAGCTGCAATGTGTGGTGTTATCGTTGAGGTCAATCTGTTTTGCCCGTTTTATAGAGACGAGATGTGGGAGTTGAGCCCGATGAATGCGCGTAACAATATCAGTGGGTTGGGCGATGTCTCTCGTGAAGAGGTATACACGCTCGATAAAAGCGAAGGTTTGCTCGCTGTGCAAGATGCGATGGTGCAAAAGGTTGTATCGGAGTTGAAAGATTTTGACAATGTGTTTTATGAAGTGATGAACGAGCCGTATGCCCGCAAAGTGCCTATGGATTGGCAAGAACATATTATTGATGTAATTGTTGCAAAAGAGAGAGAGTTGGGTGTTCGGCATCTGATTTCGTTAAACATTGCCAATAGAGAAGAGCAGGTTGAACATGTGCACCCTGAGGTTTCAATTCTCAACTTTCATTATGCTTGGCCGCCAAACACGGTTGCGATGAATTATGCGTTGGATCGCGTGATTGGCGATAATGAGACGGGATTTAAGGGTACGGGCGATTTTTATTATCGGCGAGAAGGCTGGGCGTTCATTTTGTCGGGTGGTGCACTTTATAATAATTTGGATTATACGTTTGCCGTTGGATATGAGGATGGCACGTTTGAACATCCCGATCAGCCGGGGAGCAGTACACAAGATTTAAGATCTCAATTGGGTGTTCTAAGCACGTTTATTCACGGTTTTGATTTTGTTCATATGGCACCGAGTAACGAGGTGATTGTGGGTGGGCTGTCTGAAGAGCTTAATGCTTTTGTGTTGGCTGAAGTGGGGAAGCAGTATGCCGTTTATGTTTGTCACTTGGAAACGGAGGGCATGGATGAAAAGCGTGTTGATTTGAAACTCGACTTGCCCATTGGCACCTATACAGTTGAATGGGTGGATACACATATCGGTGGGATCGAGCGTGTTGATTCGCTTCGGTCTGATGGTGAAAAAGTGACACTGACGTCGCCGTTATTTGCAGAAGATATCGCATTGCGGATCATGGCAAAGTAACGGAGGTCTTTCGAAATAGGAGTTTTAGAGTTTATGGAATTGAAAGAGAAAACCATTGTCATTACGGGTGCTGGTTCGGGTATTGGGCAAGCGACCGCCTTGGCGTGTGCCTCAGTTGGGGCACACGTCGTGTGTTGTGGCAGGCGAGAGAATCGGTTGCAGGAGACGATACAGTTGATTGAAAAGCAAGGCGGTTCTGGCTTGGCTGTGACGGTGGATATTACAGACTTAGACCAGGTGCAAAGGATGGTGACGCAGGTATTGGATCATTTTGGTGGGATCGATGTGCTGTTTAATTGTGCAGGCAGCTTTGGCACTGTTGGTGGCGTGTGGGAAGTTGATCCAGAAGTGTGGTGGCGAGATGTTGAGGTGAATTTGAAAGGGAGTATGCTTTGTGCCCGAGCCGTGTTGCCCCATATGATGAAAAAAGATGCGGGGATTGTTATCAATACAAGTGGGGGTGGTGCAGGCAGTCCTATAACAGGTGGATCGGGATATGGCTGTTCAAAGGCGGCACTCTTGCGATTGACAGATACGCTTGGACGCGACTTGGAGCGTATGGGGTCGTCTGTCATGGTTTTTGCAATTGATCCTGGTTTTAATCGCACCGAGATGACAGAGCTGATCGCTCAGTTAGACCCCGATGGAAAGTGGTTGCCTGTGAATGAGCGACTTGCAGAAGGGTATGGGCGTGTGCCTGAAGATTGTGCCCAAACTTTGGTGGCGTTGGTACAACTGGCGGTGCCTGAATTTAACGGTCGGGTTTTTAATGCCGGGCAGGATATTTCAATGCTGGTGACACAAAAAGAGGATATTGTGGCTGATGATTTGATGACGTTGCGGTTGCGAAGCGGTTTGTGACCAAGGGCATCAAAGCGTCGGAACGGGACAGTACTAAAGCGGGTCTTCTCTTGGCTTTGGCGGAATCGGTAAATGGAAATGGCACAACAACGACATCAAACGGTTCATAGGTCATGATATGCTTCGTCGTCGTTTTGTGATTCCCATTCACTCAGGGTAGGAACAAGTGCAGAAGCAAATTCAATGTCGATGGGCCTTGCTTTTCTTAATTTGATGATATCATTTTCAATTTCAACAGCAATGATATCACCGGCATGGAGTTTCAGTTTTTCTCTTACTGGTTTGGGTACTGTGGCTTGATATTTTTTGGTAAGCTTACTTATTGCTGTTTCCATTGTCTGCCCCTTTAAAAGCGTAATTGTAATACGATAATACTAACACGATAAGTAATACTTGGCACCCAGAAATCTTGGGCCAATTTTGTTGATGGGCCCCCAATAGATGAAGAACAATAGCTCGACAGGATACTCTGTCGGGCTATTATTCTTGGTAAATACAAGTTTATCATACCCTATTTTTATCGATATCCAAAGCATTAGATATGCCCAATAGATCGTTGTATACTGAAATGTGCGGGTTGGATGTGGGTATGGCACACATCGTTACCGAATTTGGGGTATTGTATCATATGGGCAATGGTGAGCTCACAATTTGTTGTTATATAACTTGGAAGCGGATCCGGGTGAAAAGAACAATTTGGCAGGTGACGAGCCAGATCGATTGCATAGGATGCTTGTGGAACTGGAAAACTGGTTTGAATCTGTGGAGAAAGATCGTCAGGAAAGCCGGCCGTATCAGACATGAAATCCATAGATAAAAAAGAGTTTGACTGTGCTTACGGTATGGCGTACGTTTATGTGTGGAGGTAGATACCATGACAATTCTCAATGCAACAGATGCACGTACTAAACTATATAGTCTCATTGACGAGACGGCAGACACGCATGAGCCAATCATTATTACTGGGAAACGAACTAATGCTGTGCTTCTTTCAGAGAGCGATTGGAACGCCATTCAGGAAACATTGCACTTGCTTTCTATTCCGGGTATGAGAGAGTCGATTAAAGAGGGGCTTGCAGAAAGTGTAGAGGAATGTTCCAAGGAACTTGACTGGTGACTTGGGAGATTGTTTATACAAAACAAGCACAAAAGGATGCGAAAAAGCTCGCTCGGTCAGGGTTGAAAACCAAGGCTGTTGAACTTATTGATATTCTCAAGGTTGATCCCTACCAAAATCCACCGCCATACGAGAAGCTGGTAGGAGATCTTTTGGGTGCTTATTCCCGGCGCATCAATATTCAACACAGGATTGTCTATCAAGTTCTTGAGTCTGAACGAATCGTGAAAGTTATTCGGTTGTGGACGCGCTACGAATAGCTGATTTAAAAGCTGGGAATGACTACAGTGTCATTTGCTCATGCATCATGTCTAAGACACAAAAAACATATAAAAACAAAGGCTCGACAGCTGATTTTGTCGGGCCTTTGTTTTATTAAATGCAAGCCTCTCAAACCTGACTTTATCGATATGCAAACCGTTAGGCATGCCGAATAGATCATTGTATCATACGTTGTGTTTTTTAATATGAGACCCGATCAAATGCGGTGGTGTGAACACAATGCTTCAGGAGGGTAGATGCTGTGAAACCTTTTATTGTTGACCCAGAAAAGCACTTGGTTTTTGCGATGGTCAGAAATGAACCTGGTGAAAATTACAAGGAGCACTTGGCAGATGTGATGGTTTTGCTGAATGCGTGGGTGGGGAACAAAGCTGAGGAATAATGATGGGAAAGTGCAGGTGGTAGGCAGGACGATTTGGTGCGACACAGCAGAGGATAAGGAACATATGGAAAGGAATGACAGGCCTAATATTCTGTTCATTATGACAGATCAGCAACATGCAGGTATGATGAGCTGCACCGGCAATGCATGGCTGAAGACGCCGGCGATGGACCGTTTGGCACGAGAGGGTATGCGTTTTGAGCGTGCTTATTGTACCAACCCAGTTTGTGTGCCCAGCCGCACTAGCATGGCAACAGGCATGATGCCAGGGCGTATTGGTGCGTCTAACAACAAACCGGGTATGGAGATTGGCACACTTCCTAGTGAGGTGGATAATCATTCCATGGGTAAGATGATGAAGCGGGCGGGTTACGACACGTTTTATGGGGGTAAGGTTCACATGTGCAACGCGCTGAACCCCATAAATGCCGGTTATGATGTGTACGATAAAGATGAGCGAGGGGGGTTACCTGCGGCTTGTCTCAAGTTTATAAAACAAGAGCGAGACAGACCCTTTTTTGCTGTGGCATCGTTTATCAATCCGCACGACATATGTTTTGCATATGCCGCTCATCAGGGCAAAGATGTGTTCAATGTGTTGTCGCTTTACCAAGAAGCATCTGCTTTGCCCTTAGATCAATTGCCGCCTCTTCCTGAGAATTATGGTATTCCAGAAGATGAACCTGCTGCTATCGAAGCGCATATGAGCCCCCATGCGCCCACCCCGGCAATTACGATGCGCCAAGCGTATGATGAAAGAGAATGGCGCATATATCGTTGGATTTATTGCCGTTTGACCGAGCAGGTGGACCAGCATATTGGTATGATTCTTGATGGACTCAGAGAGGGTGGTCTTGAAGACAATACGCTGATTGTTTTTGTTAGCGATCATGGCAATATGGATGCCAGCCACCAATTGGCCTCAAAAGGGCTGTTGTATGAAGAGTCGGTAGGCGTTCCTTTTATCATGAAATACAAGGGTATTATTCCACCAGGGAAAACAGACGCGTCACATTTGGTTTCGACAGGGCTGGATATCTTGCCAACGCTCTGCGATTATGCAGAGATTGAAGCACCCGCACATCTTTTGGGCACGAGCGTTCGCCCACTGGCAGAAGGCAAACCTGTTGATGCATGGCGGTCTTATGTTGCTGCTGAGAATCATTGGAGTCGAATGATTCTCAGTCTGAAATTTAAGTACTGTATTTATGACTCAGTCGATCACCAAGCGTCTTTGGTGGATACGGAGAGCGATCCCGGTGAAATGCAGAATCTCATCCACGATCCCAGGTTCCATGATATACTGGTTGCTCATCGCAGATTTCTGGCAGAGTGGATACAAATATCTGACGATAAAGACGGGATGAGATATGTTTGGAAAGGTAAAGCATAAACGGGCTTAATGGTCTTTTCTATTTGAATTGCAACGTAGCAAAACCTTCAACACCTTCCCAATTGCCTTGGTACATGGGCACACGATGATCCAAACTGGATGGACCAAATGTGGGTGATAGTTCGCATTCTGTGTTGGCCGTGACATCTCTTCGTGCCAGGTTAATACGAAGGGGTTGGCCTTCTACTTGGATGTCTTGTAAGGGTATGACCATTTCTGTTTGCCACCCATTTTTTGTGGCTACGGAAATGGCTTTGAAGGTGCTGTTCCATTTCAGATTTTCTGTTGTGCTTCGTCCTTTTGTATCCAGTTCCGCTCCGTGTGCGGTGACCAAAAATGTATAGGCCTGATCACCGACCCCAATGTGTACTCTAAAGTGATCGTCTCGGGGCGCTCTGGAATTGTCTCGGCCTTCATAGCCCTTTTCGGTAAGGCCTTCTGGGGCTTCCATTTGTGCGGCAACATAGAGTAGGTTGTCTTTTTTGACCATGCTTGCTTTGACCTGTCGCATAGGGCGGTCGCTTCCTTGCACATCGACAAAGCTATCCGTTGTCCATGCCTTTTCCCAAGCTGCATCGGATAAATCACCGTCTATGGTGGGTGCTTTTTTGGTGTTTTGAATACGCAAGGTTTGATCGGGTGATACTTTGAGTGGGTAGAATGTGACAACATCGTTGCGAAATGCTTTTTCGCCATCTTCTTTTGAGAAGGACAGTTGGGCGACAGGGAGTGGGTAGGATGTGTTGGCTGGCCCGTTTGCTTTAATGACAAGCCGGATGGGTGTGCCTGGTTGTAGCATTTCGATCTTTTGCTGGGGTTGCACCTGCCAACCATTGGTACCCTGCCAGGAGAATGTCATTTGAATAGGGACTTGAAAAGGGTTTGGTACTTCTATGACCTGATCGATTTTCACGCCTTTTTTGCTCAGCTGAGCGACCGGAAGTTTTCGTATGGCGTCACCTAAGTCGCGTTCGAGTGTGTAGATTTCATAGGCAATGAATTCTTCTGCTGAACTGGGTGCTTGTTTGTCATAAACAAAAGCGTCAAACGTGTTGCCGTCGATGTCGATGGCTCTGCCCACAATGCGGTCGTCTTGCACGTCCATGACGGTCACGTGATGTATTTGCTTTCTGGATGCAGCGTGAATTTTGGGTACAATGGGATAGGTGCCCGCACCGCCACCACCGGAGATGAGGTGATACACACCGCGTGTGGGTTCTTCTGCATAATTGCCAATAGAATAGGTTCGCTGATAATAGTGGTCGTGTCCATTGACCACGAGATCGACACCGTATTGCTCAAAGATGGGTTGCCACACCCAGCGTTGTGGGGTGATGCCACGAGTGGGATGACAGCGGAAAAGTGGATGGTGAAAAAATACGATGGTCCATTGTTTGTCTTGATTGGCTTTGAGGTCTTTGATGAGCCATTCGGTTTGTGCTTCGCCAAGCTCAAAGGGCGCATCTTTTGAGTTGCTGTTGAGTGAGATGATATGCGCATTGGCGTAGTCGAATGAATAATAGACTTCGTTGTTTTCTTTGGGTACGGATGTATAGTTGTAATAATGATCGGCGTTTCGTTCGTGGTTGCCCAAGCAGGTGTAGACCGGCACATATTCGGCCAGCCCGCGCAAGGGATCAAAATATTGGGTTTTCCATTGCTCATAAACCGTACCACTGGCGACCAAATCGCCTGAGTTGATTACAATTGCAGGGTTGAGTTTCATGATCTGTTGCACATTTTTGGTGTGTGTATCGGGGTTGGATCGGTTGTCGCCATATACCACAAATCGCCAATTTGAAGTGCCCAATGGCGGTGCGGTGCGAAACGAAGCCGGTGTTAGGGTTTTTTCGTCATATTGTACTTGGTAATTGTAAGCGGTATTTTCTTGCAGCCCTGTTAAGTGTATTTCGTGGATTTTGACAGGTGTTGTTTCTGTGGCAGATTGGTCTAATTTTTCATTTTGACCATAGGCCACTTTGCCAATCACTGGATTTTTCGTTTCCCACATAACGGTGATGCTGTTGGTTGTGACATTTTGAAGATAAGGTGCAATGTAGAGGTCGGGTGGATCTGCAGCACCGGCACAAGCGACAAACGAACAGAGCATTGTAATCACTTTCAGAACCATCTTAAACCTCTTTTCCATAATTGATATTGTGGCAGTATGAACACATATATAATATACCTCTATAATATACCTCGTTTGAACAAGGTCAACGTTCACCCAGCCTTACCCTGATGTTCCTTGACGCGTGTTAACATTCGGCCAAATGCATCGGCGGTTTGTTCGATGTCGGCTGGGGTGTGTACTGATGAGATGACGCCACCGGGCCAGGGTATGATGTCAACCCCTTCGGCAATGAGACCGCAGCGGATTTGTTGGATGAGGTTTGCAGGTGTGCTGCCTTTTAAGGTGGTGTGTGGAACGGTGCCTGACGCAATGTCTGCGAGGCTCAAGGTCTGATCGTCGGCAAGAGGTAAGATGTGGAAACCAGAGAATTCGCCGTAGGTGATCCAGTTGAGACCTTGTTTTTGTGCGACATCATTCAGGGCGTCTCGGAGCTGTTTACCACTTTGGTTGGCTTTTTGTGTGAGGGTGCCATCGGCGACCAAGCGCAATGCGGTGAGGCCTGCACGGGCAGATATGGGGTTGGCGTTGAAGGTGCCCTGGTGAGGCACTCTGTGTGTGGTGTTCCATTTTGGATCGTCGCGCATGGTCATCAGGTCCATGATATTTGCACGACCGGCAACGGCACCACCAGGGAACCCTCCGGCTAAAATTTTGGCGAAGAGGGCGAGGTCGGGTGTGACTTTGTGGTGTTCTTGGGCACCTCCAGGTGCAACGCGGAAACCGGTGACCACTTCGTCAAATATGAGAAGCACATCGTGTTCTTGTGTGAGAAGCCGAAGGCTACGAAGAAAGTCGCCCGTTGTGGGTACTCGTCCAAAGCTGGCACCTGTGGGTTCGAGGATGATGGCCGCAATGTCGTCGTGGGTTGTTAGGGCGTGTTTGACTTGTTCGACATTATTGGGTTCGCATAAAATGGTGTCTTGTGTCGTGTTGTTGGTTATACCTGCAGGGTGAGGGCCATCGCCTGTTGTGGTGAAAGCGACTTGGTCGTGCCAGCCATGGAAATTGCTTGTGAAGCGCAGAATTTTGGGCCGACCGGTGTATGCACGGGCGAGGCGCAGGGCGAGCAGGCTGGCTTCGGTGCCGGAACCTGTGAAGCGTACTTTGTCTGCACAGGGAACCATTTGTATGATCTGTTCGGCCCATTCCAGTTCCAGTTCGTGCGAGGCGCCGTAGTGGGTGCCTTTGGTGAGTTGATCGCGAACGGCATCCACGACGGCCGGATGGTTGTGCCCAAGCAAGAGCGCACCGTGCCCACCAAAGTAGTCGATGTATTCATGGCCGTCTACGTCCCATTTGTGCGATCCATCAGCTCGCTCGACCGATAGCGGATAGGGCTGCAAGTAGCGAGAATCGTGGGTGACGCCGCTGGGGAAGATTTCCCGGGCACGCTGGTATAAGGCTCGAGATTTTGGTGTTTTTTCGACGTAGGCTTGTACTGTTGATGGGGTTTGGTCGTTCATTCTTCGTTTCCTTTGGTGGTCGATGAATGGAATCGCATTTTGGGTTCGGGCTCAGATGGGTCTCTATTGCCCAATCAAGATAAGTGCCTATCGGTAGGAATGCAATGCGGAATCTTTGGATTGCGGACAGATTTACTGCTTGACTTGCATAAGTGGGCGATGAATTTTAATATTCATCGTTGATGCTTTTAATTGCATATCTTTGTCCTTTAGATCATTGCTTCAATGAGAAAGGGACCCGGTGTTTCAATTCCGTGACGAAGGGCAGTAACGAATTGTTCTGCAGAGTTGACGCGGATGCCTGGCACGCCCATGCCTAAAGCCAACGAAACCCAATCTAATGCCGGTTGATCAATGCGCAACATTTCAGACGCTTTGGGACCGGGTTCATCTCCGCCAACGCTTTGCATTTCGCCTTGTAGAATTTGGTAGGTTTGGTTGGCAAAGATGACTGTGACAACATTGAGAGATTCTCTGGCTTGGGTCCATAAAGCTTGTAAGGTATACATGCCAGAACCGTCGGCTTCCATTGCAAATACCTGACGGTTTGGGCAGGCAATGGCTGCGCCCGTGGCTACAGGAAGCCCTTGGCCAATTGCACCGCCGGTGACGTGCATCCAGTCGTGAGGGGGCGCTGTTTCGGTGAGGGGACCTGCTGCGCGACCGGAGGTAATGGATTCGTCGCAAACGATTGCATTTTCTGGCATCAATGCACAGAGCGTTGTCCATATGGCATCTGGAGTGAGTGCGCCAGATGGCAAAGGTGGGCGTTTCAGTTGGGCGAGGTTGGGCGGGTTTGTGGATACATTTAATTCTTTGGCCAAATCATTAAGTGCGGCGGACATGTCTTCGTGGGCTTCTGCCAGCACATGTATTTGTGCATCGGGTGGGGCCATGAGACTGGGTTTGTTTGGATAGGCAAAGAAACCCACGGGTTCTTTGGTGCCGACCAATATGATATGTTTGGTGCCTTCTAACATCGCAATCGCTTGATCAACCGGATAGGGCAGTCGGGCCACTATCGGTCGTCCGGCACCCCGAGGTACGCGGGCAGCTGCGCGGTTTCCAATGAGCCGAGCGCCTGTGCCGGATGCGATGCAACTTGCCAAACGGCTGAGGGCTTCATTACCCAGGACATGATTACCGATAAGGATAACGGTATCTTCTTGCCGTTTGAGCAGCTTTGCCACATACTGAATCCGCTCACAGGGAACGACTGATGGTTGTGGTATCGGTTGAGGAGGTGCTGGGCCTTGTGCGGTGTTCCAAGCGGTGTTGGCTGGCAGAATGAGTGTTGCAACTTGACCGGGTGGTGTTTGTGCTGCGGCAATGGCTGCTGCGCCATCTGTGGCTATTGATAGCGCATCTTGTGATGTGTGTACCCAACCCGAAACGGGTCGGGCAATGCCTTCGATGTCAGAGGTGAGGGGGGCATCGTACTGAACATGGTACGTTGCATGATCGCCCACAATGTTGACAATGGGTGAGTGGGCCTTCTTGGCATTGTGGAGGTTGGCGATGCCGTTGCCCAACCCGGGGCCCAAGTGGAGGAGTGTTGCGGCGGGTTTGCCTGTCATACGGGCATAGCCATCGGCACAGCCTGTGGCCACACCTTCGAATAGGCAGAGAACAGACTTCATTTCGGGGACGGAATCCAATGCGGCTACAAAGTGCATTTCTGATGTGCCTGGGTTCATGAAGCAGGTGGTGATGCCGCCGTTGTAGAGTGTGCGAATAAGGGATTGTGCGCCGTTCATTGAGATAAACTCCGGATTATTGTCGGTTGTTTTAAATATATTTGGGTTGTTGTGTCACTTGAAGATAATGCGTTACGTGCATTTGTGGTAGGTGAATTATGGCATGGTTCAAAAAGGGGGTAAAAAGGGTAACAATTTGAAAGAGTTAGGCAAACGTCTCCCTCCCTCTCATCGAGGTCA
>Ga0114999_10002923_pt1 | contig 21920 bp, 26 predicted proteins | sample ArcticOcean_MG_C_3_FD_89820 | JGI IMG/M metagenome (GOLD analysis project Ga0114999, IMG submission 89820) | Marine microbial communities from western Arctic Ocean - ArcticOcean_MG_CB8_126 | ecosystem: Environmental > Aquatic > Marine > Oceanic | place: Arctic Ocean: Canada Basin | collected...
GTCATACCTGTTGGACCCTGTCCACCTGTCATACCTGTTGGACCTGTTGGACCTGTCAAACCCAACATACCCTGTCCACCAGTCATACCTGTTGGACCTGTCAAACCCTGCATTCCTGTTGGACCTGTCGCTCCAGTATTAGCTGCAGTCCCGTGGTTACCTGATGGACCCATTTCACCTTTCATACCTGTTGGACCTGTTGGACCTGTTGGACCTGTGCCAACAGTCGCATCGGCATAACCCACTTCCTTCCTAACAGGATCATACCATAATGCTTTTGGAAAACTCTTCCCAGATACGTCCCGGATAGGATGTATATAGCACCCAGAATGATCGCCCGTTGTTCCAGATATATCCCAATATGCATTCAGTACTATGGAATTATTGTGTTGTTTTTTACGATCATCTGGATAATTGCTTAATATTATCCGATTTGACATTATATAATACAATTATATTTATAATATGGATTATGTACATAATAATTCATTGTGGATCCATTGACGAATTTTTTGATTCAAAGGCATCAAAAATAACTGTAATCCCTCATAATACTGATTTCTAAATGTTTCCTTTTTCTCTTTTTCCATTAATTTGAATACATTTGAAACTACCAATAATAACTCATCATCATAGAGTTCTTTACTTCGTTGGAATATGGTGTTCATTGTAGTACTTGATTCATCCTGTTTCGTACCAAAAATATTTTCCAAAGAGTTCATTTCTAATATTGATCTATACAAACTTAATGTATGGATAATAGACGTTTTTTCTGTTTGTTTATATGTTTCGATGAGTCGCGAAATTCCTAACTTCGCTAAATCCATTATTTGATCAAAGACACGATTGTCTTCACCACGATACCACATATAATACCGCTTTACCGCATTAAATAAGAAATATAAATCATCTTTTGAATCCTTATTAAACCATCGCCATACACCCTGAGAAAATGCAGGTAATTGCAAAGATAAAATATTGTTATTTACACATAACTTTGTCCCTAACGGACAATACGATAATAAAGCAAGTTGAATCATCGCTTGCAATGGTTCCAATACACGATCTGTCTTCTCCTGATTTGGACGACCCCCAAAAGAATCTTGTAATAACTTTGCAACATTCATATCAATCGTAAATATATTCGTCATATTACATAGAGAAGCAGATTTTAATTACTTTTGCGTGGAGGCATTTGCTGTTTTGCCCATTCGTTGATTCTATCTAAATATGGTTTGCAATCATAATAGGTACCTATATATACGCCGACACCGAATCCTAAACAAAAATGCCACATTTTATATAAAGGGACATATTAAATCAAAGGATAATAAAGATTGATCGTTATTGACACGTAAATGAGTGTTGAAACGTTGGAAATTATTTTACCTAAAAATGCTGCTTGTCTATCTTTTCTGGCGTTACATATGCAAGAAAAGATAAAATGCATTGAGCTCGGTCTTTCCTTTCTCATCACAGGAAATAAGATTGCTCAAGGTTGGAATAATGAGAAGCTATCCCAAAAGATAAAGAATCTCCAGATAGAGGTTGAAGGCGAGAAACAAAAGTGTGATAAAATAATGAATGCACATATAGAAGAGAAAAAGCATCTTGTAAGTTCAATCCGTTCCACGGAAAGTGCGCGTTATACTGCTGAGATGAATCATCAAGGAAGTAAAATTCTCTCCTTGGAGAGAAAATTGGATGAGGAAATGGATAAATATAGAAATCTATATCAACAATTAATGAGTGATTTTGATAGGCGGAGTCATGATAAGGAGCGAAAATACGAGGAGAGAATAAAGTATTTGGAGGATAGGGTAGAAAAAGAGCGGAATGCGAATGAGAATCTTTCGATGCGTGGGCAGAACTCTACCTATTTAGGACAGGATGGTGAGCAATTAACGAGAGAAGCTTTGAACTGTCTGTTTCCCAAGGCGGAAATTATTGATACGCACGCGCAGGGTGGAAAGGGTGATTTTGTGCTGAAAGAGAGTAATATATGTTGCTTAATAGAGACGAAGAATCATAAGACGAATGTGGGGCGGGGTGATATTGATAAATTTTATGAAGACATCGAACACAATGCCGATATTCAATGTGGTATCTTTGCGAGTTTGAAATCGGGTGTCGTCAATCGAAGTGATTTTCACTTAGAGTTTCGTAATAAGAAACCGATATTATTCTTGACGCAGGTAAAGGATAATATGAAACACATCAAAATTGCTTTTATGATTTTTAGATTGCTTCTCAGCATCGATCATCTTAATATGAGCGAAAAAGAGAAGGTTGACCGGGTTACCCATATTGTACCCGTTATAAAACGGAAATGGACAAGCATGCGTACAACTCTCGCTACCTTTCATACGACTATGAACCAACTCATTAATGAACAAGAGGGATCCATCAAGGAACTTTTTTCCCTCTGATCCTTCGACTCCTCCTGCGCCTCCTCCTGCGATGCACCTTCTTTGTCCTCCCTCTCTTTTTCAAACTATCCCTTATTTTTTCCAGTTGTTTCCAAGATAAATCTAATACGTTTTTACGCCCCGTATATCTCTTAATGCGCCGCTGGGAATAAGTATGGATATCCAGACGCAATCTTCGAGAATATTCTTTGGCAAGAGCATCTCTAAAAATACGATGCTTGACCATATCAGGTTTTATACCCGCATCTATTAATGTAACGGCATTATTATGCAAAATTTCCTTTATTTTAAGTCTTCCCAATTTATTTGGGGAAGGTAAAGAAGATATTTCCATTATATATTAAAAATATTTTTTTATTATATATGTTGTATAAATACTTATTTCGTATTATTCTTTTGGGTCATCCTGGAGTAGGGAAAAGTTCGCTCTTAACTGTCCTGACAAATGGTGAAATGTCTTTGTTCCATAAGCCAACCATTGGCATTGATTTTGCTTCTACCATGACATCTATTATTGATGGTCCTGTTATCAAATGTCATCTATGGGATACGGCGGGGCAAGAATATTTTAGCCCCATCGTTCAAGGTTACTATCGTGATATTGCAGGGGCGATTATTGTTTATGATGTCTCTAACCGTGAATCTTTTGATCGGATAAACTATTGGTTAAATGAGTTGGCAAAAGTAAATGCTAATCCGGGAAAAATCGTGTTGGTGGCTAATAAAACCGATTTATATTCTCGTCGCGTCACAAAAAAGGAGGGGCAGACATATGCACGTAAACATAATATGGATTATTTTGAAATAAGTGTTAAAAAGAAAGACAATGTGAGTCTATTTTTCTATGATTTCATTAAGAGCATATATGATACAATAGATCCTGATAATCCGAAATTACCAAAGGGTATAAAACACAGCATTGGTCCTATGATCACCAATGAAACAGATATCCCCCCCATAGCACACACCGAATGCTGCCTCCTTTTATAATATTTAGTATTATTAATGGTAATATCTGACACTTTGGGTATAGTTTTATTAGTGGGCATTTTTGGCGCTTTAAGTACTATTTTGAAAAAATCAGTTCTGTATATCTTAAATCCTATAGAATTTTTGATGCTAACCTTCCTCTTTGAATTTCTATTTATGTTTATTTTTTTCATTGTATCTGGAGATATGCGGAAGCATTTTAAAAAAATTAAATCTAAGATAACTTGGAAAATAATGGGGAGTGTAGGGGTATTTGCGCTTCTTATTACTGGTCTTTCATTTGGATCTGTATTATTAACAAAACGGGAAAATATTTCTAAGATAGATCCAATTCTCGCCATTGTGGGCACACTTTTCACCTTTTTGGGCGGTATTTTTGTTCTCGGGGAAAAAGCAGAGACCAAAGATTACATAGCACTTATTCTGATGATGATAGGTATAGGTATTATGGCGTTGTAATCAATATTGGTATAAATGTTCAGCAATAAGCGAAAATGAGAAATTCATATTATTTAGATTCACTACATAACCTTTGTCATTGATAAGTCGAACACGAAAACGCTTTAAGGTAACAGGTCCAAAATACTCTCTCGCAGTTCCTCCCAATTTGGAATTCCAACTATCGAGTAAAATATCATAATTATTGAATTTTCTCACAGGTATACGGGCAATAATATCCGAATTCACGGGACTTCTATACCGATTGGGAATGGTACGACCTCGCGCTCTCAATAGTTGCGTCCGCGAATAGGTCTGGTTGGCGGTTAAAGGTGCCCCCTGCCAAGGAGGGGGCGGTTTTCCACACGATGACCCCGATTTCAAAATAGGGAGTGAGTCCGGATTGGCTGCAGATAATGCGCAGCGTTTCGAAGCAGGATATGAGAAGGTGTCTAAGTTGGCATCGAGAGAAATGACGCTCTGATTTAAACGATTGCGATTAAAATCGTCTAATTCAATGAATAAGTAACGAAATCCATATGTGTCAATCAATGCTTCACCTGTATAGGTGTGGTCCGCAGAATAAGACGGTTGGCGAAATCCTAATAACCACCCGAGATTATAATCTAACTTTGCACCGCTTGTAGGACACGGGGCTCTTGAACAATCGTGAATTTGTCCACTTGGATCAAAGAACACGAGTTTAAAAGGTACGCTACCACTGCTATCAATCGTCACTTTATTATTTTTCGTGTTGAGAGAGATATGGATTCCTGATCCCTTCGAGTGCAACGCGCTACTTATGTCTGCAATGAGCTCACTCGGACTGTAATTCCCAGCAGATATCTCGATACACTCACCACTTGCACCAAAACTTGTAGTCCCGTAGTCGGGAGAAAATACATACCAAGAATGTGGGATCTCATAACTATAGACATAAATATTTAATACATTTTTGATGGGTTGAGAGAGATTAAAGGTGAAATCGGTAGCACTATCTGCATAATATATTTTTGTGCCGCTGGGGCAAATGGTGCCACTGCAATCTGCCCCTACGGGTATATTTATCCCGGCAGGCGACGCCGTTGTCGTACATTGCAACAATTCGCGATAATGACTATCTACATTAATGAGCTGTTTTTTCATATTTCGCAATGTGGGATTCATCTGCCCCTGTACAACAGGAATACTCTTACCCTGACCGACCTTCAAACGCTCTCTCCGCAAAACATAATGATCATTATTTTCATCTACTACTTTAGCATAATTTTTCCGATTCACCAAATGACGATCTATCGTATTATTTGGCTGATATTCAGTCTCAATAAATGATCCACCACTATCACTATCGGCTTCCAATAATTGCAATAGACGATTCTGAATACTGGTGAAAAAATTATAGTATTTCGGTTTATTCTCTTTCACATATTTTTGGATGCGATCATTTGTTTTATTATAAATTTGATCCTTAGTAGCATCATCTGTTAAATCCACCAATTGATATAATTCCTCATCTGTATAATTATTAATATCAAAGTCCGACATATAAGTAATTGTGATATTAAGTTTTTAGATTGAACGAGATTTAAAAATTGATTTTGAATATACTAATATATTGACTTACTATAAAGTCATGGCTAATACAAATTGTGCTATCTGCTGTGATACCTTTACAAAAGTGAAACGCGCGCCTATTTCTTGTGGAAAGTGTGATATTAAGCTTTGTTGTGAATGTTTGGAAAAGTATATTTTGTCCCAAGAATCTCTTACTCAGGTTGTATGCATGACTCCTGATTGCGATTGCATATGGGATCGTGCATTTCTGGCAGAACATTTGACACAGACGTGTATGAGGCAGAAACTGCCCAAACATCGCGCTAATTTGCTATTTCAGCACGCTATCAGCCGTTTGCCAGAAACGATGCTTTTTGTGGAACGCTTCCAAAGGGCTGATGAACTCGAAGAGACACGTCGAAATGAAAGAAAAGAGCTTAAGGCTCTGCGTGAGCGCACGAGAGAGCTTAATGGCCGCCAATGGGACATTGGTCGCCAGATTACCGTGCTTCGTAATTTACGGGCGGCACCCGATTCAAAATCCGCAGCGGCGCGAGAATTCGTGCGCCACTGTCCGGAAGATGGGTGCCGCGGCTTTCTATCAACGCAGTGGCGATGCCAGATCTGCAATTTATATGTTTGTTCTAAATGTCACGCGATAAAGGGTCACGTTCCAAAGGGAATAAAGCCCACGTTCGCCTTTGAGGGTCACGTATGCAATGAAAATGATGTAAAAACGGTCACAATGCTTCATAAAGATACCAAGTCGTGTCCATCCTGTGGAGTCCCTATTCACAAGATTGCAGGGTGTGATCAGATGTGGTGTACACAATGCCAAGTCGCCTTTAGCTGGCGCACAGGACGACGCGTTAATGGGGTAATTCATAATCCGCATTTCTATCAGTTCCAAAGAGATAATGGAGGAGGGGTTGCGCCGAGGGTTCCGGGCGATGTGAGGTGCGGAGGGTTGCCGGGTAACTGGCAATTTCGTCAAAAGTTGAGAAGCGAGGATGGTCGTGCTTTGCGAACTACCATACATCCAGGCGGAATCGGGGGATATACAGATACCTTCCAGCTGTCTGCCGCCATTTGGACTCTTCATCGAACCCTTAATCATTTTCGTCACGTTGAATTGGTGACGTGGAATAACGATGAACAACATAATGAACAGAAAGATCTCGAATTGCGTATTCAGTATATTTTGAAAAAGAAAAGTGCTGCAAAGATGAAACAGCAGCTGATGACTTGCGATAAGAGGCGCGCTCGTAAAAATGATATTTTCCATATCCTACAATTAATGGATACAGTCGGGACAGAACGTCTCATTGCAGTATACAATAATATGACTGTGGAAAATGCTAATATCTGCTTTACTGAATGTGAGCGTGTGAGAAACTACTGCAATGACGAATTAAAGAAAATATCTGTTATTGATGGGCTATGCGTCCCAATCATTGGTACAGATTTTTATACCAACAAGGAGAAATTTTCAAAGAAGGATGTTGGATGGTAACTTATGCAAACAAGTGAGTCAAAAATTCTATAATTTTTTCTTGTTATCCTTTAGTTTTTCAGGATTGAGGCGCGTAATCCCCTGTCCACGACACATATGCCCCTTACCTTTGAATAATACTTTCTCAAGTATTGCCAATGATTCTTTATCTATGATGCCTTCTACCGGAATACGCCGCCGCCCCATGTATATAAAACGATTATACCCCCTCTCTGCATATATATTACGTTTCTTTTCATTACAACGAAAATTGGGAACCCTGCCGATTCCCATAATTTTCTTTGTTTCTACATTCATTTCTACCACATATACCAATTCGCCACGCCGCACTTTGCACGGCATCGGCACAGGGAGCCCATAAATACAACCCTCGATGCCTTCCTTCGTACGAAATGCTTGATTCTCTCCAAATGTTAATTTATTAAATCGTGTCGTACCAATATGAACCATAATATGATATCCTTTATCAACAATTTGATATTTCAATTTTGAATTAATTTCGAATTAAGAATCCTATTTATTCTTGCCAATACATTATTTTCGGGCAATTTCTTCCCATTTTCATATGATTCCAATTGTTTCACCTTTATCCCAAGAGATTGGGCAAGTTTATGTCGGGTAATTTGAGCCTTTTGGCGAGCATTGATTAATTTCCTATAAAATGGCACCTCTTCTTTTTCCACCTCACCATCCTTAGCATCCTTAGCATCCTTTTTCCAATTAACCGGCTCCCAATCCTGCTCACAACTTTCAAAATGATCACTGTAATAAGGCATCTATATTATATAAATAATATTTTTTAAGTGGGATATTATATATTATGGTGGGGTCTCTTTTTGGAGTTCCCTTTTATACGCCAAATAAAAAGAACTGATATTCTTGCGACCACCCCCGGATCGCATTTCTCTCGAGAGTCGTCAACTGAAAGTAGTCTGCAATAGTATCATCATCGATCACACGAGGAAAATCATTTAGTTTCGTGATATCGGGGATCATCTCGAATACATATTTTTCCAGATATTTCATACGATAGCGGGTACCCTCCATCAAATAGAGGGCGAATTTGGTCGAGAGAAATGAATGCCACGTCTGGAAATCCTCTCTCGATAACCCCTGTAGGATATAATTATCACGTCGAGATATACCCATATCACCTGATGCATCATAATAGGGGAATCCATACATTTTATGGGCAAGGATGAGTTTGGGTGTTCCATGGAACGCAAGAGGGGTTTGACTATATTCATAGGTTAACTGGGGAGCATTGTTTGAAAGTATACAACTGCGGACATTGCGATGTGGGGTGTTGCTGGTGCAAGTGTTCGAGAGAAGAGTGTTTTTGGGTGGCATCCCTGATTTAATAACAGTCGGATACCCTACTTTCATGAGATAAGGTTGTAATTTTATAAAGATGGATGCACCAAACACTGGAAGAGGTTGGGTAGATGAGAGAATGGGATAGGGAATATATCTCTGGGTATTTCTCTCGTAGAGAGAAACAATGCTGCTGGAGGGGCACTTCTTGAGGAGAAAATAGCAAATAGGCGTTTGTGCTTGCCCGTGAAATAGGCGATTGCTTTCCGTATTTGTAAAGCAGCGAACTTTTTGTAATGATGAGCTCTTTGTAAAGAGATTATATATACCGGCTTTATCAGGTTTCATCCATATCGAGGGGGTGATCATCGAGAGAAAGCCGTCCGCCCTCAATAGAGAGAGAGAATGTTTTACGAAAAATGTCCACACCGTTTTCCCATCTTGTTTTTTGTTTTTATTTGTATTTGTCGGCACCTTTTTTAAACCTCCGCTATTGAAGGGGGGATTTCCAATGATAATATCAAAAAGGAAATCAGGTGTATAAGAGAGGAAATCAGAATGTATAATATTTGCTTCTGGGAATGTGTTATGGAGAGAAGAGATGTGATCGCCGTTTATTTCTACCATAAAGAGCATATTCTGATGGATATGCTGGCGTCTCTCGGTGGGATCTGGGAAGATGGGGGTGAGAGAGTGAAATAGTTTTTTATAGAGTATTTTCATAAAGTTACCATCTCCTGCCGCTGGGTCTAACCATCGTAATGTGGGATCTAAATATTTCTCTTGTGGAATAAGATCAAGAATATCTTGAACAAGAGAAATATCTGTAAATACTTCGCCGAAGCGTATTTTATTGGACATCTTTATGAATTTTCAAGTGATAAATATAGTGAATAAATTACGAAGATGTGTTTTGGAAAAATCGCATTGGGGCATTGGGGGATCCATAAAAAGAAAGATAGTTGTCGACAGTGACGCGAGGGCGCGCTGCCTTATAGCCTGCGGCGTGTAAAGTATCCACGAGGATCGGCAACCCCGAATGAGCAGCAGCAATAGGTGCATATAAATATAACCAAGCCTCAATAATTTCTTTCAAGCTAAAAGAAAAGGTCCCCACAGGATAATAAACAGAATTGCATTCGTTTCCAAATTGGTTATCCATATTGGTTATCTGTGCCCATCCTCCATAAATATTTGGTAATACTCCTCCCGACATTGTTATCACATTTTTACTTCCATCAACACCACTCAAATCAAATGGACAGTGAGAAAATTTATTTTTACTAATATCATTTATTGTAATAGAAGTAACGTCGGTTGCATCAAAAAAAGTAGCACTTGAATTCCAACTCTCAGGTTGTTGCAAAACTTGCCACGGTAAGTAGAGCCAGTCTGGACCTAATCCATATTCATGGAGAATGACGTTGGACACATCCGGCACGCCTGCAGCTGCAAGTATACTTAGGATGCTATCCTCGACGGAAGTAGGCATTGGGACACGACAGACACATTTGATACCTTCAGGGTTTGTCAAAAGACCAGAAATATCGCAAGGCGCACAAAGCGCCGATCCGCGCCTCAGAGATAAGAATGTTTCGTAGCTATCGGCATTGATAAGATATCCACTACAATCAATCTTTGTCTTACCATCTTGGGTTTGACATTTTTTATTTACAGCAACATTTACCATATGATTATACATTACTTTCCCTCTTTTATCACGGTTGTAGTCACTATTAGAGAGATTTGGGGTGCCATTAGAAAAGGGGCGAGACATATATATATATTAACCATATAATATTGAAAAATTTAATGCCATAGCAAAATCCATATTATTTAATGATATAGTACGACCATACTGATCAAGTATCTTAATATTTAAATGTTGAATATCTACAGGTCCGAAATAGTTTCTTGATACAGAGGATCTCTCCGATCGATCAAGGGGTGTATTGTTTGTCGAGAAAAAAGCGTATTGTTTCCAAGACAATCGGGCTAAAATATTTTCACGAGCAGACGTCATAGAAGAAGAAAAGGCACCCATCACGTGATCTCCAATATGATTATTATTGTGATCATTAACGACAAGATATAAATACCGTGGTCCTCTAAAGTCATACCGACCCTCTGTCACATATGCCGATGCCCCTGTATATACAGCAAAACGATAACCAAGCATCCAACCAAGTTTTTGTTGAATGGGTGTCCCTAAGTCTGTTGCGGCACCCGCTTTGGTATATGCCGGACTTGTTGAGTTGAAAAATAATTCAATCTTTTTTATAGGCTGCGTCGTCCCATTGCTTATATCTACAATGGCGGCAATTACGATTTTCCCAGTTCTCTGGTCGATGGTTGCTCCTATTAAACCGCCTGTGCCTCCTGAACTGTCGCTGTGATCACCGGCACTTCCAGGCAAGTAAGGTCGCGCAAATTCATAATTTAATTGATGCGCCATAGAGGCTGGATTTACGGCGCCGGCATCCTGACACTCACAAGTTCCACACGATATCATCCCATCCGTATAATTTCCATCAGGAATAATAATGTTGGTGGCGCCTGATACATCACCCTGCCATGCAATTCTAAAGAAATTATTCCCCAATTCAGCACTGACTGCATAAATACTTAAAGGTAATTCTAATGCCGATAGCGACATAGAAACGACATTTTTTATTGGTTCGGGCAGACTGAAACGGAAATCTGTTGCCTTTGTGTTATAATAATTTTCTCTAAAGAGGGAATCGATATTAATAACTTTATTTACCATTTTATCGGAATTCCCCCAAATCTCTGTTGAAAACGGGTTCACAGTGCCTCCCCATTTTCCGAAAGATTTATTTAAGCGTTCTGTAGGTGGAACAATCAACATATGTCCACCACTGTCAATAATTTTGGATTTTTTTAATGTTGGTTCCAATACACTATTTGTTAATCGCCCCATTAATTGATTTTTTGCATTTTCAACAAATTTTACTACTTTATCTTTATCATCTATTTTTAAATTTGGATCCTCAAAAAGTAGACTCTTCATTTTATGTCCACAAATAACGACATCATCTTTTGTATACGGAAAGGATAAGGAGAATAACTCTTCCAATTCCTTTTTATTGTAATCTTGGATGTTTAAATTAAACAGGGTACTCATTAATATATATATATTCTAATCCTTTTTTTTTAATTTTTCATTACACACATCTATAAACCAAAATTGGATCGCGGTAGTAGGAAATAATTTTATATATGTGGCAAGTAATCCTCTATATAGCCCGCTAACTCCTTCATCGCGTATTATTTTTGAGATACAATCGCGAATTCCGGCATACTGGGGCACAGCCTTATCAAATCCTTGGAGTTGGAGTCGTCTTCGGATTAGATCGCTTGGATAAGTGATGGAAACGGCTCCTAATCCTGATAGCCCACCGGCTAATAATTTTTGCATATTTTTTTCTATTGGTAACTGTTCAAATTGTTGGGTAAGATAGAAATAAGAGGAAAAATTTAAAGCATTGTAAGGTCCAAACCCTAAAAGACTCATTCTTAATCCTTTGTACATATCTCTAAAGGTCATTTTTCTGAAAGCATCACTCACCGATGTATAATGGTTATTAGATGTCTGTAAAGATAATCTGCTCCTCAATGTTTCTAATGGGTACATACAGCATAGCGCTGTCATTCCGCTTACGCCTCCTGACAGAAAATGCTTTATGGGTCTATTCTCCACAGATGAAAATATATTGGTTTTTGCATATTCAAAGACCGCATAATTAACGGAAAATTGAGGGAATGCCCGCATACAATTGACGCCATTTCCCTTCCAGAGATATCGCGATCCCTCTATTTTCAAAACGGCACGTAATGTGCTGTGAGGCATAAAGCTATTTTGCCGTTGTAGTTTAAATAATTCCAAGGGTGCTGTCAAAGTACGTGATAGTAGTGCTGACGATCCACCGATAAGTAAATCTTGTAGAAACATCGCTATGTATAACAATATAAGAGTAAATATCTAAATAATATAGTTATGTATTCCCTATATTTTGATGGTGCCAGCCGCAACAATCCAGGTCCAGCCTCTTTTGGTGGGGTTATTTATAATGAGAAGGGCGACGAGATCGATACATATTATCAGTGTATAGGTATAGCGACAAATAATGTAGCCGAATATTGTGGATTATTGGCAGGTTTAAATAGAGCGCGCGAATTGAATATAAAAGAACTAAAGGTCTTTGGAGATTCAAATTTAATTATTCAACAAGTCACAGGTAAATGGAAGGTTAAAAATGATACTCTGCGGGCTATATACAACCAGGTGAAGAAAGTGGAACCCTTTTTCTCAGCGATTTCTTTCAAGCACGTATACCGCAAGGACAATAAACGAGCAGATGAGTTGGCTAATTTAGCTTTAGATACTAAGAATAACATGTGTAGGGGATAAAATATACTGGTTCAACATAAGTCATATTACCATCCATTGTGATGATTGGGTAATGAAATCTCTCGGGCACTGGTTTAGAGGTAAGTTGGCAGCAAGGAATACAATTTCCCATTATTTTTTATGCAGAAGTAAATTTTCTCTATTATTTATAAGATGAAAAAAGATCTTATTATATTATCGACTTGCTTATTTATGAATGCGTTATCTATTTATGTCTATTTCAAATATCTGGAACGAGTATATAAAAAAGACTATGTTCAGCACGATCCACTCAATAAACAAATTATTGATATTCCGCTTATCAGTAAGAATTGCTGTTCTTGGTGGCCCGTGAGTCATTTTATTTTGTTTTGCCTTTATTCCTTCATATGGCCGCAGTATAGTTGGATTCTGTTTCTCTATGGGGTATTATGGGAAGTTTTAGAGGGGATAATGAATACACTTGAGACAGATAAGGGCGAGACGGTCAAACATCAACAAACGCGCAAGGGGAATACTGTAGAATATGTGACTTGGTGGGAAGCAAGTTATAAGGATATCTTATTCAATTCAGTGGGCATCATTGTCGGTCGCACTCTCCAGCAACTGTACAGTTGATTCGTCCAGCAGCATGAGCGCCATCGCCGCGTAGTTATGAAGATCTATAAGAGTATCACGCATTCTCTCGTCGGTTACAAGAGTAACACTATTTTTAGTGATAGACGCCAGCCGCTGTATCTTGTCGCCTATGCGAACAATGACACCGATGGGTCCATAATTAGCAAAAGCATCTCCATAATCTTTGTTTTTTATTTTAAATAATTCAAGCGCTTCTGTTTGAATTGTTTTCAACTGTGTAGGGCGATCCATCTATACTTATATGTATAGCCTTGTATTTATGTATATTTCTTAAAGAGTGACATAGAAGGAAGGATGTATTTTGGTCCATACAGGAAGATAAGACAGAACATCTTTTTTCTATGATAAAAGGGGGGCAATTTATATCAATTTTTACTGTTCTTACCACAGCAAACGGTATTTCCGCATCCTCCGACACTGGCGCCGTATTGCATATCAGCGCGTAATATGGGGGCTTTTTTGCGTCCCAAATAGCGGGCATATGAATTATGTTTTTTGTCGACGCCACGCTTACCGGTGATGGTATTGAGGGAGGGGTGGGCGCGGTCACTGGGTCCCGAGAAGGGATCGGCGGCAACCTTATTATGTTTGGTGGCGTGTGAATTGGGTCCGAATCCGCTGATGTTAAAAGCGGCTTGGCGGGAGGTCCAGAGGTTCATTGGCATCCGCACCCTGCGCTGAATGCGAGCGAGGGTGGAACAGGGTTTTGGGCAGACGTATTTATTGCAACTACATACGGTTATACAAGCGCAAGATAAATAATTAGAAGCCATTTACATATAGTTTAGAATAAAATTGAAGAATAAAAAGTTGGGATTAAGGATGATAAAATTATGGGAGACAACCTGTTATGCTTAATGAAGGATTTACAAAAAAGAATAGAAAAATTAGAGAAGGATAACAGGGAGTTGAAAAAATGGGCTAATAAAGAGAGGAAGAAGATCGATGTCATTGCTTGGTTAAATGAGCATTATTTGCCTACCGAGGATTTCCCTGAGTGGGTGAAATCAATGGAATTCACAGAATCCGAATTGGAGTTTGTATTTCACAGCGGCTTAGAGCGTGGTATCTTTACCATCATAAAACAAAGAATGCCTTTAGAAAATCGCCGCCATTTTCCAATTATTGCTTTTAAGCACCAATTAAAATCTATATTTTACGTCTATGAAAAGGATTCATGGCGTAAAATTAAAAAGGGTGTGTTTGAAAGTATGATTAATAGTATGGACCATAAACTGCTTCTCGCCTTCAATGCATGGGAGATAAATCATCCCGAAATGTTATGCCCAGCTAACAGAGAGATATGGGGCAAGAAACTAAAGTGTATACTAATGCCACCAGAAAAAACGTCAAGAATTATTGGACGCATTGAAAAAAGTGTTCATACATATTTGGCTCTAAATTTAAAAAATATTGTGGAATATGAATTTGTCTTCTAAACAAGGTATTTCTGTGTGAATTTATTCGCAGTCATAATGGGAATATCCAAGGTGCGCGCCTCCTCCGCTTTTCCCGTATCTTCGTCTATATCTTTCACGAGGACCACGAAGGTACTCTTACTGACTGCTGTTTTCAGTGATTTACCAGTAACCGCTGCGATTCTGCCTGCTAAATCCTTATCTCTAAATCCAGTCATCACAATATTCTTGTCAAATAATGGATGTTTGACATCCACCTTCTTTTTTGTAATTTTTAATTTTTTTTCCAGATGGGTTGCCTTTATGAATTCTAAGAAGGATTTTAAATGCTCACTGAAATCATTGGCGGTTTTGTCGCCAAATCCTTTGAGATGGGAAATCTTCTCTTCAGCTTCTGCTTTACTCATTTTACCCTTTATGATTTCTGGATATGCGTCGAGAATGACCTGCAGCCGCCGCCTACCTATCCCACGACCAAAAATATTCGTCGCTGCCATAATTTCCACTAAAGAAGCAGAATCCAACTTCTCATGAATACTTTTAAATACTTTCTCTGCTAATTTCTCCTTAAATCCTTGTGCTTGTAAGAAGTCGTCTTTTTTCATATTAATGATTGTTTCAATGGTGTTGAAGCCAGCCTTCATAAGTCTTTTGACATTGCCTTCTCCCAAGCCATCGACATCAAGATGCTTGAAAAATCGACTGATCACTTTCTCTTGAACATTTTGATTTCCCTTGATATCATCTAAGACGATATCGACATGAGTGTTATTCCATTTATAGTTTCCGGTTGGCATTTGAGCTTGGCGTGCTGGTGTGATCACCTTGAGGATGTGTGGGATAACATCACCGCTGCGCACCATTTCAATAAGGGCACCCATTCCTATTTTATTTTTTTCTACAAAAGCTGCGTTAAAGGCAGTGGCATATTCAATGGTTACCCCCCCGATATCTACTGGTTCAATACGCACTCTTGGCTTTAAAAATCCATCTTTACTTGGTGTCCAAATAACCTCCAATACTTTTGCTTCTGCTTTTTGATCAGACAGAACCATTTTGAATGCGAAAGCGTGCTTTGGGTTTTTTTTCCACCGCAGGTAGATGTTATCATCGGCTACGATGAGCCCATCATTTTGGTACTTATAATTATTTCGCCAATCAACGAGAGTTTTTGATAGTTCTTCGTTTGTGATATTCTTGTGAACTTCATATTTAATGGTTTTAAACTGATGTTCTTCGAGAAATGTCATTTGCTCTGTTGGTTTTAACCGTGGGCGAATGACTTCATATGCGACGAAATCGAGATCTTTGTATTTTTCGATATTTTTAAGACTGAAATCAGCATTGATGATCCCGCCGACTGCATTACGCGGATTTTTATATTCCTTGCTGTATTTGCGATTAAATAGAGCACGCTCCATAATGATTTCACCCCGAATGACTGTCCCCTTGACAGTGGGTATATCAAGGAAGGGGATAAGATAGCTACATTCCCAGCCTATTATCCCATTGCCGCGGGTGTAAAGCTGTTGGCTATCTTTTTTAGTTACGAGTAGTCCGGAAATACCATCAGCTTTGGCACTTACAACATAGGGACCCTTATATTTTTGTCTCCATTTTGGCAGATGCTTGGTATCTGCTTTAATCTTATCCATACTTGGCATAAATACTGGGAGTTTTACCTGTTTTTTCTTGTCCACAGGTGCGCCAATGGCTTTTAAAACAGCATTTTTGGGATATCTGGATTCCATATACTCTTTGAGTATATCAAATTCATTATCTGTCAAGATTGCCTTTTTGTTATAGTAGAGTATATTAGCTGTGTTAACCATACCGGCAAGATTGTCTTCGGTCATGCGTTTCAGGAGCGCGACGCCCTCCGTTTTGAAGAGCTCGAGGCGCCTTTTATCAAGTTTCTTCTTTTTCTTCTTTTTCTTTTTGAGAGTTTTGTTTTTTGGCGCTCGTTTCATCACAATCTTCGCCTCCTCGACTTGAGCTGGAGGCGTTATCCCCTCTACAGCTCGCCCATTTTTTCTCTCTGCTGGCGTTTTATAAACCATTTGCAAGAAATCAAAGATGCTTTTTTCGGTGGGGAAGGAGATCATTACCTCATCTTTATTGGCTAAGTGGATGAGGCGGTGTTCATTGAGGGAATATCCCATTTGTTTTGCACGCTCTCTCATCATTACATTAAAAGCCCGACTTCCTGTAAAATAGAGTATCGCGAAGGAGAATTCCTTGGAAGGCGCGTACATAAAATCTACGCGGCGCACTGGTTTTCCGGGTAGGCGGGCGACCACCATGCTCTTGATGCGCCCTTTGGAAAGGATATCTACAATAATACCCTCTTTTTGAAGTGCTTCAATAAAGTTGCTGAAGAGTTTCTTGTCTTTGCCATCATTAGTAATGATGATATCGATATCTCCTGAGTTCTGTGCGCCTCGGCGGTAACTCCCAACAATTTCAAATTTTCCACTCTCCCCCTTTACTTTATCAAAAGTTTTGCTGAATTTCTTTTCAAAAGTATCGATTTCCGCCCGCGGGATGCGTTTTTGAATATCGTTAAAATATTTTAATCCTTTGAGTTGGACATTGTTTAACACCTCATCTTTTCTTTTGCGTAAGTCTTCCATTGTGGTGATCCCGTCCTTTTCCACCAATTCCTTGGCTTTTTTGGGACCGACTCCGTGAATTTTGGCAAAAAGATAGATGGGGTTTTTCTTGGATCTTTCCAATAGACCCAAGGTACCTGTGTCCAAGTATTCTTGGAATTTTTTTCTGATGGTTGGTCCAATGCCCGGCACCCCTTTGAGTTGTGAAGGATCTGTTATATCGTCAGGGATGAGCATTATAGATTCTTGGGCTTTGCTGTATGCCCGTGCGCGCATTGGCTCACCTTTCATATACATAAGTTCTTCCAGTTTTCCAAGCAAAGCTATTAATTCTTCATTGCGTCGTATTGTCATTTTTTCTTTGGGTGGGTTTCTATTAGAATTTGGCAACTGTTTAATTTGTTTCAATTTTAATTGCCTTTTTAGTGTTTTTTTTGCAGTGCTCTTTTTCTTGTTGCAATATCCGTATGTTTTCAATGTTCCGTGTTTAGAGAGGGTTGTGGCACATATATCTCCCAGATTGGTAGAGAGACATTTTGTGTGCGTTTTTCTCTTGTATTTGAAAGGAAATTTGCACTTACCTTTTTTCACCTTAGCATTTTTTTCGGCAAAACCACGATTATTAATATTTGTTGCTTCCATATATATATTATTTTCTATTAAAATACTCTTTTTTGAATGTTTGTGGCAGTAGTTGGTCAAGATATTCTTTTCTATCCTTTTCTTTTTGTTTTTTGTCTACCTTTTTGCTCTTTGAAAGGGGGGGGATCTTAGGAATTGGCAAATTCATATGAAATAATAAAATATTAAATTAATATAAAGATGCCCGGATCATCATTCGATTCTTTGGTAAGACTCCCTCCCCGCCGCCGACGGAGACATAAAGGTTATACTCGTGTTACAAGAAAAAATTATCGACCACCGCTTTCGCCTATCCAAGAAACTGATTTATATAAAATGCTGGCACAACCATCTGTAAAGACATTAGAGACGCGTCTAAAAGAATGCTATCATCGATTGAATAAACAGAAGATGGCTCACCATCGTTCTCCCCGAGGTAGCAAAAGACGCCCTCGCCGCCGGTCTTCTCGATCAAAGCGACGCCGCCGGTCTACTCGATCAAAGCGCCCTCGGCGTTCGTCTCGTCGCTCTAAACGTAGTGATCCTGTAGCTCAGGCGCGCGCCCGTGCGCGTGCAGCTCAGAGAGATCGTGAGCAGAAGCGTATACAGCAACTTTTAAACAGAAACTGGTAATTTTTTATCCTATTATATATAAAATGCGCTCAACATCGTTAGCCCCTAAAACATCACTTAGACGCTCTTTAGGACAATTTATAAGTGGTAATGGACTATTATCCCTGATGTTAGGTGTATATTTGGGAGAATCTTTGGGAAAATTCTTTAATAGTCTCGTTTCAGGAGCCATCCTTCCACTGATCGGAGTCATCATTAAAACCTTTCGAGGTAAAAAAGGGAAAGATCATATGAAACATTGGGTTACTACCATTTACGGAGCAAATATATATTATGGAGCGATTTTAGCTGATTTTATACAGCTGCTAATTAGTATTTATGTTGCTTATTTATTTGTACGCTATTTCGTAAAAGGATATTTAAATCGTTAGTTATTATATATAATGAAAGTAACGATTTTAAACGGTGTGGAGATCTTGGAAGGGATTATAGGGGGTGTTATGGTATTTTTTTTGGAATATGTGATGCGTGGGAAAAAGATGGTATTGCGGGATGCGATGATGGCGGGGTTTATTTTTTTGGGCGCTTGGGTATGCAGAAAAATCGCTGTGCATATTTATAATACTATTATGATACCAAGAGGGATTAAAATACGCAATCTTACTGTTTAATCTTCTCACGGTATTCTCTCGCCTTTTCTTTGTCCATTAGTGATAAATACTTGGATGATGCATACAATAATTCAAATGATCCTATATCTGTTGAAATACACTCTATATGCACGCCTCTATGGGCTTTTATATAGCGTATAAAAGACTGCAATACTGAACCATCCTCCGGAAAAACAAAGGTCAATATATGACGTTTGCGATATATCTGTCGCCGGCGACCCTCCAATTCATACTGACCATAATGATATTCACAACTACAACGATACGCTTTCGCAATAATATTCTCCTTCATCATTCCAGGGGCATTTACGTCACAAGATATTTCAATATCATATCCCATTATGTAAGCGTAATATTATAAATTTAATTACGATCAACCGGTGGGTAAAATTGATATAGAATAATTTTGTTATAGTATTGTAGATTATGGCTACATATTTGGCGTTAAAAAACGTGCATCCCCGTGATGACGACATTTCTTTGGATGAAGCGACACATACCTATACGATAAATGGTGAAAGTGGGAAACATATGTCTGTTACAAGGTGGATTCATGGTTTATTTCCATCTTTTGATGCCGATGCAATTATTGATAAGATGATGGCTTCAAAGAAATGGTCTAAAAGTAAATATTTTGGGAAAACAAAGGAGGAGATAAAGAGTCTCTGGAGGAATAATGGACAAGAAGCTTCGTCTGCTGGTACTCAGTTGCATGAAGATATAGAATACTACTGGAATCGTAAGCCTCGTAAAAACGATAGTGTTGAATATGGTTATTTTACACAATTTGTCTCCCAATACGAGCATTTGGTTCCTTGGCGCACAGAGATGATGGTTTATCACGATGAGTGGCGGTTCGCAGGGTCTATTGATATGATTTTCGAAAATCCAGACGGGTCAGTGGAAATTTATGATTGGAAACGTAGTAAGGCAATACGAAAGAGTAATATGTTTGAATGCGCTACTGAGGAATGTATTTCACATCTGCCGAATGCAAATTATTGGCATTATACGCTTCAACTAAATACTTATAAAGCTATTTTGGAAGACAAATACGGGAAGAAGGTTACTGGGATGTACTTGATTTGTTTGCATCCCAATAATCTTAATAAATCCTTTATTCGTCTCAAGGTTCCGCACCTGAAAACAGAAATGGATGATTTGTTATCGACCCGTACTCAAAAATTGAATACATATGCATCTCTCTAATTAATTGCATATAATGTCTTTCTGTCATAAAGTAAAGAGGAAACTTGATAAATATCAAGTTTATGAATGGATGCCGGTATATTCGGCATTGGCATTAATTCTTCCAGCAATTACACATTACCAGCAGCAAGAGATATATACGAGTTTGTTTATAGTAGGGTTTGCATTATTGAGATCAGGATATCATCTTGATATAGTTATTAAAGATGCTCCTATGACCATCTACCATATAAGCTATGTAGTTTTCAGCTTGCTTGTTCACTTTAACTTAATCGTAACAGCCGTTACGTATAGACGAGATATAACATCTATGTTTATGTTGGCGCTTGCTGTATATAAAAGTATGGCGATGCTTTGGCAACTGCCTGAAATTTTTGATATGCAAGCGGGTATATACAAAGATTCAATGTGGAATATATATATGGGCGCGGTTTTCGTATGGAATCTTGTAATGCATAAGGGGGGGATGGCTACTGTATTTATTAAAGGATTGTTTTGGGGGGCATATTTCTGTCGGTTTGCGATGACTGGGTATTTCTATCCTTTTGGGTATCTGCGAGATCGATGGACGGTAGTATCTAAATTTATGCCTTTTATCCAGTTGGCACCCTTTACACACTCCCCGAGGGCTCTATCTCCTCAACGAGCATTTCCTGTTGTTCATACCACTCCCGCGGAAAAACATACCCTCCCCCTACCACCTGATGATCTCGACTAATAATTACTTAAATAAATATAAAAGTAATTATAATAATAATAATAACAAATGATTGAATCTTTTTTAATTCTTTCTTTTGGATTTCCTTTGATGACTATTGTATCTGCGTGGATTGTATCAAACTTTATATGGATTCCTATGAAGGAAAAATATATTAAAGAAAAATTAGAACCCATTGTCATTCCGTATAAGAATCGCTATCCCTTGGCGTCTGGTAAATCAATCACAGATAATAGTGGGTGTGATTTGGATTCTCTAATAGTATTTGAGGATACTGGTGATGGATTGGTCTTAATGCGTTCAGCGGGTGAATATTTTGAATATTGGTCTGATCCGACGCCGCAATATAAGATTTTGGAGGCGGTGGCAAGAAAGTTTGTGTGTAGTTTTAGTTGTGAGCATCTCTATACAAATCGTTTATTAGAGTTGCGCAAAAAATGGAAAAAAATGCAGGAAGCTGAACAAAAGAAACAAGAGAATGTAGTAAAGGGGGGAGGAGTTTTTGCAAAGCTTAAAAAAGTTCGTAAATCAAGAAGTGGGGCGGGTGCTGATGTTGTATGTTGTGATAAGGCGAATAAATTTATAAAACGGGGGCGTCTTTCGGAGTGTCCGTATTTCAAGCCAGAGAAGAAAGAGGAATCATCATTTAATTTTAGTGATTGGAAAAAAATAGCTTTCTCTTAGATTTCTATCTTCTACGTTTTCTTTTTCTTGTATAGTTTCCATCACAAACCTTAATTTTTGGGATGCACGGAAGTTTGATGTGCGATATATCGGGGAGTTTCAAGCGTGATATATCGGGGAGTTTCA
>Ga0114999_10002930_pt1 | contig 21892 bp, 20 predicted proteins | sample ArcticOcean_MG_C_3_FD_89820 | JGI IMG/M metagenome (GOLD analysis project Ga0114999, IMG submission 89820) | Marine microbial communities from western Arctic Ocean - ArcticOcean_MG_CB8_126 | ecosystem: Environmental > Aquatic > Marine > Oceanic | place: Arctic Ocean: Canada Basin | collected...
AGAAATTCATCATTGAGGTTCGACCCCAGTCTAGACAACATTTATTTAAAGGAGAATATTTATATATAAATACACTTATAGAGTGCGTTTATATTCCACGGACCGATATCTCCTACGACTCGGGGCGAAGTGTGCCAATTGGTCCGGTCGGTTGGCGGCTCGATCTTGAAGGTCGCGACCCCGCCTGGACGCACGGGTGTCCGTGCGGCACCATCCCGTCGCCCCGCAGAACATGAGGAGAGTTTCTATGACCGTTTACGTCATCGCCAATGTCACCGTCCATGATCCCGAGCCCTACAAGGGCTACAGTGCGTTGGTCCCTGAAACCATGGCCAAATATGGCGGCTGGTACGTCGGCCGGGCCGGTGCTGCCGGGGATGCCGACATCGTCGAGGGCAACTTCCAGCCTGGCCGTTTCGTCATTCTGGCGTTCGACTCAAAGGATGCGGCACTCAGCTGGTACAACTCCGAGGAATATCAGGCAGCCGCCGAGATACGCAGGAAATACTCGGACGCCGACATCTTCATCATCGACGAGGTTCCGGCCGAGGCGGGCTCGACGCGCGCCTGGGGCGATTGGCGGTAGGAGACCGTACGGCAACGCCGTTAGGTAATTTCTTAACTAAAGATCTCGTACGCTCAGCCGTTGATTCTCGACGAGTCCATTGCGGGCGACGGCATGTCGACTGCGCAATCCCTGACACAAGACCCACCAAGCGAGACGGTGCCGGAAGGTGGCGGCATAGCTGAATCACTGCGCGATTCGGGCTCGGTCTTCATCAAGCAAGTCATCGGCCCCTCGGACGTTCGGTTATATCGAGACCTGATTGATGGCTGCATGCATAAAATCATGTCATCGGATACCGATTGGTATGAAATCCTCGATCGCACGGCCCTGGTCAATTTCATCAAGACCTGCGGCAACTTCAAGCTGATCTCGGGCAACGTGCTGGGATTCCCGCTGCACGATATTGTCGGCCGCGGCGGCGGAGATCGGCGCGTTGGAGGTTCTGTTCGACCGGGTCGTGACCGGCGGCTTTATTGTGCTCGATGATTTTGGACAAATCGACTTTCCGAACTCCATGCCGCCGAGACGGCGTGGATGAAGGGACGCGGATACCACGTTCTCGAACTGCCCACGGGCCAGGGATTGGTCATCAAGCGCTGATCGCCCTTGCCCGCATTCCGAATTCATTAACCACGGCGTGATACACGGACCGTGGAAGTTCGCCGGCCAGGACAAGGTCGGGAATCAACGAAACAGGATCTATCGCGGCGGGGGCGGACCATTGCCGTATTTCCCTAGGCTGCTGATGAAGGTGTCGATGTCGGAATGGCGATCGCAGCGGAATACGACGTGAATCTCGAGGCCGCGACGGATGCGTCTTGCGCCGGCGGAATTCGTCCCGAAGATCTGCGGCGCGTCGTCTCGATCCACTACTACGGGCGCAGCGGTTCCCTGTTCCTGCAGAGTCTTCTCGATGGCCATCCCCAGGTCGTGATGCTTCCCGGGACATACCTCGCCGGCTTCTATCGTTTTTGGGAGATGTTCGGTCAGCTTCCGGCGCTGAAACTTCTGGGCGCTTTTATCACCAACTATGACGTCCTGTTCGACGCGCGCTCACCGGTCCCGGTGTTCGAGGTGGGGCGGAACGTCGGAACAACCCTCGGCTTCGACAGAATGGGGGAGAACCAGGACCGCGCGCTCGGTGTCGACCGCGATGAATTCATGGAAATCATGCTGGCGCATGTGATCCGGGTTTGCGATGACCCGAATGTCGACCGGCTGCCCCGGCGCTTCTTCCTGCAAGCCATTCACGCGGCCTACGCCCAGGCTCTCGGGCGGCCGATGTTCGGCAAGGAACCGCTGATCGTCCTGCAGACCCACAACCCCTATTTCGAGGAGGTCGAGCCTCTCTATCAGGATTTCGGCGTCGACGTGAAATTTCTGCACTGTCTGCGCGAGCCCATCCAGGCCCTTGGCTCATGGTATTCCCATTGGTGGGAGACCTGCATAGGCCTCGACCCGAGAGGTGCGCCGCCCCAGCTCGAATTGGCCGGCGCATCCATTGCCCGCGGGGTGTACGCCTGGAAGATCTTCACCGCCAACCGCAGGCGACGCTGGAAAAAGTCCGTGCCTGGCTCGGTATCGAGTGGCACGACGCGTTGCTGCACAGCACCTTCGATGGCCAGCCCTGGCACTACCGGACCACGGGCAGGCAGACGGTCAAGGGTTTCCAGCAGACCACGATCACCAGGAAACACACCGGCGTCTTCACGCCGTTCGACCGCATTCGGCTCAAACTGCTGTTCGCGGATCAGTTCCAAGCCTGGGATTATCCCCTTCCCGGTGTCCTGACCTGGCGGCCTTTGGCCTATTTTGGGGCTATTCTCTGGCTACTACCGTTGCGCATGGAATCGTCGATTTGGCGGGTCCAGTCCTGGCGGGGACTTCGCACACTGGGTGGCATCCTCTCCTCCTACTCCGTCGTGCGTCTCAAGACTTTTGCGCGGTGGTGGCCTGACTTAAGGCGCCGACCGCCTCTTATTCGATTGCTGGACTAGGCGACTGCTCGCCTGGGCATTCACCCGATGATCTCACCGTTGGCGAGCGCGATGGCCTCGATCTCGAGAAGACGGGAGGGGTGCCCCAGCTCTTTGACGCCGACCAGCGTGTCGGCGGGGTAGGGCGGGGTGAACCACTTCTGGCGCAACTCCATGATGCGGCCGCGATGGGCCTGCATGTCGGTCAGGTAGATCGTGACCTTGATTACCTTGTCGAGCGACGAGCCGGCGGCCTCGAGGGCGCGCTGGATATTTCGAAAGGTCGACTCGGCCTGAGTGTCGAAGTCACCTTCGATCATGGTGCCGTCCTCGGTCATGGCCACCTGCCCGGAGAGGACGATCAGGTCGCCGACGCGGTAGCCTTGTGCGATGTAGAAATCCTTGAACGGATCAGGGTCGAGCTTGATGACCTCTGCGTTGGTTGCCATGGTTGGGTCTCCTTTCTGGAAACCGGATGAGTTTCAGTTGCGTGATTAGAACATCCAGCGTGGTGAAGCGGCCAGTGCGGCGGCCTAAACTGGAGTCGGGATGACCGCACGGGGACTGATCATTGCCGCACCTTCCTCGGGCTGTGGCAAGACCGTGGTCACTCTGGCGCTGCTGCGTCATCTATCCGACTCCGGTCTACCGGTGGGCTCGTTCAAGGTGGGTCCCGATTACATTGATCCCGCCTTTCATGCCGCAGCCACGGGGCAGCCGTGCCGCAACCTCGATCCCTGGGGTATGCGCCCGCAGACCTTGAACGCCACGTTGGATCTTGTGGCCCAAGGTGCCGGTCTCGTTATCGGTGAAGGCGTTATGGGGCTATTCGACGGAGCCGTGGGCGAAGCAGGCTCGACGGCGGATCTCGCGGCAGGTTTGGGACTTCCCGTCGTTCTTGTCGTCGATGTGGGCGCGCAGGCCGCTTCGGCGGGGGCACTGGTTCGCGGATTTGTGAACCATCGGGCCGACGTGCGGGTCATGGGCATTATCTTCAATCGCGTCGGTGGTGCTGCCCATGCGGAGACACTACGAGAAGCTTGCCGACCGCTGGGGGTGCCGGTGTTGGGGATGGTCCCTTGGACTGACGATCTGACATTGCCGGAGCGTCATCTCGGGCTGGTCCAGGCGGTCGAAACTGGGGATTTGGAGACGTTCCTGGCGTCCGCTGCCGAGATCGTCGGGCGCCACGTCGACATCGGGGAGCTGCATCGGTTGGCGGTGCCCGTCGCAGTGGCGGACGGGATCAACGCGCCACCCATCGCGCCGCTCGGCCAGCGGACCGCCGTGGCCCGTGATGCGGCATTCGCCTTCATCTACGACCACGTGCTCGAGGGCTGGCGGAATGCAGGATGCGAGATATTGACGTTCTCGCCGTTGGCAGGGGAGAGCGTACCAGATGGCGCCGACGCCGTTTATCTGCCGGGTGGCTATCCCGAGCTTCATGCCGGGGTAATTGCCGTAAATCAAGCGTTCCTCGACGATTTGCGCGACATCGCGGCCCGGCAGCTACCGATCTACGGCGAGTGTGGCGGTTACATGGTGTTGGGCGAAGCGTTGATCGATGCCGCCGGCGTACGCCACCCGATGGCGGGGTTGTTGCCCGTCGTGACGTCGTTTGCCGAACGGCGGATGCACATTGGCTATCGCATGCTCACCGTGGCGACCGAGTCGCCGCTCGGCAGCCACGCTACCGCCTTTCGGGGGCACGAGTTCCACTTTGCCGGCATCGTGACTGAAGACACGTCCGCGCCATTGTTCCAGGCAAGCGACGTACGAGACGGCAACGAGGCGCCTATGGGCTGCGTGCGCGGCAGCGTCATGGGCTCGTTTGCCCATCTCATCGACCGCGCTTGATCGCGTGTCAGGCACGGGGTGAGGTCTGGACCCGGTCCCTGTCCGGGGAATCAGATAAGTTGGGGCGCCTGAGCGTGGTGGTCGGTGGCGCCCTGGTAAGCGTGGGCGACGGTGAGCAGCCGGGCCTCGCCGAAGGGCGGGCCGTGAAGCTGGAAGGCTGCCGGGAGCCCGTTCCCAGTGAAGCCGCAGGGAACCGATAGAGACGGTGTCCCGAGATAATTGGTGAAGCGCGTGAAGCGGGCGGAGCGTGTAAACAGTTCCTCGACCTGATCCTGATCGTCGAAATCAGTCTCGGCGATGGATGGCGTGGCCCCCGCCAGCGCCGGTGCAAACAATACGTCGACCGCGCCAAAGACCGCACGCACGTGCGCCTCAAGCAGAGGCGCGCGCAGGGCCTTCGACTCGAGGTAACGCGTGGCGGGCATCAGAAGACCTTCTTGGACAACACTGATGGCGTCGAACGTCATGTCGCCCGGCCGCTCGCGCATCCACCTGCCGCAGATCACGGCGGCCTCGCTCTTGCCCAGGATCTGCTGCAGATCGTTCAGGCGCATGACGTCCGGCACCGTGATGTCGACCAGTTCCGCCCCGAGGTCGCGCAACGCGTCGTGCGCGTCAGATAGCAGACGTGCGATATCGGGATCCACCTGATCGAAGGGCGAGCCGACCGCGACGCCGACCCGCACGCCCTTGAGGTCGGACCGCAGGGCGGCGTGGTAGTCCGGCACCGGTAAGTCCGGGGTGGTCGGGTCGCGGGGGTCGTGGCCAGCTATCGCCTGAAGCATGAGCGCACAATCCTCGGCCGTCCGCGTCATCGGGCCGGTGCAGTCGATCGAGAAAGTGCGGGGTGCCGTGCCCGCGCGGCTGACGCGGCCGAATGTCGGTTTGAGGCCGATGACGCCGCACATGGCAGCCGGAATGCGGACTGAGCCGCCGGCATCCCCACCCAATGCCCCAAATGCCGCCCGCGACGCTACGCAGGCGGCCGAGCCGCCCGACGAGCCGCCGCTGATGTGATCCGTGTTCCAGGGATTGTGTGTCCGTCCGTAGTGATCGTTGGCGCCAGTGCCGCCGGCGGCGAACTCATCCAGGTTAAGAGCGCCCATGTAGGTCGCACCGGCGTCGTCGAAGCGTGACATGACGGTGGCACGGCTGGTCGCCGGGGTGTCGAAGAGAATGGCGCCGGCGGTTGCGACGTGGCCTTCGCGGTCGAAGACATCCTTGTGGGCGAGCGGCACGCCGTGCAGAGGACCACGCCAGTTGCCGGCGGCGATCTCAGCGTCGGCCCGGTCGGCCGCTTCGAGGGCGGCTTCCTTGTCGATGCGGAGGAAACAGTTGATCTTCGGTTGCACCGCCTCGGCCCGCGCCAGCGCCGCTTCGGTCACCGCCAGTGCGGTCACGTCGCGCCGGCGGATCGAATCACCGGCCTGCGCTAGGCTTAAGTCGTTGAGCGCCAGGCTCGTCTCCTTGAGAGGAAGACTCATGTCTCGCGCTTGAAGTCAGCGAGCTCCACGAGGGTGCGAAAATAACGGGCGGGATCGTCGAGGCTGTCCTGCCCCATGGCCGCATCCAGGGTCACGCTGTTGAGCCGGAAGGCGATCGTCGCGATTTCCTTGGCCCGTTCCGGCGTGACGTCGAGATCCTGGTGCTGCTTCAACCAGGCCGAAATGGCGTCGCCGTCAATGTCGCTCATGGTCTTTGTTCCTTGTCGTTGGCGCGCACGCCGTTCGATCCGGTCTATTATCGGTGCACGCGGTGTCGGGAAACAACCGGTTTCTGGCGAACCCGCCCGCGTTATGAAAAAAATGGTGCCAGCCACCATTTATTGACAGCATCTTTTTGGCTGAGGCTTGTAGGAGGAGCAGGGCGGAACATGCCGGAGCGATTGGTTCCCGCCATCGATATCGGCCCGTTCGAGCACGGGTCCGCCGGGGAGAAACGGTTGATCGCCGCCCGGGTCGATGCGGCGTGCCGCGAAATCGGCTTCCTGGTCATCACGGGCCATGGCATCCCCAAGGCTTTTTTTGACGACGCCTTTGCGGCCGGTCGCGCGTTCTTCGACTTGCCTGAAGCCGAGAAGCGCCGCACCATCTCGCCGGGTGGGCTCGAATTCCTGGGCTACACCGCGCCACTGACCCGCAACCTCGCGGCGACGCTGGGCGAGGAACGGCCACCGGACCTGCGGGAGATCTTCACGGTGGGAGCCGGTGAGCACTTTGCCAGCGACTTTGCCGGCCTGCCCGGTGTCGATGATCTGTATGCGCCGAACCGATGGCCGGATCGTCCCGACGGTTTCGAAGCGGTCCACCTGCGCCTCTACCGCGCGATGGAAATACTGAGCGCGCGGATGATGCGGATCTTCGCTCTGTCGTTGGGCCTGCCCGAGGACTACTTCGCGGACAAGATCGACCGGCACTTCAGCCCGCTCGGCTCCTTTCACTATCCGGCGCTCACGGCCCCGGCCCGGCCCGGACAACTGCGCTGCGGGGCTCATACGGATTTCGGCAGCCTGACCATGCTGGCGATGGATGCCGTAGTTGGGGAAGGCGCGTCGGGAGGCCTGCAGGTTCAGACACCAAATGGCGATTGGGAGGACGTCACGGCGGGTCCGGACGAACTGGTGCTCAATATCGGCGACATGATGGCACGCTGGACCAATGACCATTGGACCTCGACCCTGCATCGGGTCGCGGTGCCGGATGCGGACAACGGGGGCAGGCGGCGCCAGTCGATCGGATATTTCCTGCATCCCAACTACGACGCCGAAGTGCGCTGCCTCGAGACCTGCACGTCGCCCGATGACCCGCCCCGGTATCCGACCGTGACGGCGGGGGCGGAGATGTACAAGAAACTCACCTCCCGTATCGACGGAGAGAAGCCGCAATGACTCATTTTGAAGCATCGTGCCTGGCACCGAGCCTGGCACGATGACGATCGAGCGGTTGACGCTGGACGGTGTGTACGAACTGCGGGACGCGGGCGGGAGGGCCTATCCCCAGGTCATCCGCGTGTCGGGCGGAACGCAGGTCTTTCTGTCGGGCATGGTCGCGCTGGATGCAGATGGTGCCTTGATCGGTGAGGGAGACATGGCGGCCCAGGCCGCCGCGACCTATGCCAGCGTGGGCCAGGCGCTGTGGCGGCCGACGTCGTCTCGTGCACGGTATTTGCCACGGACCTCGACCGCTATCGCCGCGCCGGCAGCCCTATCGCGGCGGAATTCTTCGGCGAGACGCGGCCGGTATCGACGGTCGTGGAAGTCTCCCGCCTCGCCGATCCGCGCTATTTTCTCGAAGTCCAGGTGATCGCGGTTGTCGGCTGAGCACTAAACGGTATCTGTCACCAATTATTGGTCGCCAAAGGCGGTGTCCATGTGGCGCACCTTCATATGCTTTGACTGTGATAGTTCGACGGTGGTGATCGGCGGGTACTTGGGTGGATTGTCCGGGCTATGGCAAGTCGGCAGACATTCGACCACGGTGTCATAATTGGGCTGGCCGAAGAACACGAGGGAGAGGCGCGAGCCGCCGCGGCCTTGGGGCGGGACGGCCACGCGGTGCAGGGTCGAGACCCAGCGGTCGTTGGTCCAGCGGCTCATCATGTCGCCGAGGTTGATAACGAAGGCCCCCGGTGGCGGAACCACGTCGGTCCAGCTCCCGCCGCGCGCCTTCACCTGGAGACAGCCGGCGTCGTCATCGGTCTGCAGGATTGTGATCGAGCCGTAGTCGGAATGCGCGCCGGCGCGAAGTTGCCCGGATTCCGGCGTGGTACTGAGCTCTGGATAGTGGACCATGCGCATGCTGCTGACGCCGCAATCGACCTTTTCGTCGAAGAAATTTTCGTCGAGTCCGAGGGCCAGCGCGAACAGGCGCATCAGGTCACGCGACAGCGTATCGACCCGCGCGAAGTACCGGCTCAGCGCCGGGCGGAATGTGGCCGGGGTGGCGGGCCAGATGTTGGGGGTGAAGAAGGTCCAGGCCTCGGGCGCCGTGTAATAGGGGTCGTCGGGCACGTCGTCGAGTGGCCCGATGCCGAAACTTTCCTGCAGGTCGGGCGGCGTTTCCACGCCGAGAGAATAGGCCAACGCCTGATTGCCGAAGACCGTGTAGCCCCGGCCCGATTCGTGGGACGGTCGCGGAGTCCGCTGCTTCTCTTCCAGGGGCAGGGCAAAGAAGCCTGAGGCGGCCGCGCGGGCCGCCCCGATCACCTCGTCCGGGACACCGTGACCGACGATGGTGAGGAAACCGATTTCCCGGCAAGCCTCGTCGACGGCCCGCGCCAGCGCCGGCTTGGCTGCTTGATCGCCGGCGAGGAAGGGCGCCACGTCGACGACGGGAACCTCGATGCCGCTCATGTGCTTAGCTCATCACCAGATGCTGCATGGCGCGTTCCGAATTGGTACATCGTGCCAGGCTCGGTGCCAGGCACCAGTACGACTTGGCGTTGGTTCGCGGCAATGGTAGCACTTTGGCCAACCACACCGGGAGAGATCGTGCATGGCATTGTTGTTCCACTGCGAATGGGAGGAGGGTGAGCAGATCCGCGAGAGTCTGTCCGCGCTCATCCCGGACGTCGAGATCCGCATCTGGCCGGACGTGAGCGATTCGGCCGACATCGACGTCGCCGTGGTCTGGAAACTGCAGCATGGCGAGCTGGCCCGATTCCCTAACCTCAAAGCCATCCTCTCACCGGGCGCCGGGGTCGACCACCTGTTCGAAGACCCTCATTTGCCTGCCGGCGTGCCCATCGCGCGATTGATCGATCCGTTGATGTCCGACCGCATGGCTGAATACACCGCGGCGCTGACGCTTTGGTCGCACCGGGAGTTCGACGCCTACGCCGAGCTTCAGAGCCGGCAAACGTGGCGCCAGGTGCCGCAAAAGGATGCCAAGAACCGGGGGGTCGGAATTCTCGGACTGGGTGCCTTGGGCCAAACCACGGCACGCCGCCTGCAGATCTTCGGCTTCGATTTGCGTGGCTGGAGTCGCACCCGCAAGGAAGTGCCCGGCGTCGCGTCGTACCACGGGGACAGCATGTTGGCCGAATTCCTGGCGGGCAGCGAGATCCTGATCTGCCTGTTGCCGCTGACCTCGGCGACGCGCGGCATCCTCAACGCGGCGACTTTCGGGCAGATGCCGAAGGGAGCCTACGTGATCAACTGTGCCCGTGGTCCGCTGGTGGTCGAGGCCGATCTCCTGGACGCGCTCGACTCGGGGCAGTTGTCGGGTGCCGCCCTGGATGTATTCGATCAGGAGCCTTTGCCGCCCGACAACCCGTTGTGGACCCATCCCAAGGTGCGCATCACGCCGCACGTCTCCAGCATGACCGCGGCCGAGACGGCGGCACCGATGCTGGCGGCGCAGGTGCGCCAGGCCCAGCGCGACGAGCCGCTGGATAATTTGGTCGATCCGAATGCTGGGTATTGAACCGAATGCGATTCGTCGATCGGTGGGTGCCGAAGTTGCCCGCAAGGCACTTGGTCGCGCTGTTGTGATGAAGGCGAGACATTGCGCCTCGCGACTCATATTATTGGTCGTTGTTTGGTGCTGGCTGACGTCTCCTGCGGCGGCGGATCACACATTTTTCAGCATGCCGATCGACTGCGAGATCGGTGCCAGTTGCTACATCCAAAACTACGTCGACGCGGACCCAAGTTCTGGCGCTCAGGACTACACATGTGGCTCCCTCACATACGACACCCATCGTGGAACCGACTTCCGCATTCGTGGTCTGAAGGCTATGACGGAAGGTGTTTTGGTTGTGGCGTCAGCACCGGGCGTGGTGACCGGCATGCGGGACGGTATGCAGGACATCAATGTCCGCAACGTCACGGACCCGAGGCGGCTGCGGCATATCAAGCGGGAGGCTGCACTGGGGAACGTGGTCGCGATCCAGCACGATCATGGCGTCGTGGCCTACTACGGCCATATGCGAAAGGGTAGCGTGATCGTTCGCAATGGCCAGAGAGTGGCACGCGGCGAGGCGCTGGGCTTCGTCGGATTGTCAGGTGACACGGAGTTTCCGCACGTTCATTTCGAGGTGCGCCGGACGGGGAAGGTCGTTGATCCCTTCACGGGACTTGATGGTGCGGCGGGCTGCCGCACGGCATCCGGGACACCGCTCTGGCACCCCGAGGTAATCGCACGGATGGAGTACGTGTCCACGGCTCTCCATGCCGCAGGCTTCTCGACGAACATGCCCGACGCGCAATCGATTGAGGCGGGCAGTTACGATGGCATAACGATTGATCGTGATGCGCCGGCGCTCCTCTTCTGGAGCATGGTCTATGGCGCACGCGGGGACGATACCGAGTTCCTGCAGCTGATTGCGCCGGATGGGTCCGTGCTGGCTGAGCATCAGAAGAAGATTGAACGCAACAAGGCTCAAATCTGGCGTGCAGTCGGCAAGCGCCGCCGGGCCGGGTCGTGGCCCACCGGCGCCTACACGGGCCGCTACATTCTGACGCGCGGTCCGAAGGGGTCCGAAAAGACGGTGGTTGAAGTTGAGAGAGTTGTGCAGATACGCTGACGAACCATAAAGCGAACCGGTGAATGGTGTCAGATGACGCCGGCACAGGTGTTGAAGGATCTGGAATAGACAAATGGCGCTGGTCGACCAGTTCAAGAAGCTGAAACCATGGCCGCGTGTCGTTGAGATCGGATGGTTCGTCGACACCGAGAAAGCCAGCCTGATCCACGACGACCCGCGACCCGTTCGGGCGAATTCGGAGAAGCCCCTTTCGTCGAAAGCCGTCCAGGCGTGCCCGGCGGTGAACGACTTTGAATCGCGGTATTTTGAGATCCCCTGTCCAGTCGACATTGACCTGAAATTCCGCTTCGGGCCGGACGGGAAGCCATTGCTTTACAATGCAGCCGGTGCTGAAGGCGTCGTCTCTACAGGGACGCTGCGGGATTTCGTCAAGCTCATGCCGCGCAAGGAATGGCGCCACCCGGAGCATCCCGTCATCCAGATGCCGGCGCCTTATCGCTTCATTGCGGATGAACCCGTGTGGATGAGTCAGATGCCCGCATTTCTGCATTGGTCGGAGGGTCAGTCTCCCGGACGTCTGATCGGCGGCCGCTTGCCCGTGCATATCTGGCCTCGTGCGCTGTCATGAGCGTTCGAATGGTTCGATATTTCGCAACATCTCGTGCTCAAGCGCGGTGAGCCTTGGTTCTACGTGCATTTCGAGACGGAAGATCCGGAAGCACACGTGCGGCTCGTCCACGCCGAGGTGACCGACGAGCTCATTCGATACTGCCGCGGCCTCGATGGCGTTTCGCATTACGTCAACCAGACCTTCTCGCTCTTCGAGACGGCAAAATCACGACGTCCCAAGAAGCTGCTCGTCAAGCGCAAGTCGTAACCCCATCGTGCCAGGCACGGTGCCAGGTACGATTTCATGGCACGATTTCGGGTAAGATGGCGGGAACAGCTACAGTTCCAGTGACGGGAGGAGGCGCCGATGGTGCGGACATCAGCCAATATTCAGCTCAATAAGCGGGACCGAGAGGCGATCGCCGGCATGACCCGGCGCCTCGATGCCAAGATGTCGCGGCTGCGCAGTGTCGTGCCGCATGTCCTCGATCTCTCGGCCCTCGAAGGGCGTCTTCCGGCGCCTTGCGGACACACCCTCAAAGACCGCATTGAGCTCTACAAGCTGGCCGAGGAATTCGGCTTCGACGAACTTGCTCTGTTCAGCTTCTTCGATTTCTACAACGTCGATGTCCAGTTCCTGGAGTGGTACGTCAAAAAGAAGAAAAGCATGGACGGCGTGTTCGCCACCATCTCTACCATGGGCATGAAGGATGGCGGAGCCAAGCTGGGTGCGTCATTCCGGATGAACTACAGCATCGACCGGACGCTGTGGGGCAAAGTCCCCAACGTCGTGGTCTACCTGGATACCCGGCCAAGCCTGCTGAAGGAGGAAGGCCGCACGGGGGACGGCCTCCTGCGGATCATTGAGGACACGGTGATGTTCCTGCGCGAGCACCTGCCGGCGGAAAATGCCAAACGCCGACGCGGCCGCATTTACCTGCGCCTCGCTGACGTGTTCGATGCCTGGGACGAGGATCCGGTGTTTTTCGTCCGGATGCTGAAGCTGTTTGCCGCCCTGCCCATTAGCGGAATCATGTTCGAGGATGTGCGCGGCACTCACTTCCCGTTCCAGACGGCGGAACTGGTCAAGCTCATGCGCCGCTACAACCCCGCGCCGCGGGTCATCCTGCTGCACCCGCATTCCGGTAACGGGACCGAGGATGCCGACGTCATCGAAGGCCTGCTCGCAGGCGCCGACGGGATCTGGGCGGGGTTCACGCCCCACGCGGCACAGGGTTATCACGCCTCGTCGCTGATGCTGCTGACCAACTTGTTGCGGGCCGGCAACAAGCACGTGCGCAAGAGTTACAAATTCGAGCGTCTAACCGAGATCGCCGACCGCATGGTCCGAATCCATATGGGCGAGGCTGTTACGCCCGACTATCCGGTGATCGGCAAGCGGGCATACCGTTATATCGATCCGGGATTCGTGCAGATCGAAGGCCGCGAATGCGACCTGCCGCCGGAATGGATAGGGTGCACAGAGGGTTACCACGTAACGCCGAGCTGGGCGCCGCCCTGGGTTATCGGTAAGCGCCTCGAGGAGCTCGGCTATCCGCCGGAGGTCTTCGAGAACCGGGACTTGCTGCGCGCCATCCGCCTGAAGATGTCGGATTCCTGCGTGGCGGGAAAACACATCGAATTCGACAAGCCGAAAAGGTTCGCCAAGCTCGTCAAAACCTGCAGCGCCGAACTGCTTCAGGCCGCGGAATAGCGGTAGGGAAAGAAGGATGGTGCCACGCCGCTATTCCGCTGCTGGTCGGATCCGTTCGGCGGTCATGGTTTCGAGATCGACGGCAACGCCGTAGTCGTCCAAGGCAGCGTTTGGCGTAACGAAGCCGTGGCGCACGTCGTCGAGAACCTTGTCCGGGGCACGATCATGAGGGTCGCCGTAGCCGCCGCCCCCGCATTCGATAAGCTCGATGACGTCGCCCGGTTCCAAGTGGTAGCGGCCGCGGTAGACGACCGGTTCGCCGTTGACGCGGGTGGTGCGAAACTCACCTGCGAGTCCGCCGCGCGTGCCGACCGGAGGAAACACGGTACGGCATTCCATGCCGTGCACGGTCATGGGATAGCCGGTGGTGTTGCGCAGTACGGTCTCCCCGCCGAGACCGCCGCGGGCGGCGCCGGGACCGCCGGTATCGGGCCGGAGTCCCTTGCGCACGACCTCCATGCCGGTGATGTTCTCCCACACCTCGGCCGGTACGATGGCGACATTGGCGGGCAGCGCCGTGTTGGGCCAGCCGTCGTGGTTCTCGAGTGCCCCGAAGCCGCCCGATGAGAAATAGAGCGCCGTCACGGGCCGACCGTCCTTGTGGCGGCCCTGCATGTTGAAGACGTTGAGCATGCCCGAGTCGGCCTGCAGTTGTTCGGGACCCGCGTCGGCGAGCGTGCCGAAGACCAGTGGCATGCAGAAGTATCCCGTCAGATGCCGCGCCCCCGTCGGCGAGGGCGGCAAGGTGTTGAGGCACGAGCCTTCCGGCGCCTCAACGGTGATCGGGGCCATCACGCCTTCGTTGTTGGGGATGGTCAAGCCGACCAGGCATTTCACGGCGTAGAGCGAATAGGAATTGGTGAAGCAATAGGGTGCGTTGATGCCGCGCGGCACGCTACCGTCGGTGCCAGCGTAATCGATATGCATGCTGTCGCCGGTGATCTCGATGCGGCAGGCCAGCGTGATCGGATCGGGGAAGCCCTCGATCTGGATGCTGTGCTCGTAGACGCCGTCTTTCAACGCCCGGATTTTGGCGCGCATGGCATGTTCAGATTGATCGCGAATTGCCCATGACAGGTCGTCGAGCTGATCGAGGCCGTATTCATCCATATACGCGAGCAGTTCGCGCCCAGCGATCTGATTGCAATTCACATTTGCCATGAAATCGCCGATGACCTGCTCGGGTACGCGGGTGTTGTAGCGCAGCAAGTCCATGATGGTCTCGTTGACCGTGCCAGCTTCGACGAGCTTGCAGACCGGCAGGCGCAGGCCTTCCTGGTAGATCTCGGTGCCGGCCGTGCCATAGCCGACGCCGCCGATATCCGGCAGGTGGGAGATACTGATGGTGTAGGCGACGATCTCGTCGCCGCGGAATACCGGACGCATCACCGTGAGGTCGAAGACGTGGCCGGTGCCCATCCAGGGATCGTTGGTGCAGAGCACATCGCCGGGAACCAGCGTCTCGGGCGGAAAGCGGTCCAGCATATGGCGCAGTGATGCCGGCGTGGAGCCGGTGAACGAGGGGATGCTCTGTGATCCCTGCGCCATGAAATGCCCGTTCCGGTCCATCACCGTGACGGAGAGGTCGTAGCACTCGCGGACCGTGGTCGAAAATGAGGCCCGGACCATGGCTTCGAGACACTCGTCCGTCAAGGAGACCAGCCGGTCCCACATGATCTTGAGACTGACGGGGTCGAACGGGGCGTTGGCGCGATCCATGGTGTGTCCTCCGATCGGCACATGGTGCCGCGTGGGAAGCCGCGCGGCAAGATGGGGTGTGTGTCTTTTGGTTCAGGAGACGGTATCAGAGTCCGACCCTGACACCGCGCCAGACCCCTTGGCCGGGCTAGCCGGTGGCTTCGATGAAGTGGATCAGGGGGTACCAATCCGATTGAATAGTCTCGATCCGGGAAGGGGGAAGATCGAAGATACCCAGTCCTTTCGAGGCGACCTCCATGTAGATTGCGCGATCCCGGATCCCCCCGATGTCCGGTGCTTCCAGCCGTGCCGCGAAAGTTTCCAGATGATCGGCGGCGCGGGACCGCACCCGAACGCGATTGCGCACGATGCCAACGGGCGTGCCCTTTATTGCGGATGGCCCTGTTCCTGAGGATGCGTTTCACGAAGCGAGAGGCCCGCTGAAAAGCTGAAGGCTGCCACCGCCAGAATGAGGAAATAGAAGAGGAAGAGGCCGAACCGGAAGACAAATACCGCAGGCAGATCGGCGTTCGGCATAACGGGCTGCGTCGCGACAGTCCAGGATATCACCGCGATATCCGCCGTGATGAAGACGTACTTGACCCAATGCCGGTCCCAGCGGCGGCCGATAATGGCGTAGTGGGCGAGGCCAAGAAGGCCGAGTACGCCGAGTCCGATCATATAGCCCATGACGACGGGCGTGGACCGTGATGCGGCGATCGCCACGGCAAGAACCACGATGGCGACGAAGCGGCCCTTGATCGCAAGGCGCAGGCCGGCTGCCTCCGCCTCAAGAAATGTGGCTTCGATGTCGGCGGTATTAGGTTCGGTCATCTGATCGATGCCTCGGTTACATCGCCGTCCACCCCCACCCGGCCTTCCTCCTGCTAGGGGGAGAGGAGATCAAACGGCCCGCTTGGTCCTCACCCCTGGCAGGGGGAGATAGAGAGGGGGTGGTGTGGTTTTGTAGTCCCTAAAACGATGCCCGGACGGGATCGCTTCCGTTCCAACCTACGGACCAGCTCTGGATGGTAGCCCAGCTTTTGCGGCGTGCCTCGGGCATGGGCAGGAACTCGATCATGGTGCCCGGGAAATCACCTTTGGACATGTAGGCGAAGGAACCGGAATTGGTGATCGTGCCTTCCTGTTCTATCTGGTATCCGAGACCGCGGCCTGTCTCGATGCTGGCATCGAGATCGTCTACCTCAAACCCCAGATGCTGCTGTCCATAGCCAATCGTCTCTATGAATTCCTTATAGACGGACGGGGCATCGTTGCGTTGCTGGATCAGCTCATACTGCATGTCACCCGAATAACCGAGAGCGATGGACATCTTCAGGTCGGAAGGCTCCCCCCGGTACATGAAGATCTCGATGGGAACCAGTTCGCGGTAGAACCAGGGACCGATGCCCAAGTTCTCCGTCCAATGCTTCAAGGCCGCCTCGATGTCAGGCACGACGTAGGCGGTCTGGATGAGTTTTCCGAATATGTGGCTCATGGTTTTGATCCCTACTGATTGACGTACCGTTGTTGCACTTCGGGCAGGCGGTGCCCGGTGGCGGCATCCCGAGGGAAGGCCTGATCGAGCTTGGCGAGGTCGTCGTCGTCGAGTTTCACGTCAGCGGCGCCGACGTTGTCCTCGAGGTAGGTGCGTCGCCGTGTCCCTGGAATTGGGATGATGTCGTCGCCTTGGGCCATAACCCAGGCAATGGCGACCTCTCCCAATGTGCAGCCCTTTGCGTCGGCGATGCCCCGCACGACCTCGAGCAGAGGCACATTCTGCTTCAGGTTCTCCTCGGTGAAACGCGGGAACATGGTCCGGCGGTCGCCCTCGCGCAGATCGGACTGGCTCGTCACCGTTCCCGTGAAGAATCCCCGGCCCAGCGGGCTGTAGGGAACGAGGCTAACGCCAAGCTCGCGGCAGGTGTCGAGCACTTCGCCTTCCGGATCGCGAGTCCAGAGCGAATACTCGCTCTGCAGGGCTGAAACGGGATGGATGGCGTTAATTTTTCGTAATGTCGCCGGGTTCACCTCGCAGATGCCGAGGGCCCGCACCTTGCCGGCTTGTACCATTTCCGCCATGGCGCCCCAGGTCTCTTCTACTGGCGTGTCGGGGTCGACCCGGTGCAGGTACCAGAGGTCGATGACGTCGGATTTAAGGCGGTAGAGGCTGGCGTCGCAGCACTGATGGCAGTAGTGGGGATCGCCGCTGTAGAAAATTCCCTTGGGTGTGACGTAGACTCCAAACTTGGTGGCGATGGTGACTTTGTCGCGATACTCCTTCAGCACCGGGCCGATGAGCGCCTCGTTGTCACCATTGCCGTAGGTTGTCGCGGTATCGAAGAACGTCACGCCGAGTTCCACGGCGCGGTGTAATGTGGCAACAGATTCCTTGTCGTCGGGGGCTCCATAAAATGGCGTCATGCTCATGCAGCCGAGACCGACGGCGGATACCTTGACGTCGCTGTTGCCGAGTGTTCGCGTCTGCATGCAGTTACTCTCCTTTAATTTCGAATCCTGATTCCAAGCGAGGTTAGCTCACCCGAGGTAGTTACTTGTCGCTCGCCGTTGCCATGTCGGCAGGCAGGCGGCCGCCTTCCGCGGCGCCTTTGGGGAAGGCTTTGTCGAGCTTGGCCAAATCACTTGCATCAAGCGTGACGCTTACCGCCGCGACATTCTCCTCGAGGTACTTGCGCCGCCGCGTCCCCGGGATCGGGATGATGTCATCGCCCTGCGCCAGCACCCAGGCGATCGCTACCTGACCTGTGGTGCAGCCCTTGGAATCGGCAATGCCCTTGATGACGTCGAGCAGAGGGGCGTTACGTTCCAGGTTCTCCTTGCTGAAGCGGGGAAATATCGCGCGACGGTCGTTCTCGCGCAGGTCAGACTGGCTGGTCACCGTTCCCGTGAAGAAGCCACGGCCGAGCGGACTATAGGGAACCAGACTGATACCGAGTTCGCGGCAGGTGTCGAGCACGTCACCCTCGGGATCACGGGACCACAGCGAATACTCGCTCTGCAGCGCCGAGATGGGGTGCGTCGCGTGCGCCTTGCGCAGCGTCGCCGCGCCGATTTCGGACATGCCGAGCGCCCGCACCTTGCCGGCTGTGACCATCTCGGACATGGCGCCGACGGTTTCCTCCACAGGAACATCGGGGTCGACCCGGTGCAGGTACCAAAGGTCGATGACGTCCGTCTTCAGGCGGTAGAGGCTGGCGTCGCAGCATTGGTGGCAGTAGTGAGGATCGCCATTGAAGCCGATCGACCCGGGCTTGTAGTAGATGCCGAACTTGGTCGCGATGGTGATCTCGTCGCGATGATCCTTCAGCACCGGACCGAGCAATGCCTCGTTCACGCCGTTGCCGTAGCTCAACGCGGTATCGAAGAAGGTCACACCGAGTTCGACGGCCCGACGTAAGGTGGCCTGGGACTCTTCGACGTCCTCGGCGTCGCCATAGAACGGCGTCATGCTCATGCAACCGAGCCCGAGAGCGGAAACCGAAATATCGCTATTGCCGAGTTTGCGTGACTGCATACGGTTGCTCTCTCAAACGTCCGGAAGATGGTTTTAGTTGATACCGCGTTCGCGCTCGATCAGAACCCGGTCAAACTCATCGAGTTGTGCCTGGACCCTGCCGAACATTGTATCGGGTGAATAGGCGCCGTTCTCGTCGGGGGTGCCCGCGTCCAAGCCGGTGAACAAGGCGATGGCGTCTTCCACGGTCTCGACGCTCCAGATGTGGAATTCGCCGCGGTCCACCGCTTCGACCACTTCTTTGCGCAAGATCAGATTGGGCTCGTTCGAAGCTGGGACGACCGCGCCTTGGGTGCCGCTGAGGCCGCCGTCCGGGCCGCCGCCTTCGAGACAGGTACGGAAGAACCCTTCGACCTTGTGATGCGCGCCGCCGATCGGTTGGGTTTCGCCGCGCTGATTGACCGAGCCGGTGATCGCCAGGTCCTGACGCAAGGGCACGCCGGATAGGTCGGACAATACCACCAGCAGCTCGGCAAGCGAGGCGCTGTCACCTTCGACGCCGCTGTAGCTTTGCTCGAACGTAATCGAGCAATTGAAGGACAGTGGGATGCGGCGTGCGAAATGCCCGGCGAGGAAGCCTTGCAGCACCATGACTCCTTTTTGCTGAATAGGTCCGCCGAGTTCAGTATCACGCTCGATGTTGATGACGCCGCGCCGGCCGACAGAGGCACGAGCCGTGATGCGGGTGGGCGCGCCGAATTCGTGATCGCCGAGGTTGCGCACGACCAGGCCGTTGATCTGTCCGATCACCGAATCCACGGTATCGATCATGATCGTGCCCCGCGCGATGCTCTCCAGCATGCGGTCCTCGACCCGGGCATTGCGGTGCCGGCGGCTGACCAGGGTACGCGAGACGATGTCGGCAGGCAGGCGGGTCGAGTCTCCGGGTGGCGCAAGCTTCACGGCCTCGGACAGCACGTCTTCGATCAGTTCGAACCGGGAAGTCAGCTTTTCGCGATTGGCGGCCCAGCGCGAGGCAATGCCCAGTAGCAGGTTCACGGCATCGTCTTCACAGACCGCATCGTGGGCTCCCGCCATCCGCTGAATCAGGGCAGCGTAGCAGGCCAGGTTCTCGGGTGTCCGGTCCATATCGGCGTCGATATCGGCCTTGACCTTGAAATAGGTCCGGAATTCCGGATCGACGGAGAAGAAGGTGTAGTACCAGCGCGGCGAGCCGACCAGGATCACCGTGACCTCAAGTGGTATGGGCGCAGGCTGGGGTGCGCCGGCAACGGGAGCGCCGCCGTCCCGGTAGAGCTCTTCGATGCGAATTTCGCGGTCACGCAAGGCGCCTTTCAAAAACTCCCAGACGGCCCCGCTTTTGGCGATATCCTGAGCCCGCAGCAGCAGGACGCCGCCGTTGGCGCGGTGCAGGGCGCCGGGGCGGATCATCGTGAAGTCCGTGTGCAGGGCCTCGCCTTCGTGGGCGTATTCGATGGCGCCGAACAAGTGTTCATAGGTCGGGTTGGCCTCGAGGACAACGGCCGGGTGCTCATCGTCGGCATGATCGACGAGGAGGTTCACGGCGTACCGTCGTTCGGGCGAAATGTGCGCGTCCACTTCGCCCCTGAATAAGGGGATGTTGTCGAGGATGTCTTCCCGCATGGCCTGAAGCCACGCCACCAGCGCCGGATGGTCGGTAAGCTCCTCCTGAACGCTGTCGAGAATGGCATAGATGGCATTCTCGGCGACCCGGCGGTTCAGACCATGAACTTGACGTTGGAGGTCGGCCTGCAGGCGCGCCGCGCGCTTGCTCACATCGCGCATGCGCTCGACAAAGGTCTCGCCCGACTTGCGGAATGCCTCCTGCCGATCCTCGGGCAGTTGGTCCGGTTCGACCGGTTTGCCCTCGTCATCCATGGGGAAGAGCTGCGGCCCTTGGGGAGTTTGAACGAGATCCATGCCGGCGCCACGGGCGTCGCTCCGGACTTCCTGCGTCATGCGCTCGATCTCCGCCTGCGGCCGTTCGGCCAAGGTTTTCACCTGGCTTTCGTATTCCTGGCTGCCGAAGACCGATGTCAGAGCCTCACGAAGTTTTGGAATTAGCGCCGTCATGGTGGTGAGGAAGCCGCAACCGGTTCCGGCCGGCAGGCGCACGGGCAAGGGACGCCCCGGTGCCTGGAAATTGTTGAGATAGAGCCAGTCGTCGGGCGGCGGTCGGGTCGTCACCTGCTCCCGGACGAAGGCCAGTGTCGACGTCATACGGCCACTCTGGTCTTCCCCAAGGACGAAGACATTGAAGCCGGAGTCCGTATCGAGGAGACCGAGATCCAGCGCTTGCCGTGCGCGGCGGTGACTCGAAAGATCAAAGATTTCGCCGCTGCCGTAGGTCAGGCTTTCGGCGACGGGGAGATCGACGTCTGAAGAGGTGAGTTTGCGTGCAGTCATCTTGGTTACTCAAGCCGTGGGGGCCAAGGTCTCCATCGCCTTCCAGTCCGGGGCCGCGGCATCGTGCGGGTTGACCGGTTCTATACAGACATGATTGGCGCCCGCGTCGAAGTGCGCCTGGATATGGGCCCGGATCGTATCGGCGGAACCCCATGACACGATGGCGTCCAAGAACCGCTCACTGCCGCCGTCGGCGAGATCTTCTTCCGAGAAGCCCTGTCGTAGCCAGCTGTTCCGGTAGTTGGGCAGCTGCAGATGCCGGCCCAGCGCGTTCGAAGCGGCCTGACGTGCGGTGGCAGCGTCAGATTCGAGACAAATCTTCTGTTGCACGCAGAGCCAGCGATCGGGCCCGAGGATGCCGCGTGCCGACGCGGTATGTTCCGGCGTGACGCTGTAGGGCAGGGCACCCTGGGTGAGTTCGGCCGACAGCGCCAGCATGCGCGGTCCCAGGGCGGCAATGACAACCTGCGGTTCAACCTCGGGTGTGAGAAGCTCGGTCCCCGCCATGGCTTCCAGGTAGGCTCGCATTGTGGCCACCGGCTTGCCGTAGTTGTGGCCGCGAATCCCTTCCACGGCTGGGGCATGGGAGACGCCCAACCCCATTATGAAGCGGCCGCCATAGAGAGCGTTCAGGGTGTCGTGGGCCTGGGCCGTCGACAACGGATCGCGGGCGTAGATGTTGGCGATGCCGCTGCCGACTTTGAGCGTGGAAGTCTGGGACAGCAGATAACCCCCGAGTGAGAAGGCCTCGTAGCCGATGGCTTCCGGATACCACAGCGCCGTGTAGCCGAGCGCCTCGACCCGCTGCGCCAAGTCGTCCAGTTGTTCTCGCGGCAACCCGTTCAGGTTGTGCCATACGCCAAGTGTCTGACCTTTCATCAAGCCCGCCTAAATCTAAAGGGAAAACCGAGCCGCTATCGTAGGGAAGTTGATCGCCTTTGTCGCATGGCCGCGGTCAAAATATTGACGCGTTATCCGTTTCGTCTGTGCCTGTCGCCCCACCTAACCTCCCCCAATTCCAGGGGAGGGACCTGATTCTGGTGACAGTGTGGGAATCCCCT
>Ga0114999_10002931_pt1 | contig 21889 bp, 16 predicted proteins | sample ArcticOcean_MG_C_3_FD_89820 | JGI IMG/M metagenome (GOLD analysis project Ga0114999, IMG submission 89820) | Marine microbial communities from western Arctic Ocean - ArcticOcean_MG_CB8_126 | ecosystem: Environmental > Aquatic > Marine > Oceanic | place: Arctic Ocean: Canada Basin | collected...
AATTATTATAGGAATATATTCTAATATGAAGTTTTGGGATGCATTTCTCAGCTTGCTAATTATATTATTATTTCTTCTAATGTTTGCATTTACATATTTTTCACAAGGGCTGAAGGCTATTCAACAAAAATGGCCTGAATATAGATGTAATCCTATTATGATGCCTTTCGCATCACAATTAGGTCCAACAGGGACTACTACTGGGCAAAATTTTACATCCTGTGTTCAAAGCGAGATGAAAGGTATGATGGGTGATTTGATGAAACCAATCCACTACATTCAATCTTTAGCAAACTCATCGACGGGTGGTATGTTTGGTGCTATAAATGAAATCCGCAAAATGTTTGATTATGCGAGGGATATGGTTAAAGAGATGATAACGAAAATTATTGGAATCTTTATGAATATTATTATTGAATTTCAAAAAATTATTATGGGAATGAAAGATTTAGGAAGTAAAGTAATGGGCATTATGACAGTGCTACTTTTAATTACTGATGGGATGTATAAAACTGCCAAAAGTGTTTGGGCAGGTCCGGTTGGATCTGTTATTCGCTTTTTGTGTTTTCATCCTTCTACTCCCATGTTATTAAAAGATGGGACAAGAAAAAAAATGTGTGATATTAAAATTGGTGACATTTTGTCAAATGGTATAACAGTTCTGGGGACTCTTGAATTGAAGGGTTCAAAAATAAATCCTTATTATAGAATTTATTCAAATGTGTTGAAACAGGATATATTGGTTACAGGTAGTCATTTAGTTAAAAATCCACGAACGGGTGATTTTGTTGCAGTATCAGATTTGGAGGAGTCCATAAAAGATACATATTATACGGATAGTATGAATTGTCTTATAACAAGTGACCATCGCATTCCTGTGGGTGAATATATTTTTTGGGATTGGGAAGATGGGAATTAACTAAAATCTTTTGAATATTATCCACTTATTATATAATGAGTAATATTCCGGCAACATTTATCGGGAAGGTTAAAACTATATATAAAAAAAAGGGTTATTTAGATAGATATGGTGGATCTGTGATCATTGCAGGTATATTATTATTTATTACTTGGCTTATTCTTTCTTATTTTGTGGTAATGCACCAGATTAAGCCTATAAAAGCAGATTGGATTAATCGTAGGTGTAGTCCAAATGTAATGCCTTTTGCAGGAATTATTAATGGTCCTCCCGGACAATCGAAATTTTCTTTTACTGGACAAAATTTCACCAATTGTGTATCCATTGTATTGAAACAAATTTTAGGAGATATACTGAAACCTATTTATGCTATTGAACATCTTATTACAGACGCAATTAATGAATTACATAAGATTATACAGGACATTAGACGTGCTTTTCAGTCAATACGCATATCTATAGAAAATATGGTTAAAAGGATTTTAAATCGTCTTCTCAATACGGTAACACCTATGGTTTTCTTAATGGCTAAGATGAAAGATATTATGGAGAAGACGGGTGGTATTTTAACACAAGTGTTAATGATGATGTTGGGGTTGTGGTATACCGTAAAGGCATCGATTGGTGCTTTTATTGAATTATTAATTTTTGTAATTATTATTTTAGTTGTAATGATAGCTGTCTTTTGGATTGATCCCTTCTCTTGGTTTTTGGCCCTTATCGCGACAGCTATATTTTTGTTTCTTGCGATTATGTGTGCGATTATTATTTATTGGATGAATAAAATATTGGATTTGACAGGTCAGCCTGCTGACCCAACAACATCTTGTTTTGATAAAGATACTCAAATAAATACGTGTGAGGGTATTAAATTTATCCATGAGCTTATCCCAGGTGAAATTTTAGCAGATGGGTCAGTGGTTACAGCTGTATTTAAGCTGTCGAGGGAGAATGAAGATATGTATAACTATGAAAATGTGATTGTTTCTGGTTCACATCAAATTATAACACCTTTAGAAAAATGTTTATCTGTTTCTTCACACCCAAATAGTCGTCATATTAGTGATTATAATAAACCATATTTGTATTGTTTAAGTACATCATCAAAGGTAATAAATATCAATGGTATAACATTTTCTGATTGGGATGAAGTTGATAATAATGATTGGGTAAATATACAAGAGCGTGCGGCAGCATATTTGCCCGATATTTCTCGCAAGGAACATATCCATACACATTTAGAAAGTGGTTTTGACGGCTGTACTGATGTATTATTATTAGATGGTACTAAAAAATATATGAAGAATATTAATATTGGCGATTATTTGGAAAACGGTGAAAAAGTTTTAGGGATAGTTAAAATACTTGGAGATGATGTGGTAATTAAGAGATATAATATTAAGGGGAAATGCATTGTGTGTTCAACAAATGTTCCTTTTGTAAATGATAATTTAGGCAATATGACCACTAAAAAATTGAGAGGTGAGAGAGTGTTTTTGGAAGATCAGTTATATCATATAATTACTGACACCAAGTTCTTAACAATAAAGGGGGTAAAATTCCATGATTACAACGGCGTTATTGAAAAAATAATGGAAGGACCGCAATTTTTATTCCCAACATTTTAATTTATTATCTATTAATTATGTATAAATATGGAAGTTAAAATTTTTGGCATGAAAATACGCGTTGAATGTGTTGTTCTTTGCTTGCTTATTGGTATATTTATTGGGGGACACGTTCTTTGCTCTTGTTCAAAGATTGATAATATAAAAGTGGGGTTAACAGAGAGGCGTAACTGTGGGTGCAGTGGTAAATGCAAGTGTGGTGCGCGTGAGAACTTTCAGAATCTCGGCGCTCCCACCGATTATAAGATGGGTACAGGTGTTAACGGAAGTTGGGAGACCAGAAAACAGAAAGTTGGACCCGATATCCCGTGGAGATCGCAGCAGATGGATACCTACAAAGGTACCCCTGTTCCATTGCCGGAGGGACAAATGTTCTTGTTTGCCGATAATCAATTCAAACCTGAATGCTGCGGATCTTCTGTAAGTTCCAGCACCGGATGCGCCTGTATTACTCGTGCGCAAATGGACTATGTGAATCAACGCGGCGGAAACCGTACAGCGTGCGGTGGGGGCGTTCAGCAATATTAATTTATTTTTTGATTATATATAAAAATAAGTTAATTATAATGAAAGAATCTTATATTATATCTTTACAGGATGAATTTGTATGGAGTGAGTATAAAGAGCAGGTAGATACTATTATGCGATCTAATATACCATTAGTTGTTACTTGGGATTTAAGCCAGTTGACTTGTGTTCCCTGGAAACATATATGGAAACAAATAACACTTATGATTCACTATAGACCCATTATGGCAGAACATATAGAAAAAAATATAATAATTCTTCCTAATGAAGAATGGAAGAAAGCGCTCGACTTTATTTTTAAAATTGTTCCCCCTGTAGCGCCTATAATTTTACAATATAAAAATGGGAATTAATTATAATGAGTATTATTAAAGTTGCGACCCCTGCTCTCCGTTATTTAACATCTATATTGAAGGATAATAATGCTAAATATATATTATTTGGTTTAAAAAGTGGAGGATGTAGTGGATTTGAATATATTATAGAGCCTTCTAATGCATCACCTCAAAAAAATGATGAATTAGTAAATATTGGGAATGTTCCAATTATCGTTTGCGGGAAGAGTTTGATGTATTGTATGGGAACTGAAATTAAATGGGAGAAGACGGTGATGGGTGAGGGGTTTGTGTTTAATAATCCCTTATCGAAAAGTACTTGTGGGTGTGGAATTTCTTTTAAAGCCTAATTCCCTGAATTTTTATGATTAGCCATTGAAAATAACAATAGTGGATGCTGGACATAGAGAAGAAATTTTAGAGCTGGCTGCACCAAGATGAGAAGACGGGGTACTTGGTACGACAGTATAAGGCGAAGAAGGTGAGGGTGAGGGTGACGGTGCATTATTGGCTGGTTGTCCATTAGGATTTAATAATTGTTTATTGCAATATTTGCAATCTGTATTGCTGGCGCAAGTATTTCTCCCTCCGCTCCTATTTAAGGAATGACATTCTTGTGGGCATGAATATACATTTTTACCATTTGGTTGCGGGAAGTATTGACAATTTTTTGTAATAGTGGTTGCTGGGGAGCATCCTTTTAAACATCTTTTTGTCAATGGTTCTAAAGCTTTTTTTTTAGTCACGACAATATACAATGTTCCGGCGGAAATTAAAATAAGTAAAATAAGAGTTAGGATAGATCGGTCCATTATTATAATAATATATAATAATTATTCGTATGGTGTTCCTTGGGGTGAATCTGCCCACCGTATTGTTCGCAACGCGTCATCGATGATTTCCATTTGTTTGTGTGTATATAAATTAGGATATACCTCATAATATTGTTTTCCATCTTTCTCAATTATTTTTCCCGTAGCTATTGAAAAATATTCTTTGAATCCGTTATTTGTTTGTAATATAACTCCCATATAAAGATCATCTCCTTTCTTGTATTGGATTTCTGATATTGTTTTTCGATTAAATGCACTTATCCCCCGGTGCCGCGCTACGATATGTGTCTGAAATATTTTGCTTTTGTTGGTTTTAGAATCCATTTGTGTTATTGCTACTTATTGTAAAAGAAAAAATATATCAATTTTTAATTTGAAAATTTGGCGGGCTTTGTTGAGAGACATTTATTACAGATAGTTATTTGTTCTCCGTGTTCAATATCTATATCTATATAATCGGTTACCCATTGATGTGGGCAGCAATCAAGGAGGAAAGCTTTTATATTTTTAAGATTTTCTGTATAGCTTTCTAATTTATCTTGAGCGCATTGAATTTCCCATTCCAAAGAATGTTGTATTTTAATTAAATTATCTATATGTTTTTCCATATAGACCTATATAGTCATCATTGTTTAATATAGATGCATTGGGTATTATTTTCTACTTTATTTTTGGGTGTTATTGGACAGTTATATGTACGTGTTGAACCTTTTATGGTTAATGTTAGAGTAATGCAGTTTTTGGAAGATAATAATATTGATAATTGTTTTGAGCGTTTGGTTGATTCAAACGAATTACATTTAAAATGTTTACGCGATAGTGTATTAGTGGATGTTCACGTGTCTGTTATAAATTGATTATTTATTTATGAATATTATTATATTCATAAATGGAATTGCTTGCACAATGTTCGCGTGCCTTGTATAATGAGGAATTATTGCTTGCAACACAAAAGATTACTATGTTAGAAAAGGAAAAGCGTGCGAGGACGGTTCCACGGACTAAATATGATAGTGAGGAGGAGTGGAAGGGGTCTGTACATAATTTTATACAAAATATTCAAGAATTTGTTTTACATAGACAGCATACGACGCCACCGCATCAAGCGGGGTCAAGTTCTTCAGCGATTTGGCTACCGATAGACGACTATGTTAAACAGTTCAAACATATATATTGCAGTGAATTAAATATATTAACGAAGAATACGGCGGCGCTGTGGTGTGAAAGGAAAAGCGATGATTTGGGGCGTCTAATAATATTAGGTTTTGGCGCACTTAAGTTTGTAAAGGGTTCTGGGTATGGTACCTTTCCATTTATTAATTGGAGAATAAAGGAATTTAGATTTTATATTTTGGGTATTGTGCGTAATTTTGAGAATAAGTATGAGGAACATCTTTATGCGGGTCATCATGGTTGGTTAGAACAAATACCTTATTACGATTGTATATGTTGCCATAAACCTATTGAAGGTGTATGTGTGATGATTGCATTACGAAAATACAAGAATATCCACAAACGATGCATTCCGTGTATTAAAACAATATTTGGGGGTATAACAAAATTCCAGGCGCTTTGGCGCGGTTATAAGTATAGATTGTAAGGTATATCAGTTTCTTTCTTGGAAATAAGTTTATCTATGATATCTTTTTTTACTGTAAATGGGAATTCGACCTTTAATGAATTCATTTTATCATTAAATAATTTGCTATCGGGTTTCATAAGTCTAAATAAATTTAATTTAGAATATATAATTTCCAGACAGCGTTTAAGATTGCGCACACCTTTTTCTTTGTTGGTAAATGTATCGATGATATATGCAAGTGCATCATCAGGCATTGCAATTTGGTCGTTATCAAATTTAATATTATTGTTAATTTCTGGTATTAAATGTTTTTTTGCTATGACAATTTTATCTTGTTTTGTATACCCCTTTGTTTCTATTCTGTACATACGATCACGTAAAATTGGGTTAATTTTGTCTTCATCATTATAGCTGAAAATAAACAGGGCTTTACTAAGATCAAAATCTAAACTGGAAAAATACTTATCGTGAAACTGGCTATTTTGTGTTGTATCTGTGAGGTGTGTTAGGATGCCGATAATTTCTTCACCCTTGGGTGTGCCACTTATTTTATCAAGTTCATCAAAATATATTACAGGATTCATACATTTGCTCTGCATGAGTATATCTACAATCTTTCCCCAGGTGCTCCCTTCATATGTATATGAATGTCCTTCGAGGAAGCTGCTATCAGTTGCGCCTCCCAATGCAATAAATGCGAAAGGGCGATTCAAGATTTTACTTATTCCTTGTTTTACAAGAGTTGTTTTTCCTGTTCCCATTGGACCATGAATAGCAATAGCTGTTCCAACAGATTTTGGATTACTTATCCATTGTCCAATCATCTGCATGATTTGCATTTTCGCATCATTTAGTCCATAAACTGCATTATCTAATTCGTCGCGTGCATTTTCCATAAATTCTTGACATTTATCTTTCCCATCGTCTATGGATAATGGGAGTGTATTATATTTCCCAAAAGGTATATGCATAAATGTATCTACCCATTGTTTGATCTTATAATATTCTCCTATTCCTGGGTCCATACGGGATAGCATATTAATTTTATTGAAAGCTATTGCTTTGTATTTTGTGGGAATATCTGTTTCAAGGAGGGTAATACGATATGGCTTAGATATTTTGGAATGGTTATGTATTTCTTTCATTTGCACGAGTATATTAGTTTGTTGTTCGGTGGATAAATTTCGGAAATATTTGAAATCACACATAACATTTTGGCTGTATAGTAATTTTTTGAATTTTCTACTATTTTCTAATTTAGTTTTTTTTTCTGCAGATTTCTTTTTTTTTGATAATTCTTTTTCTTGTAATGTTATCATTGATTGTATTTTTTCTTTCATTGCCGACTGTCCCTTTGTTTTTTTTGTTTCTAGTAAATTTTTAAGTTCTGCTAACAGTTCTTTATTATCGTCAAGGCTGGCTTTTTTTGCACGTATTTTTTCTGGTGAAATACATGAATAACTTGTTTTGTTGACTTTTACATTATAAGCATCACCTTTCTTTTTAAGGACAGTCCCCTCTTTCCATTCATCCCATTTATCTAATTTTACTTCGATTATATCTCCTTTTTCAAATACAAGATCGTTACATTTTGTTTCTGGCAATATTGGATCATCTATTTCCTCTTCCTCCTCTTCCTCCTCGTCTTCATAGTATTCGCCCTCTATATTTTCGGCTACAGTAAAAATTATATTTACCTTCATATTGGGGTTGTCTAAATATACTTCGTCGTAATCTTCTTCCATGTCTTCGGGGGGCTCTGCTTCATCATCATCATCTGTCGCGTCTTTATTTTCTTTTAATTTATCCATAGCTGATAATAATGTATTGCGTTTATTGGTATATTTAGATGGAAATAACTTTCCAATAAATTTTTGCCATTGTCGTACATTAAACTCTTCATCCTCATCTTCGGACGCGCCAGGTATATAATCGCTATCGCTTTCAGTATCAGAATCTGGGTCAATAAGATGTTTTTTATCTTTTTTTTTTTCACGTAAATTATATTTAGGCGTTTGAGGATCGCTCTTCATTATTATGTAAATAGATATAATATTTATACCATTTTATAAAATTGAAAACAATCTAAATAATATATTAGAAATATAAGAATGCCGAATTATAACAAACACGCTGATATTACCTCATCAAAAATTATAGGAGTGCAATTTAGTTTGTTATCTCCTGATGAGATCAGGCGGACATCTGTCGCTGAAATTATAAGTAGGGATACGTATATTAACGATCGTCCTGTTATTGGGGGTTTATTTGACCCACGTATGGGGGTATTGGACCCCGGTCTTATTTGTCCTACGGATGGTCTTAATTATATTAATACCCCTGGATACTTTGGTCACATTGAATTAGCGCGTCCCGTTTATTATATTCAATATCTAAGTACTGTCCTGAAAATTTTACGATGTGTTTGCTTTAAATGTAGTAAATTATTGATCAATAAGAAAATGCATAGTCATATTTTAGATGTCGATGCGCGTAAAAGGTGGGGTATTCTTTTTGGGCTGGCGAGTAAAATTTCGCGTTGTGGTGAAGAAAACGAAGATGGATGTGGGACTAAGCAGCCTAAAAAGATTTACAAGGAGGGGCTTGCCACGCTCTTTTGTGAATGGGATAATATTGATGGTTTTATGGACGATGATGGAAATGTGAAAGATAAATTAACGATAAAATTAACTTGTGAGCAGGTTCTTACTATACTGCGTAGAATATCTGATGATGATGTTAAATTTATGGGATTTAGCCCGATTTGGTCGCGTCCTGATTGGATGGTATGTCAGGTTCTCGCGGTTCCGCCGCCGGCGGTGCGTCCTTCAGTCAAACACGATGCACAGCAACGCAGTGAAGATGATATTTCTCATATTATTGTGAATATCATAAAGTCGAATAAGGCATTGAGGGAGAAAATAAATCAAGATGCCAATGCGAAAGTTATAGATGATTGGACGATGGTTTTGCAGTATTATATAGCAACAATGATTGATAATCACATACCCGGATGTGCGCCGGTCGCACAGAGAACTGGACGTGCTCTAAAATCAATCAAAGAACGTTTGGTTGGAAAGGGTGGGCGTGTGCGGGGCAATCTAATGGGTAAGCGAGTTGATTTTTCGGCGCGAAGTGTTATCACACCTGATGCAAGTATTGGTGTAAGAGAGTTGGGGGTCCCAATAACAATTGCAAAAAATATGACGACTCCTGAATATGTTAATAAAAGAAATAAGATATTTCTTAAAAAATTAGTTTCTAATGGTCCGGATATTTATCCTGGTGCGAAAATTTTGCAACGCAAAACAGGAGAAAGCATATCCCTACGATATGTTGACCGTGATTCGTTGGAGGTTGTGGAGGGTGATATTGTTCATAGGCATCTTATGGACGGTGATCCTGTCCTATTTAATCGCCAACCATCCTTGCATAAAATGAGTATGATGTGTCATATAACGAAGGTATTGAAGAAGGGGTTTACTTTCCGCTTAAATGTTGGTGTAACGAAACCTTATAATGCTGACTTTGATGGTGATGAGATGAATTTGCATCAGCCACAGGATGATGAGGCGCGCACTGAACTCAGAACCTTGGCGGCAGTTGCTGAACAAATTATCAGTCCTGCTAATAATGCGTCTATCATAGGTATTTTTCAGGATTCTTTGTTGGGAGCTTATCGCTTTACGCGTCCAGATATTAATTTTACTCCTCGTAGTGCTATGAATCTCCTAATGAATTATGATAATGTAGATGTGCGACTCTTTAATAATATGGCTAATATAAGTAGTTTTGATATTATTTCACAAATCCTCCCTCCTATGTCGGCGCATTTTATGAATAAGATGTTTGAAGAAGGGGATGATAAAAAAACATCAAATAATATGGTTGAGATTATTAATGGTAAATATTTGCGTGGGCAGATGGATAAGGGTGTTTTGGGTGCATCTTCGCGTGGTATGATTCAAAGTATATTTAATGATTTTGGACATGGTCAAGCGGCAGATTTTATTGATAATCTTCAAAGAATCATCAATAAATATATGACAATGAGTTCATATAGCGTGGGGATAAGTGATCTGATTGCAGATGACACAACAAATGATAAAATTACTCGTGCTATTAGCGAAAAAAAGCAGGAAGTTAAAAATCTAATAGACCAAATCCAGATAGGTGTATTTGAAAATAATACGGGCAAAACAAATGAGATTGAATTCGAGACACAAGTTAACTCTATTTTAAATAAAGCGCAAGAAGAGGCGGGTAAAATTGGTAGAAAGAGTTTATCTTCTGATAATCGGTTTGTTACTATGGTAAATGCTGGTTCCAAGGGAAATAATATTAATATAGCACAAATGATTTCTTGTTTGGGACAACAAAATGTCGATGGTAAACGCATTCCGTATGGATTTGAGCATCGCACACTTCCTCATTATTGTAAATTTGACGATTCTCCGGAAGCGCGTGGTTTTGTTGAAGATTCATTTATTGAAGGTCTTAATCCGCAAGAATTGTATTTTCACGCTATGGGTGGGCGTGAAGGATTGATTGATACAGCTGTTAAAACAAGTCAAACAGGGTATATCCAACGGCGGTTGATAAAGGGTGCCGAAGATTTAATTGTCAAGTATGATATGACTGTACGGAATAATAAAAATAAGGTTATTCAGTTTGCTTATGGATCTGATAATATTGAAACAACCTCGGTTGAAAACCAACAATTACCCTTGGGAAAAATGACATTAGAGGAAATTTATGCACATTTTCAGATGCCCTTTGATTTGAGAAATGCATTGTTTAAAAGTAATTTTACCAAAGACACTATCAAACGGATGAAAAAACAGAAATCGGATTTGATAGATTTTACTAAAAAAATGGTTATATTTATGACTGAGGGGCGTCGGCTCTTGGTTGAAAAGGTATTCCAGAATGATTATGAGTCTCGTGTCCATGTTCCTGTAAATTTCAAGCGCATCATAAATAATATTCAACGCCAAATGCATATTCAAGGTAGTTCTAAGGTAGATATAACTCCCTATGAGGTATGTGAAATGTTGGAACAATCATTCAACAGACTTAAGTCCCATTTTACATCTCCAACATTGTTATTTGAATTAATGTATATGTTTTATCTGTCCCCCAAGGACCTTTTAACTGTACGCCACTTAAATCGCCACGCGATTATCTTTCTATTAAAAACGATAGAAATGCAATATAATAAATCTATCGTGAGTCCGGGTGAAATGGTGGGAATTGTAGCAGCGCAGAGTATAGGGGAACCCACAACTCAAATGACCCTTAATACATTTCATTTTGCCGGTGTTGCTTCTAAATCGAATGTAACGCGTGGTGTGCCAAGAATTGAGGAAATATTATCTTTGTCATCCCACCCCAAAAAGCCGTCGACTACTATATTTTTGAAACGTGATCAGCAGCAGGACCGTTTAAAAGCTCAAGAGCAAATGTATCAACTTGAACATACAAATTTACGATCAATAACAAGTTGTGTCAGTATATGTTTTGATCCGGATAATTTGAACACCCTTATAGAAAAGGATAAAGTCATCATGGAGGAATATAAACAATTTCAGACAATGATGGCTGATTGCGGGGGTGTATCAGGAGATCACAAAAAATCGGTAAGATCAAAATGGATTATTCGTTTTGAATTAAGTCGTGAGTCATTATTAGAAAAGAATATATCTATGAGTGATATTCATTTTGCTTTAAAGCATAGTTATAAGGATAGTATAGAATGTGTTTATACAGATACAAATGCTGATGATTTAATAATGAGAATTCGTTTAACTAAATTGATAAAATATAACAAAAAAAAGTCATTAGATCAATCGGACGAAATTTATATGTTGAAAAATCTTCAGGAAAACTTATTGAATAATATTATTTTGCGTGGTGTAAAGAATATACCCAAAGTAACGATTCGTAAAATACCTAATTATATGGTTTTTAAAGATGGCAATTATACTCCAGTGGAAATATGGGTATTAGATACGATAGGAACAAATTTGATTGATTTACTTACACTTCCTAATATCGATGTAAATAGAACGTTCAGTAATGATATTCAAGAAACCTATAAAGTATTGGGGATTGAGGCAGCGCGGCAAACAATAAGCAATGAATTGTCGGAAGTTTTAGAATTTGATGGAACCTATATTAATTCTCACCATATTGATTTATTGTGTGATAGAATGACTGCTACGCGAAAAATGGTTTCTATATTTCGTCACGGTATAAACAATGATGATATTGGTCCATTGGCAAAAGCATCTTTTGAGGAAACGCCCGAAATGTTTTTAAGAGCTGCGCGTCATGCGGAATTAGATAATATGTGCGGGATTTCTGCAAATATAATGTGTGGACAACAAGGATACTTTGGGACCAATAGTTTTCAAGTAATGTTAAATATGAAAAAGATGCGTGAATTGGAGGAAAAATTTCAAGAAGAGAAGATAAATATAAGTGATATCTTGGGGATTGAGGATCCGGATGATGTATGTTCAACTTCAAATTTGGCCATTGTTAATTCTACGGAGTTTATAACGGGCGAAGATATGGGCGATGATGATGATGATTATAATCCGGGGTTTTAAATAATTGCTACTCTATGAAAGGTATAAAATAAAAATATAATGAATAAGTATGAATAATATATTTTTTTTTATCAAAAATATATTGCCAAGAAATTCTCCATATTTAATTTATTTTATTGTTTTTAATTTGTACCCAAAGAAAGATATATTTCATTTTTCTACTTCGATTTGCGCGTCGATTTTTATTGATGATGTTAAAAAAGAGGTATTAAAAAAAATATATTACAAGGCTGTTATGCATCGTTATAAGTTAAAACGCTTATTTCATAGATATTATTGTAAAAGATTGGGTCCTCCAAAAATAAACATTGATCTTTATAAAACTCCACTCACAGAATTTCCCAAATCACATACAATATCGCTTATTCAAAATAATGGAATATTTAATTTCAGATTAACTGATTTATTGACAATGTGGCGCATTGCATTGGAGAATTCAGAGGGGTTATTTTCTGACCCTCTTTCTTTGAAAAATCCTTATACAGGAAAAAGATTCAAGAGACATAATTTATATAATATTTATTTTGCCTTACTGAACACAGAATTTCATATACCACCTTTGCTATCGCAGTTTTTACTTTTAGATTTTGATATAGATGAATTTTATATGGTTCACTATTCATTATTACACGATATTGCTATTAATAATTATTATAAGAATATGTCAGAAGACGAAAAATTTTCAGATATTATCGATCTATTAAAGAATCATAGTGATGGTGATTATTCTATACAAACAAATTGTTCTCCAGAAAAAAAAAAATATATAATCAGTCAATTAGATTATTTACTTATACATTATTATTATACAGGGTATTCTCAAAATCCAAAAATGAAAGAGAGACATAAGAAAAAATTATTAGCGGGGATTGGGGCTTTCTTGTTAACACAGGATTCCGCAATATTTTGTTCTAATGGTCTAATACAAATTCTTTAGCATAAGGAGGATGCTCCAAGGGGTTAGCACTATAAAATGTTTGGGGGTGTGTAATATACTTATTTATATCAATAGGATCAAAATTTTTGAAGTAGTTTTTGTATTTATCTGTTAATATTTCTTCGAGCAATAATACCTCATTATTTTTTAAATTATAATCAATCTTTTGAAATGATATAAATTTGTTATGTTTTAATAGAAATGTTTGAACACGCCCGTAACGAATTAATTCGTCAGACATTCTTCCGTAATATATATTTTCGTTATCGTTACCACTGATAAGATTCTCCTTAGGAATAAGGAGTTGGCATATATCTTTGGCAGCTGAAAATCCGCAAAATTTAGTATTACAAGTATCTTTACGGAAATTTAAACATGTACTAATAGCATCTACGTCATTTATATTAATTTCTACAAATTCTGTGAAGGGTGAAACAAGATTTTTTAATAACTTAATAATATTATCGAGTTTTATCCAATAGGATATAGATGGATCGCGAATTTTTTCCTCTATTTTTTCTTTTATTTTCTTAAATTTATATTGATTTAATAAAATTCTTACAGTATTTCGAAATGTATTATAAAAATTCGTTTCTAATTTTATTTTCTTGACTGTTTCTAATCGTTCGGCATCTTTCTTTGTTGATGACCATATTTTTTCATTTGCCTTTATAATATTGGTATTGATATAGTAGGGAACCAGTTTATCACCATTTGTATTCTCTACTGTTTCTGGTTTTGTCGGAACTAATTGATTTGTCTGTGTTAATATCCCGATGATTTTGCCATCATCAATAACCTTAAATCTGGGTTTGCACGGAATACCACCAAAAGATGCAATATCATTCAATAATCGCACACTTTCTTTATATGAATTCCACCATGACGTGTCTTCGTTTATAAGAATAGTAGCGTCACCGCTGTCCTTGTCCTTGCCGGCGTAGCCAATACCTATAGGGGAGGGCGCACACGGTACGAAAATTATCTCTTTTCTTTTTTTGGAATTAACGACAATAATCCCAATTACTTTTGTGTGTTCATTAATAACTTGTTTATAAAACGTGTAGTCCGTTTTCTTTTTTAATATTTTGTAGATTTTTTTAGCGGGTATGTTATGTTTCATTGCAAACCTCTTATTTTTTTCAATTTTGTCTTGTCCAAAAAATCTATCTCTGGGTTTAATAAAGCCGCATTTTGTTTTTATCTTATTTCCTATTTGGCGTATAATTGTTTGTAAAGTCCAAGGACATCTGTTAAAACACGCTTTCCCTTTCAAAGAGAAGGTGGATTTTATATTATTTTTCCCCCTTGCTATTTTTTGCCTTTCCAGTATAGGTTCAAAAAACCCTTCTCGTAATAAAATAATCGCTGTAGGGCGTCCTCCGACGAATAAGTTTGTAGAGTAATGATTGCTGGGGCAAATTATATCAACTTTTTGGGTTATGTCATTTTGTGGAATGGTTAATATAATAAGATTTAGTCCTTTTTCAAAAAGTAATTCATTTTTTGTGCATATAATATCCCATAGATATTCGTAATCTATATTAATTTTATCATCACGTAAATAGTTTTGAAAATTTTCATAGGCGCTTATAATTTCTTTTAAATATTCCTTTCCAATTTTTTGGTTAATTAATTTTTTGTAAAGTATTGTACTCTTATATTCTGATTCATTGATTGGGTTTCTTTTTTTTGTTTTAAAGATTTCTACAAGTGTGCCGTGCTGATAGGTTATGAACAAATCAAATGTAATGACTCTAATTATTTTTTTTTTCATTTCTTCTATAGACAATGGTTTGTTGGGGTTAAGTATAGTTGCGATTGCAGCGATAAAGGATTGGTTAGGGCTATATTGAACACCCTTTCTTAATATACACGTTTCTCCATCACTGTTGCAATTAGAATAACTGTAAGGGATATCAAGAAAATTATATATATTCATGGGTAGAAATCCCCATTCTTCCTTTTCGAGGGGAAATTTACCGCTTTCTTTGATAACCTTTGTTTTTGTGAGAAGTTGTGGAATAGATTTTTTTCCTTGTTTATGAATGTCCCATACTTCCGCACCACATTTTTCACGATTTCTTGTTTGTTTGCCGCCAGGTTTATTAAAGCAGCAGGGGATGCATAATTTGGGATTGGGGTGTTTTCCTACAAAAAAACTTGGGTAAAGCGTTTCTTGTACTTGCTTTCTTTTCTTTTGTCCAAAATCTACACGACTATATATATATTTCCCCTTTGGTACTGTTTTGGCATTATGTGGGATTATATTTTGGTAAGGATCGTTACTATCTCCACAAAGTTTAGTTCCGTTACGCTTTGCCTCCTCTAAATCATCTTTTGTTAGCGGACGATTTTCTGTTAAACACCAATATTGTGGACATATATACCAGAACTTTTTGTCTGGGTCTGATCCATATTTTACTGCCATTTTTATCTTTTCGGGGCTTTCATTTTTAATTTTTTGAAATTCTTTATCTGTTAAAAGAACAGGTTGTCGGCGAATATTTACCGCACAAGATCTGGAATATTGTTTGAATTTCCCTTTCTTTTGTTTAATAAATAGAATGGGGTCAGCATTTTCAAGTCGTTTTTGAAAATAATTTGGATTACTAAGAGATAATCCATCAATATTCTGTGCCATAGGCTCATTCTGGACCGAAGATTCCGCTACTTGTTGACTGGGTTGCGAAAAGCTTGATAAGTCGCCATCATCGTCGTCGTCTTCGTCGTCTTCGTCGCTTTCAGATCCTCCAAACATATCCAATAGATCATCATCTATATCCTCGGGACTGCCAAATGTGACCAATCCTTCGTTAGCAGAAACATTTGTTTGATCCGAAAATTTCTTTTCATTAGACGCCTTTATTTCAGGGAAGGTTATAATTTCTGCATTACCTTTTTTACACATGTCATCAATTCGTTTTGTAAATCGCGCTTCTTCAGATTCTCCAATTAAATTCTTATATTGAGTTAATTTTATCATAGAATTTAAATAGATAGGAAGCAATTCGAGATAATATATATTATCTATATCTTGGACTCTAATATCAACTTCTCCATCATTCCATTGTATATTAACAGTAAATCCAGGATTGCTTATTATTTTTAGTTTTTTATTCTCATAACGACCTCTCTCTACTTGTCTTTCATCGACCCATCTTGAATATTCCTGTATTGCTTCTTTATTATCTATATTAAAATATTCTTCTAATTGTTTTATAATTATTGGGGGGCTAACTTCGGATTTATGAAGATATGTTATGAATGCATCCATGCTGTCGCCCTTATTAAAATGAGCAACCCTCTTATAGATTAATCTATCACCACCGTCGCCTTTATTCTCTGCAATATTAAACACACTTGATAAACAGGTTTTGAATTCTGGAATATTTTTAAGGCTTTCCTTTTGGGCGACAGGAAATGTCATATGGTAATGTAAATCTATAATTTCTATATTTTTGGCGTGTAAATTTTCAAATGTAAAATATTCATAACCACTTTGTTCCAAAAATGTAGCTATGGTATTTAGTATTGGATTTATTTTTTTTTTAAGAATATTTTCTATCGTAACCACATCTTGGAATGGCTCAAAAGAACATTTTATGCTCAGGTTTCCATTATCAAAGAATTCGCATATAATATAATTTTTTTTTTGTAATTGGATGGTTATTGATACACTTTTTTTTCTTCCAACGGTTCGCATAATCTTCATAATTTCTGATTTTGCTAATTTTGGAATTTTACGACCATCTTTTGATGTTTGAGGTGTGTATAGGCGGTAGATATTTTCTCTCCGTTTCCCGGGATTCCACTTTGATAATGGGATATTCGCCGAGGTGGAAATTAATTTGAATATGATATCTATAGGGAAATTTATAATTGTGATGGGATGAATAATAAAATGTACATATTTTATGCCCAAGCTGGTGCTGGGTAGAATTGCTTTTCTATTGTAGTATAAGTTATAAAATAAATTAATATTGTTATTATATTTTTTGAAGTTAGAATCTATTAGTTTTTTATTTGTCTTCAATAATAGTTGTTTGTTTGTTAGCAGGGAGGTCAAATCAACGATTTTTTTCTTGAAAAGGTGAGGAAAATATATTTTTATTTTTATTTTCTCTGTAATTTTTGTTGATGCTTTCAACACATCTTCTGCTGTGCACATATAAATAATATTTGATTCTAACTGACCGTACTCTAAGAGAAAATATTCATTTTGCGTAGATATTATTTTTTCAGCATAATTTTCCAAAGTTATATTTTCGAAAAACTGTCCAAATGGCGATACCATGTATGGGTAGTTTTTTTCTATAATAATTTGTTGCCCTATGGGAAATTTTATTAATTCGGGGACTTTCGTATATGGTAATAAATTCGCCTGAGACAAATCATCGTCTTCCTCAGCTTTAAAATCTGATATATTAAATCTGACAAAATTTTGCAAGAATTGTAATAATCTTTGGCGTGTAAGAGGTATTTCATCATTTTGAGTTAATTTGTTATATAACGCCTCAGGACTTAATTTTTCACGACGGATCCCATATAAATAAATTTCGGGGAGAGAAATAGATAACCCTGTTTTTTCAATAATTTTTCCCTTTATCGTCTTAATGGTATCGTCAAGATGAAGGGTTTCAGCAAAAAATGTAATAGGGATATTATTACTATAAATATTTTTTAGCTCCGTTTCCGAAAAAATAAATCGTAGGGTATCGTTGTCCTTTCTATTTACTGCTTCTCCTAATTCTTTTAAACTATCCTTGAGAGAAAATATGTTGTCCTCAATCCAATTATTATTTAAAAATACATATATATATTTGCTGATATCTGTTTTCCCTTGATGATAAATCTTAATTATAGGTAACATATATAAATACTTATTAGAATATTTATTTATATGTTTAAAATGATTGTCGCGCACACAAAGGACCGTGGCATAGGCTTTCGCGGTGGATTGCCTTGGCGTTTGAAGGATGATATGTTAAGATTTAAACGTCTAACAATAGGCGATAATAATAATGCTGTTGTGATGGGTAAAAATACCTGGCTGAGTCTTTCTAAACGTCCTCTTCAAAAAAGGGATAATTTAATTTTAAGTAAGAGTATTTCTTTTGATTATAAGAAACACTGGTGTAAAGATCTGGATCATAATAATGTAAAAGTTTTTCCCGAAATTATTGATCTTAAAAAATATTGTCGAGAGAGGGGGTACGACGATATTTGGATAATTGGTGGTGAAAATATTTATACGCAATTTATGAAAGATCCCGAGTTAAAATATATTTATACAACAGAAATTGATCATATTCCTTTTACGCATTGCGATGCTTATTTTCCTGATATTCCTTCTTGGTTTAAACGTTATTGGACGTCTAAAAAGGTGTTGAATAAAAATACTTCATATTTATATTCGGTGTTTTCGCGACCGATTTAATTTTTTTTTGCGGGTTTTGTTTTTTCTGGTTTTGTTTTTGCGGGTGGTTTTTACAAATGGCGGCGGTGGAAAAACATCAATCATTTTAAGATAAGGATTCCACGTATAACTTGTTGTTTTGTATTCTTGGACATTTCCTTTTTTCCAATCATTTGATTGGTGCGCGTCTGCTTTTTCTGTTAGTTTATTCATTATATCGGTTATAGACCATTGTGGGTTATTTCTGAAAACTCCGGGTAAATAAGTCGCGGACTTTCCGTTAGGCAATCTCAAAAAAATTCCACTGGTACCATCGGGTGAAAATCTTTTTGGCGCCAGTGAGCCCGGATATGTTTTCCATTTTGATTTTGGTTCAAGAAATTCAACTTTATATGATAAATGGTGAATATTCTCTGGTGTATATGGTGTTTGCCAATGCTTGGACGCATCGTTGTTGCATTTATTAGCAGCTTGCGCAATCTTAATAGCTGTTGATTTGCTTCCTTCGTATTGACCATAAGAACAATTTATATTATTGCCGAGGGATGTACCTACAAATACACCACTCTTGCGCCTGTATAAAGGAGACCAGTAAGGTAATCTTATATTATATGTCTTATGATATGTGTTTTTTACAATAATACTTTTGAGAAGACCTATGGCTAATAATATATCGATGGGGAATAATTCATTGGGTAATTTTTTTCCATAAATGATGGAAACATAGGAAACAAGTTGTTTTACGGGATTTGCGTCTATACTATAGCGGTCAATCAAATCATTTTTTCGGCTACCGTGTGAATCATAATAATCTGTTACTCGCCCCTTGAGTTTCATGTTTCCCATAACTTTCATGAAAATTTCAAGTGTTTTTTGTGCATCGACAATATTTCTATTGAAGGTGTTGGGACTAAGGATAGCAGTAATAAGTTTCTCTTCCTTTTTTATTTTATCCATTTGCTGGGGATAAGATAGTGAGTTTCCATAATGAACAGGATCAATGGTCGCCAAAAAAATAGCATTTTTGTGTTTTCTCAAATAGTTTATTATCCATGTATGAAGCCCCCTAACGCCTCCGTTGGGTCCTAAAGCAAGTATTTTTGCGCTGGGAAATATATCCTTTAATTCGTCGTGTACCCAGTCGAAAGAACGCTCTCTTTTTGATGTATGAATGAAATTATGCTTTCCTAAACGAAAGCCTTTATCCCTGTGTAATATATATGTTGTATTAGTTTTATTTATATTATGAAGAGCGGACAAATAAATAATCTGTTTCGTATTTTTCTTAAAATAGCGGAGTGCGGCATATCGTGCGTGTCCTGCATAAAGTCGCCGCCCGTAGGGTATTAAAGCCGCCCGCACTGATTGTTTTAATTTTTTTTCAATCTTTAATATTTGTCTTCCCCGCTTTTGCTCCATCTATATATAAAATGGATATTTATCTTTTAGGAAATTCGTTTATGAAGGTATTTTTTTTTCTCATATATGAACATAAATGGCATATGCTTTGGAAAGTCAAAATGACGCACTTTTAGAAAACGATGAAAATAGATCATATATTATTCCTACGTGGGATGATTTACGAAGTGTTTATGATGCTAAATGGTTAGAACAGAAAGAAAAATTTCACACTCAATTGAAGGATAACTTTCGTGCTCTTGTTTCTCAATATAAATCGGGTCCACAGGAAATATTTGAATTATCGCAAGGAACGTATACGAAACATTATGAACAAGCTTTTCGTGAATTATTTGCTGACACAGGTTATCAAGCAACAGTCGGTGCCACAGAAAAATTGGGGACGGGTAACAAACGATGTAGAAAACTGTATGTTACATTGCCCCCTTGTCATAATTGACTAGCTTGGCGACGTGCGCGCAGCTTATTTGCCAATAAAGAAAAAGGTACTATCAAATGTTGCTGTCTATTATAAATTTCACGAAAACTTTTTTCGGTGAAATATATATATATATATATGAAAACTCGTAGAGTTCGAAGACAACGAAAAAAGCAGACAAGACGTAAAAGTATTACTGGGAAAAAATTTAAAAAATATGATGGATTATCTCCATTTGAGTTAAAAAATATTCTTATTAAATTTGCCAAAGGTAAAGAGCCGCGAAAGATGTTGAATGCGGGGCGCGGCAATCCTGACTTCTTCAACATATTCGTGCGCAAGATATTTGCACACTTGCAATATGCTTGCACTCACATATCTAATCCGCTAGAGAAAATACCAAGTCGTGAGATATTTAGAGATTTACATGATTATCCGCCCGCCGGAGCTATGAATTATAAAAAGGTAATTATATCAAAAATAAGCAATGGGGCGCCGCCCCGTGAGCGGTCATTTATTCTCGACTATTTGAATTATTTGGAAAGAGAAGCAAAAAAGGCTAAGATATCCCCCAATGCTATTTTTCACGATGTGGTTATGTCTCATCTTGGATGTTTTTATCCTTCTCCCCCGCGCATTCAACCACACGTTTCTCTCGTCTGCAAAAATTTTATGTTTAATTTAATATTCGGGAACCGTCCTACGCCTGAAAAACCAGATAATTATGAGTGTTTTGTGACGGAGGGGGCTGCTGCTGGTATTTTATATGTATTTAATACTTTACATATTAACGGACTCCTTAATCCTGGTGATAAAATTGCCATCATTACTCCAATTTTCAGCCCCTATCTTGAGATGCCGGCATTAAAGCGGTATAGATTAAAGATGGTATTTTTGAAGGGGAATCCTAATAAGGAATTTTCTCTCGATGATAAAGAGATTGATCGTTTGAAAGACAAGTCGATAAAAGCGTTATTTATGGTAAACCCGGCTAATCCGGGTGCCTTTTCTCTCCCCTTGCGAAATATAAAACGGATAGGTAATATTGTTAATTCAACGCGAAAGGATTTAATTATTTTAAGTGACAATGTTTATGCGCCCTTTGTAAATGAGTATAATTCTCTGGCGTATTCATGTCCTAAAAATACTATCGAGGTATTTTCTTTGTCGAAATATTTCGGTGTGACTGGATGGAGATTAGGTATAACATCTTTACGCAAAGATAATAATTTAAATAAATTGTTGAAGCGTCTCCCG
>Ga0114999_10002937_pt1 | contig 21862 bp, 17 predicted proteins | sample ArcticOcean_MG_C_3_FD_89820 | JGI IMG/M metagenome (GOLD analysis project Ga0114999, IMG submission 89820) | Marine microbial communities from western Arctic Ocean - ArcticOcean_MG_CB8_126 | ecosystem: Environmental > Aquatic > Marine > Oceanic | place: Arctic Ocean: Canada Basin | collected...
CATGGACAAAGGTGATTTTGTGGGACGCGATGCGCTGGAGTCCAAGGACACTCGGTCGTGCCTCTTCGGACTGACCTGCACAACCGAAACACCCGCTGCAGGCAGTGCAGTTTTGGATGGCGATACGCAAGTTGGTAGGATTACGGCAGGTGTTCCGTCGCCAACGCTAGGCTTGGGCATTGGGTATGTCCGTGGCCAACTCCAAGACGGCGACCGTGATCCAAAATTCAAAACCCGTCGGTTCCATCGATTTCGACAAGATGGTCGCCGCGCTCGCCAGACCGGAAATCACCACCGACCCGACCAACTGGCCGGACTGATCCGCGTCTGTCCGACGGGGTTGGAAGGATTGGCGTCTGGTTTAAAGGTTGTTCCGTTAGTCGATCATGCCGCCGGATATTGTTTCGCGAGATCAGCGGGTGGCGTCGAGGCAGGCTAGAGCCACCATATCGAGAATGGCTTCGGCGTCTATCGCATGTTTGCGATAGAGCGCATTCACGTCGCCGGATTCGCCGAACGCCGAGACGCCGAGCGGGTAAGGACGGTGGCCGGCGACCGAACCGAGCCAGGATAGCGTGGCCGGATGACCGTCGAGGACGCTGACTAGCGCCGCGCCGGGGCGCAATTGTTGGAGCAGCGTTTCGATATGTGACGGCGCGCCGGCTGCGCCGATGCTTTGGCGCTGGCGTGCCGTTTGCCAATCGCTATGCAGGCGGTCGGGCGAGGTCACGGCGAGCAGCCCGGCGCCGGGGATATCTTCCAACAGGGCCTGAAAGGCATCTTCCGCTTCGGCCGCCAAGGCACCGCAATAAGCCACCGCCAAAGCCGCATCCGGCGCCGGCGCAACGCGCCAATAGGCGCCGTTTAGAATGTCACCGCGCAAGCCATCATGCATCTCGCGCGCCGGCTGTTCGACGGCGCGGGTCGACAGGCGCAAATAGAGCGAGCCGCCATCCTCCGCTTGCATATGGCCGAAGCCCCACAGCATGATCGCTGCCAATTCATCGGCAAAGGCGGGCTCGAACAGGGTCAGGCCGGGCTGGCCCATGCCGATCAGGGGCGTTGAGATTGACTGATGCGCGCCGCCCTCGGGTGATAGGCTGACGCCCGACGGGGTGCCGGCAAGCATGAAGCGGGCGTCCTGGTAGCAGGCATAATTAAGCGCATCCAGGCCGCGCGCGATGAACGGGTCGTAAACCGTGCCGACCGGCAGCAGCCGAGCGCCGAACAGCGGCCCTGACAGACCGAGCGCGGCGAGCAAAAGAAAGAGATTGTTCTCGGCGATGCCGAGCTCGATATGCTGGCCATTGCGGCTCATCGCCCATTTCTGCATGGAAACGACTTTTTCCGAGTGGAACACGTCCTCGCGGTCGGCGCGGTTGAAGATGCCGCGCTGATTGACCCAACCGCCGAGATTGGTCGAGACGGTGACATCGGGTGAAGTGGTGACGATGCGCTCAGCCAATTCGCTGTCGCCGCGCCCCAAGTCATTTAGCACACGACCGAACGCTTCTTGGGTCGACATCTTGCTGCCGCCGCGAACGCTAAGCTCGGCTGGCAAGGCGATTTTCTCCGCGGCGAATTGGCGTGACGAGCCGGTTTGGTTAAACGGCAGCTTATCGAGAAAGCGGCGTAGCCCTTGTTCGTCGATGTTCATGCCGGCGAACGGCTCCCACTCATCGCCTTCGGCGATTCCCATTGATTTCTGGAAATCCGCCATCTGCTCGACATTCATAAGACCGGCGTGGTTGTCCTTATGGCCGGCGAACGGCAGGCCGAAGCCCTTGATGGTGTATATGATGAAGCAGTGCGGCACATCGCTCTCGACCGCGTGCAGCGCTTCCAACACCGCTTCCATGTCATGGCCGGCGAGATTGGTCATCAGGTCCTGGAGCGCATCGTTGCTATGGTCATCGATCAGCGCGCGCACGCCCTTGATCCCGCCGATATCGCGCAGCAACCTCTCGCGCCACGCCGCGCCGCCCTTGAAAGTGAGCGCGCAGTAAAGCTCGTTCGGGCAATCGTCGATCCATTGGCGCAGCGCGTCGCCGCCGGGGCGCTCAAAAGCCGCCTGTTGCAGCTTGCCATGCTTGAGAATGACGACCTGCCAGCCGACCGCCAGGAAGAAATCCTTGATCTTCTGAAACAGCTTGTCCGAAACCACGCGGTCAAGGCTCTGGCGGTTATAGTCGATCATCCACCACAGGTTTCGCACATCGTGCTTCCAGCCTTCGAGCAAGGCCTCGTAGACGTTGCCCTCGTCTAACTCGGCATCGCCCATCACCGCGATCATGCGCCCGGGCTGTTCCTCTTCCGGCACCATTTTGTGCAGCTGGACATAGTCGCGCACCATCGAGGCAAACAATGTGAGGCCAACGCCGAGCCCGACCGAGCCGGTCGAAATATCGACATCGTCACCGTCCTTGGTGCGTGACGGATAGGATTGCGCGCCACCGAGGGCGCGGAACTGTTTGAGTTTGTCGCGCGATTGATTGCCGAGGAGATATTGAATGGCGTGGAATATCGGCGACGCATGCGGTTTCACTGCCACGCGGTCCTGCGGCCGCAGCACATCGAAATAAAGTGCCGTCATCAGGGTCGCCACGGACGCGCAAGACGCCTGGTGGCCACCTACTTTCAAACCGTCGCGCGCCTCGCGGATATGGTTGGCGTTGTGGATGGTCCAGGAAGAAAGCCACAAAATTTTGCGTTCGAGCGCCTTCAGATAGGCGAGCTTTTGTTCGCTTGCGCGAATCTCCGATTTGGTGCGGGCCATAGCGTTTATTTTACATGGATATCAAAAAGTTATCACGCTGCGGATGGATTCGCCGGAATGCATCAGGTGGAACGCCTCATTGATGTCGTCGAGTGGCATGGTGTGGGTGATCATCGGATCGATCTCGATCTTGCCGTCCATATACCAGTCGACGATACGCGGTACATCTGTGCGCCCCTTGGCGCCGCCGAATGCGGTGCCACGCCACACCCGCCCGGTCACCAGTTGAAACGGGCGTGTCGAGATCTCCTGACCAGCGCCGGCAACACCGATAATGACGCTCTCGCCCCAGCCCTTGTGGCAGCATTCGAGCGCCTGGCGCATGGTGTTGACGTTGCCGATACATTCGAAGCTATAATCGGCACCGCCACCGGTGAGATCGACGAGATGGGCCACAAGATCGTTGCCGACTTCCTTGGGATTGACGAAATGGGTCATGCCGAAGCGCTCGCCGAGCGCCTTCTTGGCCGGGTTGGTATCGACGCCGACGATCATGTTGGCGCCGACCAGACGCGCGCCTTGCAGCACATTGAGGCCGATGCCACCGAGGCCGAACACCACCACATTGGCGCCGGCTTCGACTTTTGCGGTGTTGATGACGGCGCCGATGCCGGTGGTGACGCCGCAGCCGATGTAGCAAATTTTGTCGAACGGCGCGTCCTTGCGCACCTTGGCCAAGGCGATTTCCGGCACCACAGTATGGTTGGCGAATGTCGAGGTGCCCATAAAGTGAAAGATCGGGTCCTTGCCGAGCGAGAACCGGCTGGAGCCATCCGGCATCAATCCGGCGCCCTGGGTCTGGCGCACCGCCTGACAGAGATTGGTTTTGCCGCTGGTGCAATAGTCGCATTGGCGGCATTCCGGGACATAGAGCGGTATCACGTGATCGCCTTTTTTCAGGCTGCTTACGCCGGGGCCAATATCGACCACCACACCGGCTCCTTCATGGCCGAGAATGGCGGGAAATAGTCCTTCTGGATCGTCGCCAGACAAGGTGAACGCGTCGGTGTGGCAGACACCGGTTGCCTTGATTTCAACCAGCACTTCACCGTCGCGTGGGCCCTCAAGTGTGACCGTTTCGATGCTGAGCGGTTGTCCGGCTGCCGTCGCTACCGCGGCCCTGGTTTCCATACTGTCGGCTCCTTCACGTGAATTCTCGATTGGTTGATAAATGTGTCATTCCACAAAGCGGCGGGCAAGTGAGATAAGAAAAAGGCCCCCGCTCGGGAGCCCTTTTCAATCTTGCCCGCCCGCGCCGCTCAATCGGCGGCTTGTTTGGCTTTCGCTTCCTGGATTTTGCGCCAGATCATGTTGGGCCGGAGCGGCAGTTCGGTGATTTCAATACCGAACGGCGCCAGCGCATCGCAAACCGCGTTCGAGATCGTGCCCGGCACGTCGCTCGGCCGGCCCTCGCCGATGCCACGCGTGCCCAACGGCGTGTGCGGGCAGGGGGTCGGCGCATGGGTGATCTTCATGTCCGGCACATCGGCGGCGGTAGCCAGTTTGTAATTCTCAAAATCGGCTGTGAGCTGCTGGCCGTTCTCATCGTAAATGAACTCCTCGAACAGCGTGTTCGAGATGCCCTGGACGATCGCGCCCTGCATCTGACCCTCGACGATTTGCGGATTGATGATCTGTCCGACATCTTCCGAGCTGGTCCAGCTCAACAGCTTGAACTGGCCATTCTCGGGATCGACTTCAACGGTGCAGAAGTCGGCATTGAAGGCGATCATCGGCTTGTCGGCCTCGAAGAAGGCGGTGTGCTCCAGCCCGGCCGTTTCACTTTCCGGCAGGTTGATCGGCCACATGATATTGCGCTCGCAGGCGTCGCGGAAGGTCTGACGGATGTTGGTGTCTTTGCGATAGATGATCTCACCGCCGATAAAATCGAAATCGTCCTCGGTGGCGCCGCTCAACGCCATGTCATGCGCCATGAAGCGGGCGATCTTCTTTTTCAAGAATTCGGCCGCATCGACCGCCGCGCTGACGAAATAAGACCCCATACGTGCGCCGATCGTGCCAGAGCCGAACGGCGTCGTGCCGGTGTCGCCGGTCGTCACGATCACATCGTTGGGGTGAATGCCAAAGCAATGCGCTACCGCCTGAGCTGCCGTGGTTTCATGGCCCTGGCCCTGCGGCGCATCGCCCTCGAACACCATCGCTTTACCGCGGGCGTCGAGACGGATCGTCGCGGCGCCGTAGCCGGGCTGGTTTTCCATCGGCACCATAAGCTCGGAAGAGACGCCTGAAAGCTCCACGCCCAGTCCAAAACCGATGCCGATATAGCGACCTTCCTTGCGCGCCGCTTCCTGCTTCTTACGGAACGCCGGCAGTTCGGCATGATCCAACAGATTATCCCACACCTTCAGGAAGTCTCCGCTGTCCATATATTCGCCGCACACCGAGGTGTAGGGCAGCTCCGGGATCAAATTCTTGCGGCGCAATTCCGCCGGTTCCATGCCGCAACGGTTGGCGATCATGTCGACCGAACGCTCCATGGCGAAACGGGTAGGGAACTCACCGAATGCGCGCGCTGGCGACAGGCAGGACTTGTTGGTCACTGCGACTTTGACTTTGACGTCGCCTTTTTCCCAGGTGTAGCCGTTGGGCAGTTCCACTGCGCCGAGGAACGGCATGACGAAGCCCCAATAGACGCCCTGGCATCCGTCGCCGCAATCGGCGACACCGCGGTTGCGGATGGCGAGCAGCTTGCCGTCTTTGGTCGCGGCTACTTCGAGGTCGTTGATTTGGTCGCGTTCTTGGCTGACGACCATCAAATGCTCCTGGCGCGATTCGACCCAGCGGATCGGTCGGCTAAGAGCTTTCGCCAAATAGCAAATGAGAATCGGTTCGCGGTAAAACGGCGCCTTGACACCGAAGCCGCCGCCCTGGTCGCGCGGCGCGATGATGCGAACTTTCTCGGCCGGAATTTCGAGAATATCCGAGAGGGCGACCCGGTCGATATGCGGGCGCTGGGTGGTGATATGGGCCTTCAAACCGTCCGCATCGTCCCATTCGGCGAGAACGCCACGGGTTTCCATCGGTGTAATGCCACAACGCTGAACGCGGAATCGGTTCTTCACCACGATATCCGCCGTCTTCATAATGTGATCGACTTCTTCGTCGTTCTGCTTCTGACTTTCCTCGGTATCGCCGCCGGTAAAGCCCATTTCGAACATCAAATTGTCGTCCCAATCTTCGTGGACGAGGGGCGCGCCCGGCTCCAGCGCCTTTTCCGGGTCTCCGATATAGGGCAGGTCCTCATATTCTACGGCTATCAATTCGGCGGCGTCGGCGCCGACATATTTATCGCGTGTGACGATTGCCGCGACGGGCTCGCCGTGGAATTTCACCTTGTCGACCGCGAGCGGCCAATGCTTCGGGAAGCGTGCCGGCAAAGCTGGCTGCACCACAGGTTGCGGCATCGGCAGGATTTTATCCTTGATGTCCTCGCCGGTGACGATGGCGACGACGCCGGGCAGTGCCATAGCCGCACTGGTGTCGATGCTCTTAATTATCGCGTGGGCGCGCTCGCTCCTAAAAAAAGTCAGATGCAGCATGCCCGGTGCGCTCAAATCCGCGAGAAAACGGCCTTTCCCGGTTGTCAGGCGGTGATCTTCCTTGCGGTTAAATTTTTCGCCGACCCAGACGCCGTCTTTGTTTGCACTCATGTGTGCCGCTCCTCTTGAATTACTTCGTTATGCCAATTTTTTGGCCGCGTCTTTGACCGCTTCGACGATGTGAGAGTAACCGGTGCAACGGCACAGATTGCCGATCAGGCCGTGACGAATTTCTTCTTCTGTCGGGTCCGGGTTCTTCTTCAAAAACTCGTCCATATTCATCAGGATGCCCGGCGTGCAATAGCCGCATTGCAGCGCATGATGCTCATTGAAGGCAATCTGCAACGGCGTCAGTTCACCATCGGTGGCCAGACCCTCGACCGTGGTGATCTCATGTCCGTCTGCCTGCACCGCCAGCATCAGGCAGGATTTGACCGCCGCGCCGTCAAGCTGGATTGTGCACGCACCGCACACACCCTCATAGGTACAGCCGACATGCGTCCCGGTCTGTGCCGCCACATCGCGGATGAAGTCCACCAGCAGCAAGCGGTTGGGAATGGATTCCTCATAGCTTTCGCCGTTGATGGTGATGTTGACCGTCGTTTTCATGGCTTTCTCTCTCCCACTTCAGCGCGTCAGGTTGCGGCGCGCGCGAATGCGCTGGCGATAACTTCGGCGCCGAGCGAACGGATCAACAGCTTGCGGTAATCCGAATCCGCCCACATATCGCTTTGAGTTTCAATTTCATCCGAGGCCGCTTGCAGGGCCGCGGCAATCGCGTCGCTGTCGCCCGCCGAGACACCGGCGAGCCCGCTCTCGGCCGCACCCGAACGGAGCGGACCATCGCCGAGACCGCCGACCGCCACGCGCGCGGAGGCGCAAGCGCCCGAGCCGTCAAGCGTGAGCATGGCACAGACGCCGACCACTGGCAGCGCGTCGGTCACCAAGCCCCATTTCTTATAGGCGCTGCCGGTTGCCGCCGGCGCCGCCGGCAGGTTGAGCGACACCAATATTTCGTCGTCTTCACGCTCTGTCTCTAAAGGACCGCCGAGGAAATCCTCTGCTGCCAGCGAGCGCTCGCCGCCCTTGCCGATGAGCTTCATCTCCATGTTCAGGGCCAGCGACACCGGCGGCATGCAGGCGGCGATATAGTTCCAACACAGGCTGCCGCCGATGGTGCCGCGGTTGCGCACCTGGCGGTCGCCGACCCGCGCCGCCGCGTCGCGCACCGCCTGATAGGCGCCGTCAAGGCTGCTCTCTTCGGCCAAAGCCGCATAATTCGTTGTTGCGCCGATACGCACGCCCGAGCCATCGACCGAGACGCCGCGCAATTCCGCCACTGCCTGCAGGTCGATGATGCAGCGCGGCCGCAGCAAGCGCGTCTTTACCGCCTGCATCGCGCTCTGGCCACCGGCCAAAAACAGCGCATCTCCTTCGTCGAAACGGCCGACTGCCGCAAGCGCTTCGGCTATCGTTTGCGGGCGGACATATTCTTCAATTGCTGCCGGGTACATCGTGCCTCCTATTCATACTTCATTCATGGCGTCTTCAAGGTTTCGCTAATCAGCCGCCGGTTAACGCTACTCAAGCCAACTGCGCGCGGCGCGGCAAGCTCTTTGCAGTTAACCGGCGAAACGCGGCTCGGGAACGCCGCGGACGCCGAGACCGGTGACCGCAAATAGACCACCAGCGAGATATTGCGGCTTGGCTTCGACCGCAAACATGTCATGTACGGCCGGATGGCTAACCCGCGACATCGACGTCACATACAACACATCCATATTAGGGCCGCCGAAATTGACGCTGGTGACGTTTTTAACCGGCATGCCGACGCGCCGCTCGACCGATCCGTCGGGGGCGTAGCGTACTAGCTCGCCGCCTATCACCTGGGCGTTCCAGAGACAGCCTTCTTCGTCGACTGTGGAACCGTCGGCGACGCCGAGGTCGTCTTTGGTGCTGGCGAAGAACCGCTTGTTGGAAAGATTGCCGCTATCGATATCGAAATCATAGGCCCAGAATTCTTCTTGGAATGTATCGGCAAAATAGAATGTCTTGTTGTCAGGGCTCCAACAAGGACCGTTTGAGCAGATGATTCCGTCATCCACCTTTGTGGTGGAGAGGTCGGGGTCGAGCCGCCACAGACCGCATATTTTTAACTCTTCCTTGTCGTCCATGCCGCCGGCGAAGAAACGCCCCCTGCGGTCACATTTGCCGTCATTCAGCCGGGTGCGGGGCTGGTCGGCTTCGATCTCGGTGATCAACTCGTACTGGCCGCTATCAAAATCGAAGAAATAGAAACCATCCGCCAGCGCCATGACGGCATTGCCGTCTTTCCTCAAAGCCATGGCGCCGACATCCTTGTCGATGCGCCAATTCTCAACTTTGCCTGTCTTCGGGTCCATACGCCACACAGCGGGCTTGTCGACACGCCGTCCAGTGCCGTCGACCCAGTAGAGGCGGCCCTCCTCAACATCCCATACTGGGCCCTCGCCGAGGTGGTTTTCGCATCCCAGCAGGCATTCGATTTTAAGGCTCACGCAATCCCCCAATTATTTTGAATGCTTTCTATCATGGAGGGTGGGACTGGGTGAACCCATTGTCTCGACACCCGGGTGCGGGTATGAGAGAACCAGCCAAAGACAGATGTTCATAGTGCCGAAGGAGAGCAGCAATGGTCGACAAAAATAAGGTCATTATCAGTTGTGCCGTCACCGGATCGGTCCACACACCATCCATGTCGCCCTATTTGCCGCTGACGCCGGACGAAATCGCCAAAGACGCCGTTGCCGCGGCAGAAGCGGGCGCCGCCATCCTGCATTTGCATGCGCGCAATCCCGAAGATGGCAGCCCGACGCCGGACCCCGACGTGTACATGCAGTTTCTGCCGCGCATTAAGCAGCAGACCGATGCCGTGGTGAATATTACCACCGGCGGCGGCCTCGGCATGACGCTGGATGAGCGCCTGGCCGGCCCCCTCCGCGCCAGCCCAGAAATGTGTTCGATGAACATGGGCTCAATGAATTTCGGCTTGTTTCCCATCCTGGATAAGATGAAAGATTTCAAATACGAATGGGAACGCAAGCATCTCGAATCGACACGAGATTTTATTTTTAAGAACACATTCAAAGATATAGAGCAACTTTTTAAAAGATTGGGAGAGGATCACGGCACGCGCTTTGAGTTCGAATGCTACGATGTTGGCCATCTTTATAACTTGGCCCATTTCGTCGACCGCGGGATCGTCAAGCCGCCGTTCTTCATACAGACGATATTCGGCATCCTGGGCGGCATCGGCGCCGATCACAGAAATCTGGTGCATATGCGCGATATCGCCAACGGTTTGTTCGGCGACGATTATCAATGGTCGATCCTGGCCGCCGGCAGGCATCAATTATCGTTCTGCACCATGGGCGCGATCATGGGCGCCAATGTGCGTGTCGGGCTCGAGGACAGCCTCTATGCGGGCAAGGGCAAACTGGCGAAATCCAACGCGGAACAGGTCACGATCATCCGCTCGATTCTCGAGCACCTGTCGTTGGAAATAGCTACCCCGGCGGAAGCCCGAGAGATGCTGGCCCTGAAGGGCGGCGACATGGTGAAGTTCTAAACGCCAGCGGCACCAAGCCATGAAAGTTCTGGTGCTTCAGAGCCATTTAAGCTCGGGCCCGGCCTATCTGCTCGAACCGGCGGCGGCTCATAACGCCCTGTTCGACGCCTGCATGCCACATCTTGAAGCCGATCACGTTCTGCCTGCGGACGATACGGGCTATGACGCCTATATGATGCTGGGCGGAATCATGAACGCCGGAGATGTGGCAGAGTTTCCCTGGCTCGACCAGGCGGCAGAATTGGCGCGCCTGTTTACGGCAGCGGAAAAGCCGGTGATCGGCATCTGTTTGGGCTCGCAGATCATCGCCCGCGCGTTCGGTGCCAGTACCTATGATTTGCCGGCCTCGGAAATCGGCTATATCCCGGCCACGATTTCCGCTGCCGGCCGCGACGATGCGTTGCTTGGCCAGGATTTCATCGAGCCCTTGTATTTAGCCGAGTTCCACAGCCAAACGTTCGATATTCCCGACGGCGGAACACGGCTGATCGAAGGCCAGCAATCTTGCCCCAACCAGGCATTTCGTATCGGCGCCGCAACTTACGCTTTCCAGCCGCATTTTGAAGTGACGCCGGCTTCGATGACGCAGTGGGTCGAGGGGTCCGAAAAATTGGTGGCGCAATATGTCCCCGATCTGCCGGCGCAACTGCCGCGGCTATTGAATTTGCATCATTACGGCGCGCATGACTTTTGCTGGAAGGTCGGCAGCGCTTGGTACAGGTTGATCGCCGAGCGCATGAAGCGCAGCTAGCTATTGTTGCGCAATTGCTTGCTGTAAGATGCCGCAGCAGAAGAAATTCAGAGGGAGTAGAGGAATGATCATTCAATCCGCACCCGAAGGCGAAACGTCGGGCAAGCGCTTCGTCATGAAATTGGCGGAGCATCTCGAGCTCGTTGGTCAGTTCGCCGAAAACTATGGCAACGACAGATTCGCCGAGCCCGAGCCGCGCGAAGAGTTCATGTATGTTTGCCGCTGGCACGACAAGGGATGGCAGGATTTGGATGATAATCCGCCGCTCAATGCGGACACCGGATTTCCGTACAATCTCGTCGAAACGCCGTTGCCGGTCATATTCCTAACCAGCGCGCGCTCGCCCGAATATAACGAAGCGCATCACCCCTATTGCGGGCTGATCGACAGCATGCACATTTGGGGCCTCTATAACGGGCGCTACGGCCTATCGGACAAAGTGCTCATCAACATGATTCCGGACGAGCACCGGTTGATGGCCGACAGCATGCTGAACAATGAACATCAGCGTCAGCAGAGGCTGAAGGCGACCCTCGGCGCGGACGCCAAAACGGCTGGCTGGGTCGAAGACGGGCCGCTCTTCGCCAACTACAAGATCCTGCAATTCTTCGACACCTTGGCGCTCTATTTCAATTGCGCCCATGTCGAGGCGCGCGGGGAATCGGTGTTCGAAAATGTGCCGCTCAACCAGAATAGCGATACCTCCGTCACGATCCGCCCGGTCGGCGATGACACCTACAGCCTCGACCCCTATCCGTTCCGCGACAGCGGCATGGAAATTTCCTATGCCGGGCGCTATCTGACGCCACTGGATGCGGGCGCCGAACCGGATATGGCGGCGGTCATGCGCGATACACCGATCGAGCGTCAAAGCGCAACTTTGGTTGCGGCCTGAGCAGGAGAAAGAAAACAATGAAGGCGGTTGTCATCCACCAACATGGTGGCCCGGAAGAGCTTGTCTATGAGGATATCGAGACGCCCAAAATCGGGCCGAACGACGTTCTGATCAATCTGAAGGCGGTCGGGCTCAACCATTTCGACCTTGATGTGTGCGGCGGTATTTCCGGCTATCTCAGCCTGGACATGCCGCACATTCTTGGTTGCGAAGGCGCAGGCGAGATTGCCGAAGTGGGGAGCGCCGTTGAGGCGTTTCGAGTTGGCGACCGAGTGATGCCGTTCCTGACCACGTCGTCCGGGCAGTGCCGTCACCGCATCTGCAATTGCGCGCTCGGCATGGACAATATCTGTCTTGATTTTGACAAGCTTGGCGTCACCAGATGGGGCACCTATGCCGAGTATGTGAAGGTCAGCCAGCATAATGTCATCCGCATGCCGGACGAATTGTCGTATCTCGATGCCGCCGCCACACAAGTGGCCTACGCCACGGCGTGGGAGATGGTGATCAACAAGGCGAATGTGCGCCAGGGCGAAGATGTGCTGATCAACGCCGCCGGCAGCGGCGTCGGCTCAGCGGCGATCCAAGTGGCGCGGCTCGCGGGTGCGCGCATCATCGCCACCGCCGGCTCCGACGAGAAACTCGAGCGCGCGCGTCAATTGGGCGCTGATGAGGTAATCAACTACAACAAAACCGAAGACATCGCGGCGGCGGTGATGGGTTTGACCGGCGGGCGTGGTGTCGATGTCTGCATCGAGATGGTTGGTGGCAAAATCTTGCAGCAAAGCCTCGCCGCGCTCTGCCTAAATGGCCGCCTATCGACGTGCGGCGCCCATGCCGGCGAGAAGGTCGAACTCGACATGATCGACTTCTTCCGTAAACAAATCACCATGACGAGTTGCCACTTCGCGCCGAAATCGACGAACACGGAAGTTCTCAGCCTGGTCGGCCAAGGTAAACTGAGGCCGGTGATCGCCAAGGCTTTTCCGCTTGCCTACATGCGTTCCGCGCATGAGATGCTGGCAAGCCGCGATTTCTACGGCAAAATCGTCCTCGAAGTTTGACCTAGGGCAGGGCGCCGGACATGGCGGAAATCACGCTGCGTGGCGTTACGAAAATCGCGTCGAGACGCTACCTTCTCGATAATGTCGACATGACCATGCGCGACGGCGAGTTAACGGTTCTCGTCGGCGATGCCGAGTGCGGCAAGGTAACGGCTCTGAAAGCCATCGCCGGCATCGACAAGATATCTAGCGGTGAAATTTTCGTCGGCGACACGGCGGTGTCTGGTCTCAAAGGCGGCAGACGCAATGTCGCCATGGTGTTCGAAAAGCAAGGCCTGTTGCCGCATAAAAATGTCTATCACAACATCGCCTTTCCCCTGCATATGGCAAAGGTCGACAAGGCGGAAATAAGCGAACGTGTACATGCCGCTGCACAGCGTTTCGGCCTAGAAGAAGTGCTGACCAAGAGGCCCAAGCGACTTAGTGAAGAGCAACGCCACCTGATCGGCATCGCGCGCGCCGTGGTGCGTGATCCGGCGGCCTATCTGTTCCAAGCCATACAGCCCAAGGACGGCCCGCAAATCCGCAAACGGGTGATGAAAGAGATGGTGCGCCTGGTGCGCGAGGACGGCGCCACTGTCATCTACGCCACCGACGATAGCGCCGAGGCGCTCCGCATCGCCGACAAGGTGGTCGTGATGTCCTTCGGCGCCGTTGCGCAGGTCGGCGCGCCCAAGCAGATTTATCGCCGCCCCGCTGATCGTGACATCGCCGAGCTGTTCGGCATGCCGCCGATCAATTTATTGGCCGGCGAGGTCGTTGATTATGCGGACGGGCTGGCTCGCGTGCGACTTGTGGGCGGCAGCGAAATATCCGTGCCGGCTTATGCAAAGTTATCCCTTACCGGCGATGACGTAAGTCTCGGCATCCGCCCGCTGCACATTAAATTTGCGGACGCGGAACACAACACCATCCCGGCGAGGGTCCTGCAGAAAGAGATTTCCGGCGGAAAAACTATCTTGCATCTGGATTCGCCGGAAGGTGAGATCACTGCGATGGCCGAGGAGGTGGAGGCAGAAGATGTGATGCTCCATCTGCCGCCCCAATATTGCCTGCTGTTTGGCACCGATGGCCGCGCAATTCGCCGCAAAGCGCCACAGCGTCCGAAGCCGAAGAGCTAATCGGGGGCGCCTAGATCTTCGAGGGCGCGGGCGCGCAGTTTGTGTTTTTGCACCTTGCCCGTGGGTGTCATGGGAAGTTCCGCGACGCACAACACATGGCGGGGAACCTTATAACTTGCAATATTTCCGTTGCAGTGCGCGGCAACCGCGCCTTGATCCGGCTTGGTGCCGTCGACGGGAACTATAAAGGCGACCGGTACTTCGGCGAGGCGCGTATCTGGATAGCCAACCACGGCGACCTGATCTACATCGGGCATGCTTAACAGAAACGCTTCGACTTCGGCCGGTGAGACATTCTCCCCACCGACTTTGAGCAAATCCTTGAAACGGCCGATGAATCGAAGATGGCCGTCAGGGCGGATCAGGGCGGTATCGCCGGTATGCAACCAACAGTCCGCGTCGAGTGCTGCCGCTGTCTCTTCCGGGTTGTTGTAATAGCCCTTCATGATCGAATAGCCGCGCACCAAAAGTTCGCCTTGCTCATCCGGCGCAAGCTGGCGCCTGGTTTCTGGGTCGATCACACGGTACTCGAGGCCCGGCATCGGAAATCCCGACGCGTCGCAACGTTGCTCAGGCGTTCCACTGATGAAGGAGCAGGCCGCGAACGTCCAGGTCTCGCTCATGCCCCAGCCGGAGACCGTTGTGGTTAGTTCCGCTTGGCTGCGCCGGGCAATCGGTGTCGAGTTCAGCATGCCTGCCGGAAAGGTCCCGAATCGGAGCGACGACAAATCGCGTTTGTCGCGCGCCTGGCAGTCGAGCAGATCTTTATAATGGGTGTCGAAGCCGTGCATGATGGTGGCGCGCTCCGTTTCCACCAAACGTAGCGTTTCCGCCGCATCGAAACTTTCCATCAGGATTTGCCGGGCGCCGGAAAGGATAGTCAGCATCGCGCATTCGCTATAGGCGTAGAGATGAAACATCGGCAGATTATTGATGATCGCGTCTTCGAAGGTGACGCCGAGGCGGTTCATCCGGTCGATGACATTGCGGATGATCACATGGCTGTGCATCACCCCTTTGGGATGCCCGGTGGTGCCGGACGTGTAGCAGATGAGCACGACGTCATCTGCATTGACCGCCGCCGCGCGAGCTTCAAGTTCGCTCTGGCTTACAGTTTCGCCCGCCGCCAGAAGATCGGTCCAGGCAAGCATGCCCGGATCGGGTTCCGCGCCGAATAGAACCACGCGGCGCAGTTTGGGAAAGCTGTCGCAGCTGAGCTCATGCGGCGCCTGCCCGGCGATGTCCGGCAGGTTTTCTCGTATCATGGCGAGGTAGTCGACCGGCCCCGAGCGGGCCATGGAAATCCAGGTGGCGCTATCGGATTGTTTCACCGTAAAGGCGACATCGGCAGTGCGGTAGCGCGTGTTGAGTGGTACTAACACGGCGCCGACCTTGGCGATGGCGTACATCAGAAACAGCCATTCCGGGCGATTGACCATCCAGAGGGCGACATGTTCGCCAGGTTCGACGCCGAGGGCGATCAGACCACGGGCAACGCGGTCGACTTCCACATCGAACTCAGCGTAGGTCCAGCGTTGATCGCTGTAGCATAGTGCTTCGCGATCGCCGTAGCGCTCTCGGGCCAACGCCGGCAAATCGCCAAATTTCAGCTTTTCGAACCACTCACCCATGTTGCATCCATTGCCTGCTGGAATTTATCCACTAAGCTTTGCCCCTCATAGAAAAGCCACAACCCACTGGTCCGGGCAAGCGGTTCCGGTGACAAAAAGGAGAAATTTCATGTCCGAGCCGGCCATTTTGAGTGACGTCGAAGGCGCGATCGGGATCATCACTGTTAACCGGCCGGAGAAATTAAACGCGCTCGATCTGGCGACGATCGGCGCGATGGAAACCGCGCTCGCCGATATGGCGGCAAACCCAGAGGTGCGGGTGATCATCTTCACCGGCGCGGGCAAGGCGTTCATTGCCGGAGGCGATATCGCGGACCTTAATTCCCGCGAGGGATTGGCCCATTATACTGAATTCGCCGGGCCCATTCACGATCTTTTCCGGCATATCGAAACCTGCGACAAACCGACAATCGGCGCCGTCAATGGTTGGGCCCTGGGTGGCGGTTGCGAATTGATGCTGGCGCTCGATATTCGCATCGTTTCCGCCTCCGCACGAATTGGCGTACCGGAGATAAATTTGGGCCTGTTTCCCGGTGCTGGCGGCACGCAGCGCCTGATACGCCAAATTCCGCTATGCCGCGCCAAGGAACTTATGTTCACCGGCGATCATATCAGCGCCGACGAAGCGGTCGCATTTGGCCTCGCTAACCGTGTCGTGCCGGCCGAGGAATTGATGCCGGCCTGTAAAGCGCTGGCCGCCAAGATCGCTGGCAAATCACCGCTCGCGCTTAAAATTTTAAAACGTACCCTGGCTGCCGGAGCAGACATGTCGCTGCCGTCGGCGCTGGCCCATGAGCAGGCGATGATCAGCCTCACCATGGACAGCAAGGACGCGCATGAGGGCTGCAGCGCCTTTCTCGAAAAGCGCGATGCAAATTTCGACGGGAGCTGAGGTATGGATTTTAGCCTCACCGAAGAACAGGAACTGATGGTCGAAACAGCGACCCGGATCGGCGAGAAATTTGGCGTCGATTATTGGCGGGCGCTCGACTCTGCCGGCGACTATCCGACGGAGATGTGGCAAGCCATTTGCGATGCCGGATTGTGTGGTGTGGCACTGGCCGAGGAGCATGGCGGCGCCGGTCTCGGCATGTTGGACATGGCGTTGATCGTGGAGGCGCTGTGCAAGGGCGGCGCGGGCTGTACGTTGTCGCAGCTGTTTATGCTCAATCCGATCTTTGGCGGCGTCTCGATATCAAAATACGGCAGCGACGAGATGCGCCGCACAGTGCTGCCTAAGATCATATCGGGTGAAATTGGTTGCTGTATGGCGTTGACCGAGCCGGACGCGGGAACCAACAGCCTCGATGTCCGCACCTTCGCCGAGACGGACGGCAATGGCTGGCGCCTCAATGGCCGCAAGATATTTATTTCAGCCGTTCCTCAGGCGGAGAAAATGCTAGTCATCGCGCGCACCAAGAAAGCCGAAGAGGCGGTGCGCAAAACCGATGGCATAACCATGTTCTTGATCGATGTGGCGCGTGAAGGGGTCAGTCACGACGCCATCGATAAGGTCGGCACGCGCTGCGTCCCGGCAAGCAATGTGTTCTTCGACAATGCGCCCGTGCACGGCGACGAACTGGTCGGCACGCTGCATGGCGGCTGGCCGGAATTGTTGGACGTGTTAAATACCGAACGCATCGTCACCACAGCGGGATTGGTTGGCGCTACCCATCTCGCAATCGGCCTCGCCGTCGATTACGCCAATCAGCGCAAGGTGTTCGGCGATCGCCCGATATCCTCCTACCAGGGCCTGCAATTTCCGCTCGCCCAGGCGCATGCCGAAATCGAATGCGCGCGGGCGATGAACTATAAAGCGGCGGGGCTGTTTGATGCCGGGGAAGATTTTGGCGGGCAGGCCAATATCGCCAAATTGATCGCCGCCCAGGCGGCGGCGGAAGGCATCGAGCGCGCCATGCAGACTATGGGCGGCATGGGATACGCCAAAGAGATGCATGTCGAGCGCCTATGGCGCGACGCGCGGTTATTCCGCTTTGCGCCGATTTCCGAAGAGATGATCCTGAACTATATCTCGATACATGAACTGGGTATGGCGCGGGGTTATTGATCCCAGCGATAGCCGAAATCGGTGACGAAGGGCTCAAGCAACTCTCGCAAACCCTCGAATTCGTCGCGGTAACGCTGCCAGCGATACGTGGCGTGCTGATATATTTCCTGCGGCACCTGATGATAGCTGGGGGTGAGAATTTTGCCACGCGCCCTTGCATGAGCGGCAAATTCCCTCACCGCTTCGTGCCATTCCACGCCAAGAAAATTTAGCATTTTGCGGGTTTCAGATTCGAAATCGCCGACTAAATCTTCGTAGCGGATGACATGGAAGTCCAGCTTCAGCAAATCTGCGCATTTGCCCCAGAGCGACATCACCTTGGCGTGCAGCCGGGCGGTATCTTCGAGCGTAAAAAAATTAGCCATGGAGGAATTGACGGTGAAATTCTGCATGAAGCAGCTGAGGCAGGAGTCGCAGGGATTGCGCATAACCAAAATAATTTTGGCGGTGGGAAAAAAACGCCGAATGGCGGTAACGTGAATGATGTTGAGTGGCATTTTATCGACGATCCGCATATCCAAACCGCCTTCGACGTGTTCGGCTACAGCGTCGTAATAGATCGTGCGCAAGGCATTGATACGCGTGTCGGTCAGCCGCGCCATCGAGCGGGGATAGATCGCGAGATGCGCCAGCATGACGTCAAAGGTCGGTTTCTCGTCGAGCGTTTGCAGACTTGGATGGGCGTTCAGGATTTGCTCAGTGAGGGTCGTGTCGGAACGTGGAAAGCCAACAATAAAAGCTGGCTCGAGGGTGCTGGAAAACTGCGGTGTTTGGCTCCAGAAAGAAAGCCAATCTTGGGTTACGGCCTTATCCAGAGAACCGACTAAGTCGAGAAATTCATTCTTGTCGATGTGGCGGTGCGCCGGATACTGCCGCGATAGTCGATTGCCTTCGGTAAAATAACGAAATGCCTGGTCCGGCGAATCTGATCGATCGTAAAGCTGGCCCAGTTCGAAGGCGATATCTATGGCGACAAGGTCGTGGTTGCCTGAGGGATCAATATTCTCCAACCGTTCGATGGCCTCTTTGACCCGGCCATCACGGCGCTCAATCTTCGCGGTCAAGAGGTGGGGGCTGGCATCCCGAGGGTCGATTTGGAAACCGCGCGCGATAGCGTCTTTTGCAATATCTAGCCGATTGGCGCGTTCGCCCACGCCGGCAAGGTTTATGTAGCTATGCAGATCTCCCGGATTTAATTCGAGCGCGCGGCCGAATGCCTCCACGGCTGCGTCTATTCGCCCCATATCGAACAGCGCATGACCAAGATTGTTGTGCGCTTCAATGAAAGTTGGCTTCAGTTTTAGTGCCGAGCGAAATGTCGCCACCGCCGGTTCGAATTGCCGCAGATCGCACAATACGGTGCCGAGATTATTGTGGCATTCGGCAGATTTTGGGTTCAGCTCCAATGCGTAGCGAAGATGCTCGGCAGCTTCTTTGTAACGGCCCATCCGTTTCAGGCAGTAACCGAGATTTGTTCGCGCATCGATATGGTTGGAGTCGAGGCGCAGGGTATCGCGGAACGAAGTTTCCGCCGTTTCCAATTCGTCCAACGACAGAAGTGAATTGGCCAAATGGAAATGGGCTTCGACATCGTCACGGTTGATTGACACAAAAGCCCGGTAGGCGGCCGCAACTTGACGCGGCTTGTCATGGATTCTGAAGATATTTCCGAGATTGAAATGGGCGTCGGCGAATTCGGGGTCGGCGGAAACAGCCTTTTCGAAGGCTCGGATCGACTCCCCGCCGTTACCCTCCTCATGCTCCAAGAACCCGAGCAAATTCCACGCTGCCGCTTGCTTCGAGTCGCGGCGGAGCAGGTCCAGACACTCTGCCTTGGCCTTCGCAACGTGACCGGTCCGCTGAAATTCAAGTGCCAGCGACAGAGAGTCATCGTTTGCAGCCGATCGATTCACCATGAGGTTTCCCGATTCGAAAAAAAATAGCCGGCCGGACTGAGTCAAGCCAAAGTTTCTCAGGACTCCGGTGACTTAGATTTGATAGTCTATAACAAAAGAGTGTTTCGAAATCCTAACTGTGGAGAGTGGTGTTATGCTGGGCGGATATGCGGGGAAACTACTGCGGGTCAATCTGAGCACGGGGAGCTGCGAAAACCAGCCGCTACCCGACGAATCCGTGCTGAGGAAATATGTCGGCGGAATCGGCCTGGGGATGCGAATCCTCCTCGACGAAACTCATGCCGGCATGAAGGCGACCGACCCGGATGCGCCGTTCATGATGATGAACGGCCCGTTGGCCGGAACTTCGGCGCCGAGTTCATCCAACCTTGCCATCGTCTCGTTGAATTACGACACGCCCTATGCGGTCGCGACCGGGCATTCTCATGGCTTTTGGGCCGCCTATCTCAAACATGCCGGGTATGACGGCATCGTCGTCACCGGTAAGGCGGACAAGCCGGTTTATCTTTGGGTCGATGACGACAAAGTCGAAATTCGCGATGCGTCCCATGTTTGGGGCAAAGACACGCGCGAAACCGAGCGTTTGATCAAGCGCGAACTCGGCGACGAGGAGAAAATCAGCGTCGCCTGCATCGGCCCGGCGGGAGAGGCCATGCTGCACGGCGCCTCGGTCAAGAACGACCGCAATCACGGTGCCCATAAGGGCGGCATCGGCGCGGTCATGGGTTCCAAGATGCTGAAGGCGGTGGCAGTGCGCGGCACAGGCACCCCGGCGCTGGTAGACGCCAATGGATTCGCCGACGTGACCAAGAAATGGGACGATTCGATTACCGCCGAACGCAAGCCGGGGGAGGGCACACCGGCCGTTGGCTCGCTGCTGAAGGACGGCGGCATCACGCGTATTTACACCTATGTTGCGGCGGAGAGCATGATCGGCTGCAAAAATTTGACCGATCCGAATTGGGGCGAGGGGTATGCCCAGAAATTTGTCGATCGGGCGGCCGAGGATTGGACCGTGGTGCCGAAGGAATCCTACAATTGCAGCATCGCCTGCGCCTATGACTGCACCATCAACAGCGGCCAATTCGCCGGCTTTACCGCGAGCATGTGTGGCGGTGGCGAAAATATAGAAGGCGCGGCGGCGATGATCGGAATTGAAGATCCCGATCAAGCCCTGGCGCTAACCGATCATTTCGATGGTATGGGGATTGATTCGTCGGTCGCCGGCGCGCTGATGGGCATGTGTTACGAGCTCTACGAGCGCGAGCTGTTGTCGCCGCAGGACACCGGCGGTCTCGAGCTCAACTGGGGTAATTTCGAGGCTGCGGTGACGCTTATCGATCAGATGTGCAGCGGCGAGGGGTTCGGCGGGCGCGTGCTGGCCAAGGGTCTCAAGGAAGCGGCAGCGCTGTTGGGCCCGCCGGCGGAAGCCTGCGTCCTTCACATCCGCGGTGGTGGCATCAATTTGCATGATTGGCGACCGGCCTGGAGTGTCTTGCTCGGTCAAATTGTGGCTGGTGCCGGCGTTTGTTGGCAAGGTCCGGGCGTCGATGCGTGGACCTCCGAACCTGACCTCGGATACACCGAAATCGCCGAGCCTTTCATTACCGAAGGCAAGGCCGAGGCGGTGGCCAAGACCCAAGCGAAAAAATTGTGGGAAGATTCACTCGGCGTGTGCTGGTTTGCCTGTTGGGGCGTGAAGGACGTGCTGCCAAATTCAGCAAAGGCCATTGAGCTGGCGACCGGTTGGAAGGGTTTTGATCAAGCCGAGGCCCTGGCCGTCGGCGAGCGCTTGATCAACATGCAGCGTATCATCGCCATCAAACGCGGATTCACCCCTGAGGATGAATTCGATGTTTCCGACCGCCTGTTGGAAGCGCCGACCGAAGGCAGGGCGGCGGGCAAGACCATCAAGCCGCACCTCGAAGGCATGGTGAAAGATTATTACGGCCAGATGGACTGGGATGGTAACGGGCGGCCGACTGAAGCCACGCTGCAACGGGTTGGCCTCGCCGGCGAACTCTAACTAAGCCGGCTTAGGGACAGCTCGGCGTTTTTGGGCCGGGGGCGCCGAGGGCAAGGTAGCGTTCGCGTCCCAGCCCTAGCGTTTGATCAACGCTGGTGGCCACATAGGCCACTTCATGGTGCAGGCGATTGTCTTCAGCAAGAGCGATTTCGAGGACGTAATTGTTGGCAATCGCCTGGCGGTTTTCGTCGAGCGAAACGCGACCCGCCGGGGTCTCGAAGCTTAGCTCCGCCAGCGCCTGGCGAAACGCGGTTTGCCCACCGGAAAGCTCACCGTCCACCGCGTCTAGGGCAAGGAGCGCGGCCTTGGTGTTGACGTAATAGCTGAACGCAAAGAGGGAAGGCACCTCTGCAGCATCGGGATAGCGTTCTCGGTAAGCGGCAATGAATTGCTGCCAGCCTCGGCCCTGATCGCCATCGGCAAGTGGAGACGCGGCAATCGCACCCG
>Ga0114999_10002939_pt1 | contig 21856 bp, 15 predicted proteins | sample ArcticOcean_MG_C_3_FD_89820 | JGI IMG/M metagenome (GOLD analysis project Ga0114999, IMG submission 89820) | Marine microbial communities from western Arctic Ocean - ArcticOcean_MG_CB8_126 | ecosystem: Environmental > Aquatic > Marine > Oceanic | place: Arctic Ocean: Canada Basin | collected...
ACGAGGACGAGGACGAGGGTGAGGGTGAGGGTGAGGGTGAATCGGCTCTTGTGGTGGGTGGCTTTGAGGCCGAGTTCCCGTTTGCGGTGGGGGATCGGCCGGTGCGGTTGGTTGGTCGTTTGCCGGATTTGGCTCGGCTACCCGATTGGGGTGATCCGGCCAAGGCTTCGTCAGATGAACCGACCAAAGAGTCGGCCAACGAGGATCCTCAACCGGTCATCTTCGCCGCGCAACTCGAAGCCATTCATCTCGACTCGGACACCGACACCTGGCGGATCGAATTGACGGCGGGCACGTCGTTTCTGTGGACCGACATTGGCAGTCTGCGTCACCTGGGTTTTCTGTCCGGCACGAATCCTGCCGCCGATCTCGACGCCAGTCCCGTCGACAACCGGGTCGAAAGACAGATTTCTCGGATCCTAGCGGTTCAGGCTCAGGCGGTTGGTCTTGACGGCGATTCGGTGTCGGCCGCCGTCCCGAGTGCTCGGGGGTTGCCCGTGGTGATAGTGCTCTTGGGTCAGTTGACTTGGGAGTCGATCCGATGATGTGTTGTGATCGGCGGACATGGATTTTGTTCCTGGGCCTTGCGATCGGTCTGTCGCCCAACCGCGGCGATTCCATTTCGGCGGCGGTTTCGATCGAGGAGTTGGTCAAGGCCGAGAAGTCGTGGCCGGCGCAATTGGGTCTACGTCAGGTGATCGAGGGCCGTTATGCGGTGCGGGGGGGGCGGATCCTGTTGAAGTTCCAGCGTTGTTCACTCGAGTTCCGTTCCACCGAACCGTTGCCGAAATTGTCGCGTCGTGATGCTCGAGACGTCAACGTCCAGGTGGTGGGGCGTCTGAAGCGAGACGGGCGGAAGTTGTATTTCCAGATCGAGAGGATCAGCAAGCAGGACGACGACCTGAAACTCTATTCCCGTCGCCGTCCGACGGGCAAGATGGCCAAACCGTCCGACTGGTTTGCGTTGTCAGATTGGGCGTCCGGGCGTGGCCGATTCTACAGCGACGATCAGTTGTTGAAGAAGGCGACCGAGGCGAACAGGATGGGTGTGAGCCTGGCCCGCCGCGATGCGTCGGGCGACTTGAAGGCACTCCGCGAGGTGGCTCGGCTGGTGATCACTCGTGCGGTGGGTTTGTCCGAGCAGCAGGCGGTTGAGCACGAAGCGTTGTTGTTGGAAATCGAGTCGGCTGGCGGCATGACCAGCAAGCTCGAGGCGATTCGCGACCGGATCGGGCGTGGCTGGTCCGGTTCGGTTGAGACGAAGAATCGCCCATCGCCGTCGTTGGTTGAGCGATACCGAACCGACCCGGTGGCGGTGTACGATTCTACCGTGGTATTGGACCGCAAGCGTTTGCATCGATTGCTATACACCGACCTGGTGATCGAGCTGATCACGTCGAAGGCTCGAGTGGACCGGACGAGTGGTTATCGGGTGGCGGAGTCGATTCGTCGTGAGGTGCCCGAGGCGGTTGCCGAGGCAGCCCGGTGGGAGCGACTGGCTTTGGACCTTGACCTGAAGCGTTCGCAGGCGATGGGTCGTGCCGATTTGGACCGTCTGGTGTCTCGGTTGAAGGCATCGGGTCGAGTTCGGGAGGCCGATATTGCGGTGTCAGGTTGGCTGGGTTCGCGTCGTGAGAAGTTGTTGTCCGAGGGCGTAGCGGGTCGGTTGCGTTGGGCAGACCTGTTGCTGGCGTTGAAGAGCGACCGGCGGGGCGCGGTGGCGGTATTGATCGAAGCGGACCGGATGAAGCCGGACGACCGTGAGGTGGCCGAGCGGTTGGGAGAGTTGGGATACAGCAAGCAGGACGGCAAGTGGGTTTCGATCCAGCCGGGCACCCGCCGGCCGCCTCGACGTTCTTCGGTTCCGACGGGGATCCGGGTGGGCATGAGCGGCAAGCAGTTGTTGGCGGCGATGGGAGTCCCTCGCCGGGTCACTCGATTGGCGGTACAAACGTCGTGCAGCGAGATCTGGGTGTACGGTGAGCCGACAGGCAGCCGCATTGCCGTTCATCTGATCCGTTCACGTGACGACGGGACGGCGACGGTGCGGGCGATCAGCCAGTTGCGATCTCGACGATAACGGTTTCGGATGCGTCAGACATCGTCCCAGTTCTCTTCGGATTCCACCCGACATTCGGGCAGGCTTTCGAGAAAGACTCGACCGTAGGATCGTGTTTGGATCCGCGGATCGAGGATAACGACTCGACCGCGGTCGGTGGCACGTCGGATCAGTCGTCCGAACCCCTGTTTGAGTTTGAGGACGGCTTCGGGCAGTTGGTAATCGACGAACGGGTCGCCACCGGAGGCTCGAATGCGTTCGAGTCGTGCTTCGAGCAGTGGGTGATCGGGCACGCTGAATGGCAGTCGCGTGATGATGACGGTTTCGAGTGCTTCGCCGGGCACATCGACTCCCTGCCAGAAACTTTCGGTCCCCAGCAGCACGGCCTGGTCTTCGTCGCGGAGTCGTTCGAGCAATTGTGTTCGCGAGAGCGAGCCACCTTGGCAGAGCAGTGGTCGATTGTGTTCTTCGCACCAGTCGGCCAGTTCGGCGGCGCAGCTGTGTAGCATTGCGTAGCTGGTAAACAGCACCAGCGTGCCACCTCCCGTGCTGGCGACGTGTCTTTTGATGGCGTCGGTGCAGGCTGTCTGATAGTCGTGGCTGTTTTTGGGGTCGGGCATGTTGTTGGGGAGGACGAGTCGGCATTGGGTCTGGAAGTCAAAGGGGCTTCCCAGTCTGAGGTGCCGAGCCTGTTCGATCCCCAATCGTCCGGTGCTGAAGTCGAAGTTGTCGTGTCCGACGGCGAGAGTGGCGCTAGTCAGGACGACGGTGGGCACCTGTTCAAAGAGCAGGGTCTTGAGCAGCGGTGCGACATCGATGGGGCTGGAGGCGAGTCGAGTGGACGCATGTGAGCCTCGCTGTTGCGTTTCGATCCAGTAGACCGAATCGGTGGCTTGCTGGGACATCCAGGCATTGACGGCATTGGCGAGGTCACCGGTCCGCTCGGCCGCCGCCTTGAGTTCGATCCGTTCCGCGTCGGCTTCGATGTCTTCGGAGAGGTCGAGGATGTTACCGGCGAGTTGTCTGAGTGGTTCGCTGAGCGGGTTTTGGAGAGAGGGAGGGACGTGGACACGTCCGTTTGTTGACTGGCGAGTCTGTTGCCATTGGTTGAGAGATTCGAAGAAGTGCCCGGCAGTTTGCCGGACGTCCATTGCCAGTTGTTGGAGTTTCCGTTGTTGGTGGTGGACGAGCAGTCCCTTGTTGTGGCGGTCGTTGTAGAGTCGATTGAGTGTGAAGTCGAGTTGTCCGCTGGTGACGGTCAGTCCGAGGTGATCGGCGGCAACGGCTTCGACGCAGTGGGCTTCGTCGAGGATGGCCACATCATAATCGGGCAGCAACTTGCCTCCGGCACGTCGCACGCTGAGGTCCGAGAAGAACAGGGCGTGGTTGACGATCAGGACGTCGGCGTTCTGAGTTCTGCGGAGTGCCTGGTAGTAGAAGCACTCGCTGTGTTGCGGGCAGCTGCGTCTGAGGCAGTTGTTGCGATCGCTGACCACTTCGTTCCAGACGGTCGGGATTGGTCGAAAGGCGAGGTCACTGCGGCTGCCGTCGTCGGTGCGGATGGACCAGTCGAGTAGGGATTCGAGTTGTTCGAGTTCGGAGGTCTGATTGAACATCGACCCTTCTCGGGCGATGGCTCCGGCGAGTCGTCTGAGGCTGATGTAGTTGCTGCGTCCTTTGGCGAGCACGGCCGAGAATTCGACCGGGAGCACTCCGGCCAAGAGTGGAATGTCGCGTGAGATGAGTTGTTCCTGGAGCGCGATGGTGTGAGTGGACACGACGATGCGTCGTGGCCGGTCTGTCTGTGCGGGGTTGACCGAGTTGGTAGATTCGCCGGTCACCGCGAGGATGGCCGGGACGAGGTAGGCGAAGCTCTTGCCGACACCGGTCCCGGCTTCGACGACCAGGTGTTCTCGGTTGGTGATGGCCTGTGCGACGGCTTCAGCCATTTCCAGTTGTTGAGGCCGAGTTTCGTAGGCTTCGAGCCTTTGCGCGATTCGGCCTCCGGGTCCGAGGATCGAGTGGACTCGGGTGTTCACCGTTGTGGATCCACGCAGCGGAACCCGGTCATGCACATGTCATCGCTTTGGTCGCGGTCGCCGCAGTGTTTTTCCACATCATCGACAATGGTCTGGATCAGCGGTTCGAGTTCTTTGGGTGCACGCGTGAGGCTGTCCTTCAGCCGACCGGTCCCAAAGATTTCGCTGTCGCCATTCATCGCCTCGGTGACTCCGTCGGTGAACATCAACCAGGTGTCGCCGCAGCACAGTTGGTGAGTTTGCTGTCCGAATTCCTGTTCGGGGACGATCCCCAGCGGCATGCCGGCATGTTCGGAGACGACTTCGGTGATCGATCCATCGGTGTGTCGGATCAAGGGGGGCAGGTGTCCGGCGTTGGCGAGCGTGACCTGCCGGGTGTCGGGGTCGATCACGGCCAGCGCGCAGGTGACGAAGCGGTGCCCGAGTCCGCAGGTGGAGATGTCTCGATTGAGGTCCTGGAGTGCGAGGCTGAGGTCGGGTTGATTGAGCAGGTGGTAGCGGGTGGCCGAGTAGAGTCGTGCCATCAGCAGTGCGGCGGGGATCCCCTTGCCAGCGACGTCGGCGACGGCGACGGCGATCTGTCCTGCGGGCAGTTCGATGTAGTCGAAGTAGTCGCCTCCGACCCGATGAGCCGCTTCGTAGTAATCGCAGAACTCGAGCCCGTCTCGTTGCGGTCGTTTGTTGGGCAGGAACCCGAGTTGGACCTGAGTGGCGAAGTCGAGTTCTCGTTCGAGGTCTCGTTGTTTGAGCACTTCGGCGTGGAGCGAGGCGTTTTCGATGGCGAGAGCGCCTTGGGTGGCGACTCCGATCAGTACATCGAGGTCGCTTTCTTCGAACGGCAAGGCCACGTTGTGGCTGGCCAGTTGGATCAGTCCCAGTGACTGGCCGTCCAGTCCCACCAGCGGTACGCACATCATTGATCTGAGTTGCATGCCCGCGATGCTCTGGCTGCTCAGAAAGCGGTCGTCGCCCATCACGTCGGCACTGAGAATCGCTTCGCCGCTGGACATGGATTGGCGGACGATTGTCAGGCTGATCGAGGGCGTTCGGTCCGACGTTTCGTTGCGTCTGCGGGTGGCCCGGATCACCGGGTTTGTGTTTCCGTCTTCTTGCAGCAGCACGAAGCCTTCTTCAGCCTGGGTGAAGATGTCGAAGAGTCCATCGAGCATCCTGGTGAGGACGACGTCAAGTTCGAGTGCCTGCCCGAGGCTTTTTGAGATCTCGAGAACGGCGTGCAGTTTCGCTTCGGGGTCGGCCACGACGCGGTCGGTGCCGGTGGAGGTGACGGAGAGCTTGGAGAGGATCGAGGAAGCACTCGAGTCGTCGTCGAACGGTTCGACTCCGACGGCGAAATAGCGACTGCCTTCGCTGTCGTGTTCGAGTGGAGTCGAGTGTGCGGAGGCCGACTCGGGCGGTTCGGGTCGTTGCAGGTGAAAGTGAAATTCGTACTCGCACAACGAGATCGAGTCGTTGTCCTGGAGTTCGGTGGGTTGCTCGACGGGTTGTCCATTGACCAGTGTCCCGTTTCGGCTCTTGAGGTCTTCGAGGAAGAAGTGCCCGTGGCTTTCGAGGATCTGGGCGTGGTGTCGGCTGACGGCCTCGTTATCGAGCACGACTTGGCTGCTGGGGGCCCGTCCCAGGACCGTCCGTTCTCGGTCGAGTTCCAGCAGGCTCCAGGGACCGCCGTCGTATTGAGAGGAGAGGTAGGCCAAGATGTTGATCGTCCCGTACGTTCGCCGGCCTCACCGTGCCGCTCGAATGACTCAGTCGACCATCATACGGGCCGTTTACCGAAGCGGTCAATTCGCCGGCGAGTTGTCGTCGGTTTCGGCTCGCCGAAAGAAGTCTTCGAATCCCTGCCGAATTTCCAGATTCGAGCGTTCGCGATTGCGAGTGATCGTATTGCGGATCAGTCGTTCCATGTCGACTGAGAGAAAGTCTCGCAGCGGCAGTAGCGATTCGGCGATCACATCCTGCGACTCTTCATAGTGTCCGTCGTAGCTGGCGATGACGGCCCGGCCTGCCAACCCGCTGGCCACCAGGTCGGGCTCGGTTTCTCCTGCCAGCACCAGTTCTTCGAAGATCGGTCGAGCGTCTTCGATTTCGAGGTTGCGGAGGTGGTGCATGGCGAGTCGGTACTTGGCCCGGTTGACGAAGAGCGTTTCATCAGGGTGCAGGTTGATGACCGCGTGCCAGGCTGCGGCCGTATCGACCATCATCGCATAGAAGAACTGCGTTTCGACCCGGTCTTCTCGAGGCACTCGGCTTTGTTGTTCGGCTGGCGATTCGAGCGGACCGGGTGGTCGTGCGACGAGTGAGATGCTGCCGGCGAGCAGTGCAATGCTCAGGCAGGCGGCCGGCCAGACCAGCCAGCGACTTTGGTGTCGCCAATCGATATCAGGCATGATGGTCAGCAGACTCGACCAAACCGAAGTCGGGGGTTCGTAGTCGACCCAGTCGGCCTCGCCTGCCCCCCGAACGCCTCGCTGTCTGCGTTGCAGCAGGTCGAGTTCTTCGAGCAGGCTGGTGGCATTGGCAGGTCGATTGTCGGGCGACTTGGCCATCATCCGGTGGACCAGTTCGCAGAGTCGTCGGGGCAGGTCGGTTCGCTGTTCGGACAACGGATCGGCATTTTTGTTGACGTGTTGCACGGCCACGGCGATGGCGGTTTCGCCTCGGAACGGTGGTCGTCCCGACAGCAGGTGATAGCAGGTGACGCCGAGCGAATAGATGTCGCTGCGGTGGTCGACTCGCGACCCGTTGACCTGCTCGGGACTCATGTAGAGCGGAGTCCCCATGGTGGTGCCGGCCTGTGTCAGTGTGAGGCTGGTATTTTCGGTTTCCCGGTTGAGTTGAGCGAGGCCAAAGTCGGTCACTTTGACGACGCCCTGCCTGGTCAGCAGGATGTTTTCGGGCTTGATGTCTCGGTGAACGATCCCCGCTTCGGCGGCCGCTTTCAGTGCCAAAGCGACCTGGCGGATGATGTGCAGTGCCACACCGGGTTCGGGCGGCCCCTTGCGGTTGAGGAATTCGCGGAGATTCACACCCTGGACGTATTCCTGGGCAATGTAATGCAGCCCGTCCTGTTCGCCGACTCCGTAGACCTGCACGATGTTGTTGTGATTCAGACCGGCGGCGGCGGTGGCTTCGCGAGCAAAGCGTTCAAGGTAGGTGTCGTCGGCGAGGAGGTCGGGCCGGAGCACCTTGAGAGCGACTTTTCGTTTGAGCGAGGTCTGTTCGGCGAGATACACGTTGGCCATCCCGCCGCTGCCAAGGACTCGCAACAGGTGGAAATCTCCGAGCACCGAACCACCCAGGTCCGAGGCGTCACTGGATTCCGGGCTGTTGTCGCCCACCGAGTCTTCATTAGGCGATTCGATCTGGAATCCGCTGTCGTCGCTGGCGTCTTCGAACCGGGCGGTGTCGCCGAGGTGTTCGGGTGTCGACTCGCCATCGGAAGAAACTGGCATCACGCGTCTTCTCGGCCAGGAGTGCTGCGAATGGCCGTCGGTGATTTCGGCCGACGGATCCTGATTCCGCCAACCGATCATAGTGGCCGATTCCTATGCGTGCCAATCCCCTTGGCTTCGGATTGGGTCTTGCGACGGCTGTCGACGCCGTATTACTCTGTGTTCAGAACGCTGCCGGTTGGCGGGCCGGCATGGCGGGGACTCGGGTTGGCGCAGCTGGTCCGTGTCCTGACGACGCACCTGTTGCGATGACCGGTTCATGCCCGCAATCGACATCACCGAGTTTCTCGAACGACTCGAACAAAGCGATCTGCTCAGCGGTGACGATCTGGCGGCGTTGCACGCCGAGATCGACCTGGTGCGGGATGCGGTGCAGGTGGAACCACTGGGTCGCAAGCTGGTGCGGCGTGGCCAGTTGACCGGATGGCAGCTGCAGATGCTGTTATCGGGACGCGACGCCTTCCAGTTGGGTAATTACCGATTGCTGGATCTACTGGGTCGAGGCGGGATGGGGACGGTGTTCAAGGCCGAGCACGTGATGATGGGTCGGGTGGTGGCGGTCAAGGTGATGGCTCGGCGGTTGGTAAAGAGTCCGATTCATGTGGCTCGATTCCAGCAGGAAATCCAGGCGGCTGCGGCGATCGATCATCCCAACGTGGTGCGGGCGATTGATGCCGAGAATGCTGGTGAGAACCATTTCCTGGTGATGGAGTACGTCGAGGGAGCCGACCTGGCTTCGGTGGCCGAACGTCGGGGCCGTTTGGGGGTGGGCGAGGCGTGTGAATTCGTGCGTCAGGCTGCGTTGGGACTCGCGGCCGCTCATCGGCGGGGCCTGGTCCACAGGGATCTGAAGCCGTCAAACCTGATGCTGACCTGGACCGGCGACGATCGGCCACAGGTGAAGATTCTCGACATGGGACTGGCTCGGTTTTCGGATTCCGAGCAGTCCGAGGGCAGTCTGACCAAGACCGGGCAGATGATGGGGACTCCGGATTACATGTCACCCGAGCAGGCTTGGGATACCAAGGCGGTCGACATTCGTGGCGACATCTACAGCCTGGGTTGCACGTTATTCCGATTCCTGATCGGTGTGCCGCCGTTCCAGGGCGAGAATCCGTTCCAGACCCTGATGGTTCGCACCACGCTCGAAGCTCCCCTGCTCAGAGCTCTCGATCCCGATCTCCCCGAAGGACTCGAAACGATCGTCGCCAAGATGCTGCGACGTGATTTGTTGCAGAGGTACGAGAATCCGTCCGAGTTGGCCGAGGCGCTTGGGGAATTCGCGGTGGCACCGACGCGATTCGAAGTCGAGCGGTCTGAAGCGGACGAACCTGCCACCTCGCTGACTCTCTCGGATGCGACCGAACAGCCGACTCAGGTCGCCGGAGCCAGTCTCGAACAGTTCCTCGAGGCGGTCCGACCGCTGGCGTTGGATGAGGCGGCGAATTCCGGTAGCGGACCGACTGCTGCCAAGGCGCCGGTTGTCCGCAATCGCCTGATCGTGGGGGGCGTGGTGGGCGTGGTGGTGTTGAGTCTGTTGGCGGTCTGGAGACTGACGGCGGTTGACGATCCGCCGCTTGGGGAATCGGGCCGTGACGAGGATGTGGCGACCGTGGGAGGCGTGTTGTCTGAGGTGATCCGTCATCCCGAGCAAGTGATTGATGAGCAGCGGCCGTTCGAGCTCGAGTTGTTGGGGCGTAGTCATCGGTTGTCGAAACGGCTGGGAGATGCTCGGCTGGAATTCCGCATCCGGCCGGGTGCTGCGGACGGCGTGGCGGTTGATCGTCGGGGGACCTTGAAGTGGACGCCGGGTGAGATCCACGGACCGGGGCGTCACACGATTGTGATGGAGAGTCGAGACGGATCGGACGCGGGTTGGGTGGCCGTGGCCGAAGTGGTCTTGCGAGTCCGCGAGGTGGACCGGCCGCCTCATCTCGAACCGCCGGGGGCGGTTCGGGTGGACGAACTGGTGGAGTTGACGGTGCAGTTGTCGGCTACGGATCCTGACCGCCCGGCGAACCGGATCGAGTACACACTGTCGAACGACGCGCCCGAGGGGATGGTGGTCGACCGGCACAGCGGTCGATTGAGTTGGACTCCGACGGAGAGCCAGGGGCCGGGTGAATTTCGAGTGACGGTGCGTGCGACGGCGTACGATTCCGAGGTGACCGATCCGGTGCGACAGCGGGCCGAATCGGTGTTGGTGGTGCGTGTTGTGGAGGTGGACCGATCGCCACGAATCCGTGCGATTCCGAGTCTGTCGATGCGAGTGGGTCAGCGTCTGAGATTGCGGGTTCGGGCCGACGATCCTGACGATCCCCCCGGAGCGGTCCGGTTCAGTTTGCAGGGGAAGGTGCCGGCCGGAGCGGTGATCGATCCGGTGACGGGGATCTTTGCCTGGGCACCTCGAGCCAGCCAGGCTCCGAAGGCGTGGCGGTTTCGGGTTCGGGTGGCGTCGGCCGAGCACGACGAGTTGTTTGACGAGCAGCTGTTGCTGCTGCAGGTCCGTCCGCCTCGAGTGACTTCACGAGGTGAAGCGATCCCGTCTCAGGCGGCGCGGACCTCGGCCACAGCCGACGTCCGCGATGTCTACCGCCCGTTGTTGACGTCTGCCAAAACGCCGCTGGCTCGTTCGAAGTTGTCGCTCGAGATGATCGAGCAGGCTGGCGACACCGCCGATTCGTCTCGGGCCTACGCCCTGTTCGAGTTGGCTCACCAGACGGCTCTGCGAGCTCGAGACACGTCGGTGGCGCTGGACGTCGCGCGGGCTTGGCAGCAGAGGTTCCGGGTCGATTCGGTGGACGTGGCGCTGAAGTCTTTCGGCGTTCTCAACCTCAAGGGGCTCGATCCTGCCGTTCGGTCTGAAATTGGCGAGCAGGCGTTGCGGACGTTCGTATCAGCCATCAATTCCGGGCGTCTGGTCGAAGCCGGCAAGTTGCTGGTGCTGGCCGTGGGATGTGTTCGCGGTGATGCTCGGGAGGTGGCTCGGATCCAAACGGTCATCGGGTTGCTCGACCAGGTGGCCAACGAGAACACTGGCGAGTTGAACAAGCCGTTGAAGTTGACACCCAAGGGGAAGCTGGCATTGGGGGGGCTGGACAGCCAGTTGAAACGGCTTCGGTTCCAGAGTGTGTTTCGGCAGGCGACGAAGCTGAGTTTCGTGCGGCACGGCGGCTCGACTGGTGACGATCTCGAGGATCTGGGTCGCAGTCTGTGGACGATATCCGGTGGCGACGTCCGGCTCGAGACGGCTGCTCGTGAGGGTGCCAGTGGGTTCTGGGACAAGTCGGTGTCGTGGAAGAACTTTCGACTCAGAGCTCGCCTGTCGACCGACACGACAACGGGTTCGTTGCTGATTGGCGGACCTCTCAGCGGTCGGTTTGACGGGTTGCAGTTGCAGTTTTCTCCCAGCCGTTTCTGCCGGCTGTACCACGGGGCGACGCGTAAGATCGTGTCGGGTCCGCAGCGGACTCCGGCACGGAACCCCTTGGGGTGGGACCGGCTGGAGTTGGTCGTGCGTGGCAGTCGTGTGACGGTGAGACTGAACGGTCAGGCACTGGTCGACACCGAGACTCCGGGCAACTTGGCTGGGTTCCTGGGTTTGGACGCGAGTCTGAATCCGGTCGGTCAACCGGTATCGCGATTGAGACTGCGTCGTGTCCGCGTGCGACTCGAATAGTCACTCGGGCTCGGACTACAGTTGTCGAGCGAGTTGGACGAGCAGGTTGGCTCCGGTGTCGAGTGTTTGGTCATCGACGGCGAAGGAGACTCGGATGTGCGAGTCGTATTTGCTGAAGACCGAACCGGGGACGATCAACAGTCCGTACGGAATGGCTTGTTCGACGAACCGGGTCCCGTTGCCTCCTGGCGGTTCCAGAAACAGGTAGAAGGCTCCGGCTCCGGCTCCGCCACCGATACGGAAGTCTGCGGAGAGTCTTTCGACGAGCCGATCGCGTTTTCTGCGGTAGTCCTCGACATGTGGACTGACGTCGACATCCATCGCAGCCAATCCTGCCCATTGGACGGGGTGTGGTGCACAGACGAAGGTGAACTGTTGCAGTTTGATCATCTGTTCGATGATGCTGGCGGGTCCGTGGGCGAATCCGAGTCTCCAGCCGGTCATCGAGTGTGACTTGCTGAATCCATCGATGACCAGCGTATTGGGGTTGGTTGTGGCGGGCGAGTGGAACGGTCGGTCGTAGCAGAAGCGGCTGTAGATTTCGTCGCTGATCAGGACGATGTCGTGTCGTTCGGCGAGTCGGGCCAGGTCATCGATCGTTCCCGGCAGGTCGATGGCTCCGGTGGGGTTCCCCGGCGAGTTGTAGATGATGGCCTTGGTTCGGTTAGTGATGGCAGCGGCGACGCGGTCGACATCGACGTCGAAGTCGGGGTAGGTATCTACGGTGACCACGGTGCCTCCGGCCAGGTGAATCAGGTGCCGGTACATCATGAAGCCGGGGTCGAAGACGACCACTTCGTCGCCCGGTTCGACCAGGCACAACAGTGCCAGCACCAGTCCACCGCTGGTACCGCTGGTGACCATCAGTTGCCGGTCGTCGTGTTGGTACTGGCTGTCGACCTGTTGCTGCAGAGCGTCGCGTAGCGGAGCGATCCCCGGCGAGGGGCTGTAGCCGTTGTGTCCGGCTTCGACAGCGTCGGCCAGTGCACGTCGGATTGGTTTGGGCGTCTCGAAGTGAGGTTGCCCGATGCTGAGATCGATTTTGTTTTCGATCGAGGCCGCGAGATCGAAGATGCGTCGGATGCCGGAGGCATCGATCAGGTGCATGCGATCGGCGATCCAGTCGCCGGGTTGTCGGGCGTTCTGGTCGGAAGGTGGAGTCATATTTCGAAGTCCCCGGCCGAGTCACGGCGGGCGATCAGTTGCGAGAGTGGCTGGTTGTGTCGATCGAGTGTTTGCAGCAGGTGGGCGACGACCAGCAGCGGGTCGTGTGTGGGAGCGTGTTCCGAGCACCAGATGGCACCGTGTCGGTCGAGGCCGAGCACTGCGTCGTGCCGCTGGATGGCCTGCCAGGTACTGGCTCGAGTGGACCCCGGGTAGGAGCGTGGTCGTCCTCCGAGTTGTCGGATGATCGAGGCGATGTCGTCGGATCCGGAAGTCGGCAGCGCGACGGTTCGTCCGGGGTGCAGGGCCAGAATGCGGGTCGCCAGCAGGAGGAACAGCTTGACCGGATCGACGGCCGTTCCGGTTTCGTCGCAGAACACGGGGCCGTGTTGCGTGTGGTCCCAGGCGATACCGAGATCGGCCTGGTGGTCTTGTGTGAGTCGACCCAGGTCCTGGACACTGTCTGGCCGGTGAAGTGACGTGGAATCGGGAGTGACGAGAGTCCAGGGGAGTGGTTGGAGCAGTCGAACGAGCGAGTCGTGTTGAGTGGACTTGGTCGCGAGGAGGCAGATGGTCAGCGGTCTGGTGGCGATCAAGTGTCGTTTGAGAGTGGCTTCGTAGACGTCGGTGGCCTGAAACGCGCGACGGTGTCCGGCTCGTCGAGTGGGTCGTGGGTGTCGGTTGTCGGCGGCGGTTTCCCAATTCTCGAGTCCGGCACGGCGTGAGAGCGGCAGTCCGTGTCGTGTGACGGCATCGAGCCCGACAAACGACTGCCGTTGTCCGTCTCCGGTGACTCTGATGCCAGCGTCCGCTTGCAGGTGATCCACGGCGAAGCGAAAGCAGGCGTCGCTGACGTTGCCGATTTCCAGGGCACGGCACCCCGATCGGACCAGTGCGGCGAGGACTCCGGCGAGCAGGTCGCGTGAAGCGGGACGCGAGTCGTGTCCGACGACGAACAGGGGTACGGGTCGGGATTGGGGATCGTCGCCAAGTCGGGCAGGTCGATCCTGCCAAGTCAGCCAGGCTAGGGCCGACACCAGCCGGTCGGCGTCGGCACGAGTCAATTCGTTGCGGTGCACTCCGCGGACCCCTTCGTCGGTAAACAGGGTGGGCCGAGCGATTCGATGTTGAGTCTTCTGCAGTCGGCCGACGGTGGTCTTGGCCAGGCCTCCGGTGTCGGACCGATGAACGCAGTCGCGGCAGGCGGGGAAGAAGGTGGCGAGCCGCGAGAGATGAGTGGCTCGGGAGATCGTGTGCGAGTCGCCCGGGCAGGTGAATTCGTCACGACAGGTCGATTGGGCCAACCCGGCCGACTCAAGCCTCTCGACGACGGGGAGCTCGGTTGTCATGATCGTCGAGGGTCTGGTGTAATGGGCCCGCCCCGGAGCGGCCGGGCACTGTAGTGACTCTCGCGAAGACGGGTCAATGCGAATGCACGCCACGGAATTTGCTTCAGCGATCGACGGCCAGGGAGTCCTGCCGGTGGTGGTCCTGGTGGGCAGCGAGAGTCTGCTGGTGCGTCAGAGTGCTCGGGCCATTACACGGGAGATCTTTGGGACACAGGCCGCAGCAGACGACTCGGACACCACCGACGACGACCTGTCTCGGCGCAATGGAGACCAGGTGTCGTTTCGAGACATCCGGGACGAGTTGGCCACAGTGTCGATGTTCGCGACTCACCGGGTTGTGCTGGTCGAGGGTGCTGACGACTTCATCAAGTCGAATCGCACGGCATTGGAGTCGTACGTGGCGGCTCCGGTGAAGAAGAGCGTATTGATCCTGCAGCCCAAGTCGTTCCCGGGGAACACTCGATTGGCCAAGGCGGTCAAGGTGTCGGGGGTTGTGGTCGAGTGCACGGCGTTGGAGGGGCCTGCGTTGGTGCGATGGTTGGGAAAGACATCGACCGAGCAGCACGGCATCGAGTTGACCCGTGATGCGGCGTCGTTGTTGATTGAGTTGGTTGGTTCGAGTCTTTCGCAGCTCGAAACCGAACTCGCCAAGCTCGCCTCGTGTTCTCCGGACGGCCGGATCGACGTCGAGGTGGTGCGTTCACTGGTGGGTGGCTGGCAGGTGCAATCGACATTCGAGATGCTCGCGGCACTCAGACAGGGGCGGACGGGGACGGCGTTGGTGGAGTTTGGGCGGTTGGTCGAGGCGAAGGAGCCGTTGCCGAAGGTGATGGGCGGCGTGGCCTACGTCTTCCGCCGGCTGGCTCGAGCCACCGAAATGGCCCGCCATGACAAACGACTCAGACAGGCTCTCAAGGACGCAGGAGTCTTCTACAAGGAGATCGACGAGTCGAACCGGTACCTGAGACGAATTGGTCGTGACGAGGCCGAGAGGATCCTGGATCGGTTGCTGCGAGTCGACAAGGCGTTGAAAGGGGCTGAGACTGGTGTGAAACTGCCCGAAGAGCTGGTGGTCGAACGCTTACTGGTGGAATTGGCCGGTGTGGGTTGAACTGTTCGTAGCCGCCAGGTCGATTCACTGTTCCTCCGACGTGATCTCGCTGTAAGATTCTCTCGCTCATGGCGAAGAAAAAGAGACAACAGCAGAAAACGGACGATGCCGGCGCCGAGCCTCGGATCGTCACCCGCAACCGCAAGGCACGGTTCCACTACGAGGTGCTCGAGGAGCTCGAGTGCGGCATCGTGCTGTATGGGAGCGAGGTGAAGAGTATCCGGGACGGTAAGGTGTCGATTGAGGAGGCGCACGCGCGGATGATCGACGGGGAGCTTTGGTTGTTTGGTGTGAGGATTAACGAGTATCCGCAGGCGAACGTGATGAATCACGAACCGGAACGCAGGCGGAAGTTACTGTTGCACAAACGTCAACTCAGGAAGTTCGCCGAAAGTGCGACTCGACAGGGACTCACTCTCGTCCCACTGACTCTCTATTTTGTCAAAGGCCGAGTGAAGATCGGATTGGCGATGGCTCGCGGGCGACGCCAGTACGACAAGCGAGAGAAAATCAAGGAACGCAGCCACCGCGAGGAGATGCAGAACGCGAAGCGGTGAAAGAGGGCTCGCCCGATTTTGCCGACCGTCTGCTGGCATGCGGCTGGGGGAGCCGGTAGTTTGTGGATTCGACGATTCCCCTGAGAGATCTCCGATCATGTTCGATGACCAGATCCCGTTGTCAGCCGATTCGGATTTCGACGACGCTCGCGTGCCCGAGGTGCCCGCTGTGTCGCCACGGCCTGCGGCTGACGAGGACGGTTTGCTGGACACATTGGCTGATGGAGCCGGCGAGGTGGCCAAGAAGACGGGGAGCGTTTTGTGGGCGATGATCGTCAAGGTTGTGAAGGAGTTCTACCGTTACATCATCGTGGTCTTCCTGCCGATCCCGATCGGTTATCTTGCTCGCAAGCAGTTGGCATTCCATGATTTGCACACCGAGGACGGCCGAGGTCAGCTCGAGTTCTATTCTCAGCCGAACTTCGTCACCACGATCCATCTGATCTGGGTGGGTTGGGTCGTGGCGGCCTTTGGGTTGTACAACCACTCTGTTCACGGAGCCGAGAACATCCCCCAGTTTTCTCGGGCGGTGATGGACGGCTTGTCGTGGTTCTGGCTGTTCGTGTTGTGCGTGACGGTGTTGGTGATGGGCATTCAATTCGGACGAGTGGCTTCGGGTTTTCTGTTGACGACGATCGTGATCCTGGTGATGGGGACGCTGTTGTGGGAGCAGGTGGGCGAGGTTGAGATCATCAGGTTGGCGAAGGAGAAGGCTCAGAAGATCGACGTCACATTGGGTTGGGGTGTCCCGATGGTGGTTTCGGCGGTGTTGGGGCTGACGATGTTGTTGTCGAGCATCTGGCAGCAGCTCGATGACCGCTGGATCGTGGCTCATCAGGGCAATTTCCTTGAGCACGAGAATTTCCAGCAGAAGGACCGCACGATCCAGAAGGGTGCCAAGACGTTCATCCACACCTGGCCCTGCCTGTTGCGCCGGTTCCTGCTGTTTGGTTACGGCGAGATCGAGGTGAGGGATTCGCGGGGGATGACCGAGGTCGAGCGGATCGAGGGGGTTTTCTGGGCGAAGACGGTTTCGGAGTTGTTGAAGTCGAAGTTCCAGACCACCGACGTGTCGTTTGCTGTCCAGGTTGAGGATGAAGAGGAAAATGAGATTGGTTGACGCTTTGTGGGTGGGGCGACGGTGAACCAGTTCGAGCATCGGGGCCTGGTGATCGGTTGCGGCTACCTGGGCCAGCGGGTGGCGACGGCATGGCGTGAATTGGGCTGGGACGTGTCGGCGATGACACGATCCGAACAGCGGGCCAGCGAGTTCCGTGAGCAGGGACTGACTCCACGGGTGGGTGACGTCACCGACCCGGGTTCACTGTCCGGTTCTCTCGGCGGCCTGTTGTCCGAGTGGACCGAGGCGGATGTCGTGTTGTTTGCGGTGAGCCGGGACCGCGAACGGACGTCGCCGACCTTTGGTGATGTGATGCTGGGCGGGTTGAGCAACGTGATCGATGTGCTGGTCGAGGGAGGATCGCAGCTGGTCGTGATTTCGAGCACGGGAGTGTACGGCCAGTCGGACGGTGAATGGGTTGATGAGGATTCGCCGACGGAGCCGGTTCGTGAGAATGGGAGCGTGTTGGTCGAGTCCGAGTTGATGGTGCGGCGTCGGTTAGGTGGGCGTGGCCGGGTGTTGCGGCTGGCGGGGCTGTACGGGCCCGGTCGATTGATTGCTCGGCGAGAGACCTTGTTGTCGGGAGCGTCTTTGGGTGGTGACCCCAAGGCTTGGCTGAACCTGGTGCACATCGACGATGCCACGCGAGCGGTCGTGTCGGCTTCGACTTGGGAGGACGGCGGCGACGGTGGCGGGACGTGGTTGGTTTGCGACGATCGGCCGGTGCAGCGTGAGGAGTACTTTGGTCGGTTGGCCGATTTGTTCGGGGCAGGTGCGCCGAACTTCGATCCGGCCGGTCGGGGGTCGCGGATTGCCGGCTTGGGGAAGCGGTGTCGGAACGAGCGGATGAAGAGCGAATTGGGTGTGGAACTGCTCTATCCGGACATCGAGGACGGTTTGCCGGCTGCCGTGGCGTGAGGCCGAGCCGACAGAGCCTGGCTTGTGGGCGGCTAGCGTGCTTTGGGGTATTCGGTCACGTATTGGCGGAGGAACGCGTGGAGTCGTTCGGCGACCAGCTGGTTGCCCCTGCTGCTGTAGTGGTGCCACTGTTCGTCGAGGTAGTGGTTGGCTCTTTGTCGTGCGGTGAGCGTGGCGAAGTCGCTGGTCAGGTCGAGGAAGGGGATGTTGCGATCGGTGGCGAGTTGTTCGAGCCGGGTTGCCACGAGTCGGTTGTCGTGGTGAGCCTGTTCATCGATCAATTCCCGGAATTCGGGCAACAGCACAACAGCAAACCGCCCACCAGACCGCTCGACGACTCCCTGCAAGGCCCGAATGATTCCCATCGTGACTTCGAGCAGTTGTTGTCGAGCGTCGGATTGTTCGAGCGAGGCGTGACCACCGAGTGTCTGCCGTGAGAACTGTCCGGTGGCGGTGTGTTCGAGAAAGAAGGAGCCGATGCGGGTGTTGGGTTCCAGCGATTGTCCGGTGGGAATCTTGGCGGGTACCGGTTGTCCAGAGACCACCAGCCGGCCGTCTTGCAATTCGAATCGGGGCATCGAGTACCCGTTCATCATCCGCGTGCTGTTCATCCGCCAGATGTCATCAGTGATCATCGCGAGCACGACACAGTCGGCATGCAACTCGCTTCCCAGTCGACGGAACCAGAGGTAGCACTGTCCGACCGAGTAGCCACCCTGTCCCATGTTGAGTGTTTCGGTCCGAGGGTTGAGTGATTGCAGCTTTGCAGGAAACGTATCGGCATCGCCGACGCCGTATCCGAGCGTGAACGAGTCGCCCAGGCAGACGATTCGGAACAGCGTGTTCTGTTCAGGGTCCCGTCCATGGCCCCGGTCTTCGGTCGAGTGTGCGGGATTCTCGCGGAGTCCTTGATGCCCGATCGACAGAGTCAGTCCGGGGCCGTAGAAGTCGTGGTGTACGCGATCGGGGATGTGGACCCAGCCCAGATCCGGATCGGATTGTGCGTGGTGTGATTCGGGGGAATCGGTGGCCGTGGGCAGGCTGTTTCGAAACTGCCGGTAGTCGCTGGCCACTTGGACGAGGTGCAGCAGCCCTTCGAGGAAGCCGAGTCCGATGACACAGGCCAGGATGCTAAAGGCCAATCGTTTTTTTACCGACAGCCTGGCCATTGCCTGTCTCACGGTACCGAGTCATCCGGTTCCATCCGGTGGGCGTTCCTGTCGCGGGTGCAGCCGTGGGGTTGGCTGCGAGGTTTCATCGTAGAGTTTGCGGGGGTGCGGTCAACGGGCGGGTGGGGGAACCGATTGGCAAGGTACCTTGAGTCAGGGAGTGGGTTGGTGGTAGTTTACGGGTGGTGGTGTCAGGGAGACTGGTAAGATTTTGAAAGTTCTTGGCGAGCGACGATTGGCGTGCGACGGGGTGAGTCGTCGCGAGGCCATTTGCGTTGGAGGGCTGGGTCTCTTTGGCGGAGTGGGTTTGCCTGCGCTTTTGCACGCGAGGGCTCGGCAGCAGACCGACTTGCCCGAGCGAGCCAGGAGCGTCGTGCTGATCAATCTGTTCGGCGGTCCGCCTCACATGGACATGTTCGACCTGAAGCCCAATGCGCCTCAGAACGTGCGTGGAGAGATGATCGGGACTCCGAGTTCGGTTCCCGGTCTTCCGATCTGCAGCCTGATGCCGGGCATTGCGGGTTTGATGCACGAGGCGACCTTGGTCCGGACGTATTCTCACAAGTACAACAGCCACAACCCGTACAACGTCCTGACGGGTTTTGACGGGGGAAGCGACCGGGAGAACTATTTCGCCAAGCGATCGGATCATCCGAGTATGGGTTCGGTATGCCAGTACCTGGACAAGGGGCCTCGCGACGTACCGCGATACGTGTTGATGCCGGCGTTTCCCGGATATGGCCAGGCATTGCGGCGTGCGGGTCCTTATGGCGGGTACCTGGGAAGCCGCTATGACCCGTTGATGACCGTCTGCGATCCGAAGTGGGATCGCAAGGGCAACGGCGACTACGACCCGGTGTTGGCTCAAGGTGCTCCGCTGTTACCGTCACTCGACGAGTTACCTTCGGTCACAGCCGATCGACTCGACCGCCGCCGCAGCCTGCTCGAACAATTCGACACGCGGTTGCAGGGCATCGACAAGAACGGGTCTTTGGACGGGATGACCAAGTTCCAGCAGCAGGTCTTCGGTCTGTTGACGTCGCCGAAGACTCGAGCCGCATTTGATCTTTCGAACGAGTCGCGATCGGTCCGCGACCGTTACGGCGACAACCTGTGGGGCAATAGCACGCTGGTGGCTCGCAAGCTGGTCGAGGCGGGTTCGACCTTCGTGACGGTCAACTGGGAGGCTCAACGGGGCGGCCACTGGGACCTGCACGGGAACAACTTCGGGATGCTCCGCGGTCACCTGCCCGTTCTCGACGCGATGGTCAGCTCGCTGGTCACCGACCTGAAGTCTCGAGGGTTGCTCGAAACGACACTCGTGGTGGTGATGGGCGAGATGGGACGGACTCCGAGAATTAACGCGAAGGCCGGCCGGGATCACTGGCCGCAATGTGGTTTCAGCCTGATGTTCGGTGGTGGCATGAAGCGGGGTTGCGTGGTTGGGCGGACCGATGCCCAGGCCGCCTACCCCTCGGATCGCCCGGTCTCGGCCGGCGACATGGTGGCGACGATCTATCACCAACTGGGGGTCGACCCATCGATGACTGTCGAAGATCTCAACGGACGCCCGGTACCCATTGCTCATGGCGGGGAACCGGTCTTCGAGGCGATTGCTTGACCCGTGGTGATCCTGTCACCATAATGCCGCGCCAAAATGGGGTGGTCTCAAGACTACCGTTTCGGCTGTTGTGCGGAGAGAGTTGATGGGCGTCTATCCCAAGCGCGAGCTCAAGGAGTTCCGCGAGTTACTTGAGCGACTGCGGTCACGTTTGCGCGGTGACGTCGAGCAGTTGACCGACTTGGCGTTGACCAAGGGCGAGGGGGGCAGTGATTCGCGGAGTCCGACTCACAACGCCGACGCCGGCACGGACAATTACGAGCAGGATTTTGCCTTGCGGTTCGTGGAGAACGAGCAGGAGACGTTGCGAGAGATTTCCGAGGCATTGGGTCGTGTCGAGGATGGGAGTTACGGCGGTTGCGAGCGGTGTTTGGCGGAGGGGAAGACGAAATCGCAGGCTCGGATCAAGAAACCGCGTCTGCGGGCGATTCCCTTCACGCGTTACTGCATCGATTGCGAGCGATTGCGAGAATCCGAGGCGCCATGAGTGACGAGGCCGAGCGGGTTGGTCGGGAGGGCGGCAGTTCTCAGCCGGCTGCGGGACGGGGTTCGGGTTGGGCCGTGGCCATCTTTGCTGTTCTGGCCATTGTCGGTCTGGTTGTGGACTTGTGGACCAAGTGGGTCACGTTTGATCCCGAGTTCGTTTCGGGTGCACGTCGACCGATCGGTGGAGGCTGGGCGACATTCGAGTTGACGACGAGTTTCAACGAGGGGGCACTGTTCGGAGTCGGTCAGGGCCTGACCTGGCTGTTTGCTCTGTTGTCTCTGGTGGCCGTGGCCGGAGTCTTTTTCTGGTTGTTTTGGTTGGGTGGCCGTTCGAGCATCTGGTTGAGCGTCGCGTTGGGCCTGATCCTGGCCGGCACGCTGGGCAATCTCTACGACCGTGCCGGTTGTCACGGCGAGGTGTATCCCGACGGAACGGTCCGGGCGGGGGAGACGCGTTATGCGGTCCGCGACTTCCTGCTGTTCACCTTCGGACGGCCAGGGACTCGGATGGGCCAAAGATACCACTACCCGGTCTTCAACTTCGCCGATGCCTTTCTGGTCAGCGGTGCCATCATGCTGGTGTTGAAGTCGTTCCGGGCCGAGGAAGGCGAAGAAGACGAGTCGTCTACCAGTTCTGCATCGAGTTCTGGAACAGGTTGACCAGATCCTCTCGCGAGGCTTCTCGGGGCGACAGCTTGGTGACTCGGTGTTGAGGCAAAGTGCCTTCGACGAGGCTGGGGATATCGTCATCTGAGTAGCCGACATCGGCGAGTCCATTGGGCATGCCGAGAGTTTTCATGAAGTGGACGATTCGTTCTTCGAGGAGTCGACCGGCATGGTTGCCGTCGAGCGGATCGGCGTCGCTGATGTCGGCACCGAGTGCACGTGCGGCTTCGAGGTGCCTGGCGGGGTTGGTGTCGGCGGTGAAGCGGACGACGGCTGCGGTGTTGAGGATCACGGAGATGCCGTGGGGGACCATGGGGTGATCGACGTGGTAACCGGGTGGTTGAAAATCGCGGACCATCCCGGCAACTGGGTAGGACATGCCGTGCGGCAGGTGGACTCCGGCGTTTCCAAAACCGATCCCGGCTATCGCCGCCGCCAGCATCATTTG
>Ga0114999_10002941_pt1 | contig 21855 bp, 20 predicted proteins | sample ArcticOcean_MG_C_3_FD_89820 | JGI IMG/M metagenome (GOLD analysis project Ga0114999, IMG submission 89820) | Marine microbial communities from western Arctic Ocean - ArcticOcean_MG_CB8_126 | ecosystem: Environmental > Aquatic > Marine > Oceanic | place: Arctic Ocean: Canada Basin | collected...
GAGGAATGGAAATAGAAAGTAGCGACTGAACGAACGATCGGAGATACGCGCATTGATTAACGCAATGGGGATGCTCCGCTTCAACGCTTGATGGATATGTTCCGGCCACCTTTCTCCTTCCATCAGTAGAACAAGGTCAGGTTGAATACGACGCCAGGCAAGGGCGCTGAACAACCAGAAATCAAGGGGGAATATACCAACCGCCACCGTTTTCGTAGGGTAACGATCACGCGCTAATGTGTATCCTGTACTTGTTGTTGTTGTTAATATTACTTCGAATCTATCATCCTCATCAAGCAAAGAGAGTAATGGACCTATGGCGAGTAATTCTCCAACACTCACCGCTTGTATCCAAATTCGTTTTACTCCTTTACGTCGTGGAGGAACTCCTTTAATCAGTCCCAATCGATAATGAAAGTCCTTGCCGTAACCGCCGCGTTTAAGCATTCGCCTAAGATAGTAAGGCGAGAAGAGAAGGAGCAAAGGGAGAAATAATACACGGTAGAGCCAAATCATTAGAATGGGGACATATTTTTTTTAATTGAACAATTTATCCTCGTCGGAGCGATCTTTTTTGAACATTTAGTAAAAATACTTTTCTTTAAGAAAGATAATAATAAGACATGAAACTTCAGTATAGACTGTGTGCGCCTGCAATTGCTGGCCTCTTCGCATTGAGTGGTCTTTTTGAGCCACTCAACGCCGTGAGTGATTTATCGTGGGCTCATGAAGCGAGTGACCTTAGTGCGGATCCCCATGTCACCTGGGGTAAACTCGAGAATGGGTTTCGTTATGCGATTATGCCGAACACTGAACCGCCTGATCGCGTGAGTTTAAGACTTTATGTTAAGACAGGGTCATTGATGGAAAAAGACGACCAGCGCGGCCTGGCTCATTTTCTCGAGCACATGGCGTTTAATGGTACGAGGCATTTCCCCGCTGGAGAACTGGTTGAATACTTTCAGCGGTTAGGGATGAGCTTTGGTGCCGATACCAATGCTTATACCAGTTATGATAGAACCGTATATATGCTCGAATTGCCTCGCAATGATCATGAGATGCTTGAAGAAGGATTGCGACTACTGCGTGATTATGCAGATGGGATATTACTTAAAGAGGAAGAGATTGATAAAGAACGCGGAGTTATTCTAAGTGAAAAACGATCGCGCGATTCGGTTGAATATAGAACATATAAAGCTGAACTCAAATTTGTTCTTCCCGAATCATTAGCCGCTAAACGTTTTCCAATTGGTGAAGATGAAGTAATAGAGGCAGCGGGTCGCGATCAATTTCTCAATTATTACCAGAAATGGTACCGGCCAGAGAGAATGGTGCTTATTGCTGTAGGTTCGATTTGTCCGGAAGATTTAATTCCGCTCATCGAAAAACATTTTACACCATCTAATCAGGAAAAGACATCTCCAACTGAACCTGATCTTGGTGACATTACTGAAGCAGGGATTGTCACCTTGCTCCATAGTGAACCCGAAGCCGCCGCAACTACGGTATCTATCCAAACCGTATCCGCCTCTGCTCAGCAGTCAGATAGTCGAGCAAAAAGAGCAGGTAAACTCTATCGAAATATAGCTGATCAAATGATAACACGGCGGTTAGAAATACTTGCGAAGGAAGAAAATTCACCCTTTTCCGAAGGAGTATCCTATTCATACGAATGGTTAAGCTGGGTATATAGCAGCGGGATAGAATTAACTTGCCAACCCAATCAGTGGCAAGCTGCTCTGGAAACCGCGGAAATAGAATTAAGACGGGCACTTACCTTTGGCTTTACCCAGAGCGAGCTCGATGAAGCAAAGGCAAAGGTTATAAAAAATTATGAGAAAATGGCGAAAGCAGCAGCCACGCGCAAGTCGCGAACTTTAGCTCGGGAACTGGTTCAACGGATAAGTAAAAATGAGGTATTTACATCTCCGGGAGACGAACTCTCCCTGCTAAAATCAATGCTTGCTGATTTAACTCCGGATCTTTGCCATCGCGCGCTAAAAATGGATTGGGCTGAGAGCAAGAGAAAGATTTTTATCAGTGGCAATTTGAGGTTGGAAAATCCAGAGCCAACTATCCTGGGAATTTTCAATGAAAGTCTTAAAGTCCCTGTTGAGCCACCTGAAGAGGTAGAAGATAAGGCATTTGTCTACACCGATTTTGGTCCACCCGGCAAAATCATAAATCGAAAACACAATGACGAAGTGGATGTTACACAGATTGCTTATGAAAATAATTTAAAGCTTAATATCAAAGCTACAGATTTTGAGAAAAATACAATTTATGTCGGTGTGCGGATCGGAGGGGGTGGACTTACTATTCCTGAAAATAAACCGGGATTATCATTTTTGGCTGATTCGACTTTTATCGCAGGTGGCCTCGTTGAACACAGTGTTGATGAACTAGAGCGAATCTTTTCTGATAAAACAGTTGATTTAAATTTCTCTGTCGGCACGGATGCATTTGTTTTTACCGGAAAGACCACACCAGAAGATCTGATAATTCAGCTTCAATTGCTTACCGCGTATATTATGTCTCCCGGTTATCGCGTGGAAGCACTGCGTTCCGCGCACAAATATTTCGATCAGCTCTATGTGAAGCTCAAGCATACACCGCAGGGAATTATGCAAAATGAAGTTAGTCGTTTTGTAGCAAGTGGTGACGAACGCTTTGGTTATCCGGATAAAAAAAGCGTGCTTGCTTATGAATTAAATGATGTGAGTTCATGGCTCACCGCTGCTTTAAGATCTGGTCCCATTGAAGTTTCCATTGTCGGTGATTTGAATCTGGACGAAACTATTGAAGGGATGAGCGCGACCTTAGGCTCGCTCCCACCAAGAAGAGCGACAAAGCCCGACTACAAAATGGAAAGGGAAGTACATTTCGCTCAAGCAAGTGATGCTCAAATTTTTCCTTTTCAGAGTAATATTCCCAAAGCAGTTGCGGCTGTCTATTGGCCAACGGATGATATGTGGAATATCAACCAAACGCGGCGCCTTAATGTCCTGTCACTTGTTTTTGACGATCGAATGCGGGTGAAAATACGCGAAGAGACGGGTCAGGCATATAGCCCGTATTCCGTAAGCCGACCGAGTGACACCTATAAGCAGTTTGGATATTTTCTGGGTTTAGTCATGACTACTCCAGATGAAGTAGCGACGATCACTGATCTAATTCTGGAAATTGGAAATGAATTGCAACATAGGGGGATAAATGAAGATGAACTGGAACGAGCGATCGAACCTTTACTTACCAGTCTTCGTGTGCAAATGCGTAGTAACGGCTATTGGCTCAATATCGTGTTACTCAGTTCCCAGGAGTACCCGCAAAAATTGGATTGGGCACGCAGTATAACAGAGGATTACAAATCCATTACCGTTGAAGAGATCAATCTGCTCGCACATAAATTCCTTAAAGAAGAGAAAGCTTTAAGGCTGCTTGTGACCCCAGAGGAACTGGAAGTGACGGCGAATCCGAGTCTGATTGATTAAAGGATGATTAATTACTGGTTGGTAAATGATGGCTGCCGCCTATCAGAGAAAAATCTGTGGCTTCCAATAGTCGTAGTATAATAAAAGTGATTTACCCAATAAGGATTCTCACCTTCGACCGTGCAATAATAAGTAGATCCCTGTGTGTTATCGTAAAGCATTCCTCTTTCCATGAGTAAAACCAGTTTAACCGCAGGCGCGTACATTCTATCGCGCTGAGCACGCCTTAAGATGGGGCTATAATCTAGACTCCGTTTTCCCCAAATGCTGTGCATACTGCTGAATTGCCCACGTTTTATCGCCACCCGCACCACGCGTTCAAGCCGATGATCCGCGCGATTATACATGACATTTAGAACTGCTCGCATCCCTTCGATACCATCCGAAGCGGCCTCTAATACCAAACAAGAAGCTATTATCTATCTCTCGTAATTGCTTATTGCCGCAGCTAGAGCCAGGTTATACGAGGCGCCTATGGCAAGAAGGGTAATTAGAACCAGTTTTCTCATGTCAGGAAAATGGGATAAAGCTAAGTTATTCAGGCAGTGAGATTATCGGTTAATATAACATAGCACTTAAGATATTTAACATAACACGACACAATATCTTTCCACGGATTAGGAAAGTATGCTTATATAATAGAATCTATAAGTCTATGCAGTCTCGCTTTAACGGTCAATAATATATCCACTAATCAGTTGTAAGAACTTGACTCACAGCAGCTAATATTCTGAGTTTATTTTCTTATATAAGGAAATAAATACTTTGCGCTTTTTCATTCTTATCATTTTAATGTCTGTTGCGTTAAAATGTTTAACGCGCAACTTAACTCAACTTATAAAGGAAATAGATGCCTAGATATGCATGGCCATTAATCGTTCTAGCAATCATTGTTGGACTCTTACTAATGTTTGGTAGCCGAGTAATCGTTACTGTTCCGGTAGGTCACGTAGCGGTGGCGACTTTGTTTGGAGAAGTCGACCCCGAACCCTACAACGAAGGATTACATTTCCCCGTTAATCCGTTACTTAAATGGCATTTCTTTGATGCACGTCAGAAAACCCTTAAAGACCAGGCAAACGTCCCTTCGCAGGACCAGCTTCAGACAAAGATCGACGTAAGCGTGCAGTTCCGTCTTATCGGGAATATGGCGCCGAAAATATTAAAAGGTACGGGTTCGTTTGAAGATGCGGTAAATGTACACTTAGTGCCGAATTTACGCTCGCTTTTACGCGAACAGGGAAAATCGGTGGAACGAGCAGAAGATTTCTTTGCCGAAACGACCCAGCAATTGCTTCAAGTGGGCATCCAGCGGGGATTACAAGCCTATCTTCAGGATAAGGGGATACAGGTCCAGGCGGTTCTTATTCGTGATATTACACTCCCGACTTTTATTATTCGAGCGATTGAGTCTAAGAAAGAGCGCGAACAAGAAGTGGAAAAACAAAGGGCTGAACTGGAGCGCTACCGGACGGAACAACAACAGCTGGTTGCCATGGCTAGAGCTCAACGAGAAGCAGCTGAGCAAGAGGCCATACAACGCAGATTGCTGGCCGATGCTCAAGCCTACGAAATTGAGCAAATCAATAAAGCCATCTCGAACAATCCCGCCTATGTTCAGCTTCAATCCCTGGAGGCGCTAAAATCAATTTCTAAGGACCCATCCTCCAAAATATATTTTCTAAATGGAGATAGCCCGCAGCCATTGCCCTTAATGAATATGGGGGAGTCTTTGAGGGGTAAATAACAGGTTCGATTGCCTTAGAGAAAACAAAGTATATCACACAGCTATAGAGCAGTTTTATATTTTAACTGGCTGTATTGCCTTCTTAGGCTCGAGTATTAATCGGTAATTGTGTAAAGTATGTTCCGATGGCTTGGATTATGTCTGGGTAATTGTGATCCAACTGTTTATATTTTTTCGGATTTATGCTAAGTTTCGCATGAATCATATTTTGACACATGTCCACTGAAACAACCAAAGCCTCAGTATCGACTATTTCGAGTAGCGGTTTTGACGTTGAAAGAATACGTCGTGACTTTCCTATCCTGGATTTGCGGATAGGGGATCACCCGCTTGTCTACCTGGATAACGCTGCGACAACGCAGAAACCAAAGGTGCTCATAGATTCTTTAAGCAAGTTTTACAGTGAACAGAATGCCAATATTCACCGGGGGGTCTATTTTCTGAGTGAAAAAGCGACCGATGCTTACGAAAAGTCCCGCGCTCGAATCGCCAATTTCATAAATGCATCTGACGCGCGGGAGATAATATTTCTCCGAGGAACCACCGAGGCAATAAACCTTGTCGCTCAATCTTTTGGGCGTCGGTTCTTCCAGAAAGATGATGAAGTCATAATCTCTATTCTTGAACATCATGCAAATATTGTCCCCTGGCAGATCATATGCGAGCTGACGGGTTCTAAACTCAAAGTGATCCCGATGGATGATCGCGGTGAGCTTGATTTAGACGCCTATGAAAAGATGCTCAATGATCGTACCCGGATGGTTGCCATCACGCATATATCAAACGCTATCGGAACGGTAAATCCTGTTAAAGTAATGATAGAAAAAGCGCACCAATGGGATGTTCCTGTTTTAGTTGACGGCGCACAGTCAGTTCCGCATTTCCCCATTGATGTCAGTACATTGGATTGTGACTTTTTTGTATTCTCAGGGCACAAAGTGTTTGGACCGACAGGAGTTGGTGTGCTTTATGGTAAAGAAAAATGGCTGCGTGAAATGCCTCCTTATCAAGGGGGAGGTGAAATGATACGTACCGTAACAATGGGAAAAAGCACTTTTAAAGATATCCCGGATAAATTTGAAGCCGGTACACCGGACATCAGTGGAGTTATTGGGTTATCTGTAGCGATCGATTATTTTGAAAGTTTGGATATTGAAGCTATACAAGCTCATGAAAGTGATCTTTTGAAATATGGAACGGAAGCTTTGGAGCAAGTTAGCGGATTAAAAATAATGGGCAATGCACCTGATAAATCGAATGTCTTGTCTTTTGTTTTAACAGATGTACACCCCCATGACATCGGAACTTTTCTTGATAGCGAAGGAATTGCTGTTCGCGCCGGTCACCATTGCGCACAGCCACTGATGAAACGTCTTGGCGTTTCAGCCACTGCAAGGGCGTCATTATGTTTTTATAACACGAGGGAAGAGATTGATAAATTAACGACAAATTTACTAAAAATCCAAAAATTTTTTAATGGATGAATGAATTAACGGAGCTCTACCAGGAAATTATACTCGATCACAATAAACGTCCACGCAACTATCGTGCGATTGACGATGCGACTCATAGTGCGGATGGACATAATCCTCTTTGTGGCGATGAGCTTTCAGTTTCTTTGCGTTTAAATGGCGACCAGATTGAAGATATTTCATTTCAAGGTGAAGGCTGTGCCATTTCAAAAGCTTCCGCCTCGTTAATGACAACCCTGATAAAGGGAAAATCACTACAAGCGGCAAAAGAAGAATCTACCGTTATCAAGCAAATGCTTACTTCTTCCGATGAATCGGATGTCTCAATGGAAGAACTGGGAGATATAATAGCCTTATCCGGAGTTCGCCGATTTCCAGCACGCATTAAATGTGCAACTCTAGCCTGGCACACCTTTGAGGCTGCCCTCAATGGTGACGAGGATACGACAACCGAATAATAATATTTGATTATTACTGTAAGTATTCCTCTATCTGCTTAATGAGTTTTGGGTCTGTCTCCAAAGATTGGGCGTGTTCCAATATCGCGGAGTATTGTCGGTGCTCTTTTTCTATAGCGTACGCGGCTATTTTATATGTAAATCGACGTGTTTGCGGATTAGGATGTCCCATCCCTCTATTGAGGATAGCTTGCATCTCCTGTTGATCCCAATTCCATCCATCGCGTATACGATGGTACTGCTGTATGGCAAATAGAACGTTATGGGTAAAATCATGGTCGAGTGGATATTCCTCTATTATGATTGCCAGAGAGGTGACTCTAGCATCTTTTTTACCATCCATTTCCATTAGCTTACCGATCGCTGCTTTCTGTAGATTGCTTGCAGATTTTCCGCTAAGACTCTCTTTATCAAGCGAGACTATGCCTTGAGTTCTGGTTATTTCAGAATCCAGATATTTCATCGCATTATGAGGATTGCCCCGGTCGATCCCATAAACCAGTTGTAGTTCTATTTGACTAATTTGCTCCTGAAGAAGAGGAGCAGTTTTTAATTCATTCAGCGCCGACCAAACATCAGGAATATGGGATGCGTTTAATAAAGAATTAAGGCTATTTGCACGCATCTTTGTATTCTCATTTTGCCCGACCGCATTTTTTAATAGTGTAAGTTCTCCCGGGGTGATGTTATTGTAATTGATCTTATGACTTGATAACATCTTTTCTTGGAGTTTAGGGCTAACTTCTGAAAAGTAATTTACTACTAAATTCCGCGCTAGATCCTGATCCCGCCTCCTGATTTTATTATAAGCTTGGGTCGCAAATTGCAGGTCTCTATCTTTTATCCAGACTGCAAATTGGCTGAGTTCCTCCTGGGGTACTTCATTCAGGATAAGACTTGCAAATTCAACACGTCGGGCATCGCGAGAATTATTTGCGATCGCCTTTAATGTGTTTTTAACTTTTGCTTCATAAAGCTGCCCACTGAGGGAATAAAGTGTTTCTGTCCTTATATCATCATGGCCTCGGCGTGCGAGAAAGAGAATTGGACCGTAACCCCAGAACCAGGGCTTATTTTTAAGAGACTCGATTACGATTTTCTGGCTGTTGAGGTCTGCCTCTTTTAATGAAAGAGCAAGCCATTTGGCATGCTCTTTCAGATCAAGCGAGATAACAAGATAATACAATTCCCCTAAAGTATCCGTGGAAGCGGACTGAATGGCTGCAGCAAATTGAGGGCCGAATATATCGGGCGCGGTCAATGCCATGGCTAATGCCTTTTTTCGGTCGATCCCTCGCTCATCTCCCAAAATTGAGACTCCCTCAAGCTTGTGGTTGGGAAAGAAACTGAATTCAGGCATTAATTCAAATTTATCTGTGAGGTCTTTTTCCCGTTTTGCCCGATTCTTATTTAATAGTTCATCTGCCTCATCAAAGGTGCCGGATTTTTTTTCTTTTACCCATAGTGTATCAGGCGCCGGCGCTTCAGCTTCAAGTGGACGGAGATTATCCCAACCCGTTTCTATAAACTCATCACCTTCCATCTCAAATGAGACGGTCGCCTTTATCGGAATACTCGGAGCTGCTCGGTTCAGGGAATTCAAGTTTTAGAAAACATATTCGGCATTTTCTTCTTCGACTTTTATATTCAATGTTTTCCAGGTTGCCCCCTTTTCGAGTTGTCCCATGCTCCGCGCAAATACCAGCTTGTATCCCGCTTGTTCGCGCCATTTATTTTGCAGTACACGTTCGATGATTTTTCCATACTGATATTGATAACCATTAATATAATCAGAAATATTTACCCGCAGCCATTTTGAAGCGAGAACCGCGCGCGCTCTTTCAATCTCCTTTGCGCGATCTTTGTATTCGCGCTCTAAATCACGAAAAGCAAAATCGTTATAGGTGCGGTAAAAGGATTCCGCATAAGAGGGTGTAATCTCTGCAGTTTTCAGCCTTTCTATGATAAATCTGAATTCTGCTTGCAGTGCTTCAAGTAATAGCGCGTCCTGCTCTTTTTTCCAGTCGCTTAACGTTAGGCCGGGCCTGATTTCTTTGTAACCATGTTCATTTATCTCGTAACCAATTTTATCTCGACCTGCTTTGTATAAGCGTTCGGCTTCTTTAAGCTTATGTTCATTCAATGCGACGATTGTTTTTTTCCATAATTCTTCAGCCTCGCCGGCTCCGGCTTTATTTTTTCTTCAGACTGGGTTTCATATTTCTCTGCGGCTCTCTCGTATCTATCATCCTCCTTGTCCTTTTTAAAATAGAAGAAGTATAAATTAATAGCGACGATGATAAGAATTGCCGCATTTATGGCTTTCTTATTGAGCAGGTCCATTTCTTAAGTCACTCGCGTGTCATTTAAATGATGTAATGTAGAAGTGATATTAGTCTAAAGTGCATAGCCAGGTAGTTTATAATACTGCAAGTAATTACATCGGTGCAGGCGAAAACTTTTTGAACCTCGAGCTTAGTACTACGACTATAATGATCAAGAGATATTAAATAATCGGCCGAAGATAATTTTTATTGTAAAATATATTTTGCTTTATAAGATTTTGAGTATCGAACTGAAAGAATTATTTCCGCTCATCCCTATATTTGCAGGACTCAATGATGAGGCATTAAATTCTCTCGTTGAGCGGGTGAGGATATTCGACTATTCACCGGATAATATCGTTATAACCGAAGGGACTTTGGGAGATACTCTCTATGTCATTGCTGAGGGAGCCGTTGAAGTAGTGAAGAATCTGGATTTACCGAATGAGACGGTACTCGCCACGTTGAAAGTGAAAGAGACATTTGGCGAGATGTGCATTATCGAGCCGGTTGCACGATCGGCATCGGTTCGCGCCCTGGATGAACCAACAGTGCTTTTTGCGCTGCACAGTTCTGACATCCACCGGCTTTATAAGATTAACCCTGAACAATTTTCCATTCTCATCCTAAACATCGCGCGCGATGTTTGCAGGCGCTTAAGACAAGTGGACGAGCTGTATACAGCTAAAGCAAATTAGGATATTATAAAGCGTTTATAATATTCTATCGATGGTCTTTATTTGCCTTTTCTATTTTGCTTTAGCCGTTATCGGACTTGGGTTGGTCTTCTGGCGGAGAAACGAATTATATTTATTTGACCCTCTGGCTTTCTCCATCGACGGCTGCCTGGTATATTTAACGCTCAGTGTTTCAATTATTTTTATTGTGCACTTTTTATCCCGCTGGTCAGTGGGGCGTTGGCCCTCGCTTAAGCAAAGTGCCCGGGAATTGAATCATTGGTTGGGTGAAATGAAAAATATACATATATTCGTTATCGCATTAGTAAGTGGAGTCGGAGAGGAGATAATTTTTAGAGGGTGGTTGTTAAATGAAATAGGATTGATCTACTCTTCGCTCATTTTTGGTGTTGTGCACTGGCCTCCAAACAGAAACTGGCGGTTTTGGCCATTTTTTGCATTTAGCATGGGTATTATTCTCGGTTTACTTTGTGTGTGGACGAATTCTTTAGTCTACGCGATTGTCGTACACGGGGGTATTAATTATTTAAATCTGAGCTTACTACCTAAAATTGTTAATTCCGAAGAGGACGAAGAGAGATAAAATCAGCCGTAAAGAATTTTAATACTAAGGTGATTGATTGTCATTTTGTTCATTTTTAAGATGAATCAACTTACGCTGAGGATTTTCCATCCAGAATCCGCCAATTGCTATGGCGATGGGTAAAAATAGTGAAAAGATAAAGATAGGTTCATATTGACCTAAATACTGCTTAGAGAGACTGAAAATAACAGGTCCGAGTGAACTGCTGATTACAGTAATAGAAGCTGATAAGCCGGCAATGACCCCTAAATGTAAGCGCCCGAAATAACGAGGCCAGGAAACACCGTTTAAAACCTGCCAACAACCTGCGGGAATACCAATGCCCAAGACAATAAAGATTTTTCCAATTACAGAAGGCATCATGAGCATTCCTGCTGGAGCTATAGCGCTGGCAACGGCCATTAGAATAAGAACATATTTCAGTCGCGTTTTATCGGCTATCCACCCGGTGAGGAAATTTGTGGCGACACCGACTACTGCCATGGGGATAAATAAATTCAATGTCATGGCCTTATTTAATCCAAGTTCCTCACCAATTGAAATGACATGAAAGGTATATCCAGTGGAGAACACTGCGCTATAAGCAAAGTTTAAATTAATGAGCCAGAATGAATAGGTTTTGATCGCCTGTTTCAGCGTGAATTCACGGACTATCAATATATCTGAATTTTTATTGTGCTCTTTAACCGGGGAATTATCACCATCCATAACAAGTCCGCAATCTTCTGGGTTTTCTCGAAATAAAAGCCAGATGATGAGGGCCACACCGAATATAAGGGAGAGGCCTAAAAATAACCACGCGCCTCGCCAACCCAACCATTCGATAAGAGCATTGAAACCTTTAGGTGTTAAAGAAAAGGCGAATGTAGATATCATTCCGCTGATCGCCATGATCAGGCCTCGTTTTTTATCAAACCATTTCCCCATCATGTTTTGAGACATGACCCAAAGGAATCCCTGGCCAATAAACCGGATTAAAAAAAATCCAGTTAATACAGTGATAAAGGCAGCGCTCCAACGATTAATCAGAACAATGTTAAAACTGATGAATGCCGCAATACGATCTGATTGACTCAATAAAATAAGAGCTAATCCCATATTAATGGTGGCAAAGAAGACGCATTTTCTTGCTCCATATCGATCATATAGTCTGCCGGACCAGGGTAGGAGTAGTCCTCCAAACAGGGTCCCGAGAAAATAGGCGAGGCTTAAATGAACACGAGTCAGATCCAGATGAGTTATGAGGTGATCTATAAATACACTGACCCCGCTGGTCTGTCCCGGTATCGATGAGATAAAGGATAGGGTTCCTACGCCCATAATTATCCAGCCGTAAAAAAATGGGAAACGACTGGGCGATAGAGGGAAATGAGGAGCCCAAAAGATTGAACTATTACCTTTCATCAAGATTGATTGAGTATATTTTTATTAATAGAGATGATATTAATTGGTATTGCGTGCTTATAAAAAATTTGAGTAGATGTAACTTACATCCTGAGGATATATATTAATAAAACTCTACTGATACAGAAATAAATTGGTAACGATACGACTGCGCACTGGCTACGCAGCGGCATTTTGGAGACAAGCATTTTCACAATAAGCGTGTAAATGCAATTACCGACTGAAATAGTAAACTTTCATTTTAACACCCCTTTTCATTATGAATGAAGTTTTAAAAACAATCATTGAAGGAGAAAGTCTCTCGACCGCTCAAATCGGAGAAATCCTTGGCATGGATGAAGAAGCCGTAGAAAAAGAGTTGAGCAAACTTAGGGATAGTAATATTTTATTAGGTTGGCGACCGATCCTGAATCCAGAAGCCACAGAAAAAGAGCATGTACGCGCGGTTATTGAAGTAAAAATAAGCCCGGAGCGGGAAGGTGGATTTGATCGTACATCCGAACGCATAAGTCGATTTGATGAAGTCGAGTCGTGTTACCTGATGTCCGGTGGCTATGACCTATTGGTTATTGTCAAAGGAGATAATCTACACAAGGTAGCTGCCTTCGTATCGGAAAAACTCGCCACGCTCTCTGGTGTCTTATCGACAGCGACGCATTTTTTATTGAGAGCATACAAGGAACAAGGTTACTACCTTGGTGATAAAGGGCACGGGACTGATAAACCTGCCGTCAGCCCGTAATGAGCCAGGATAGTTCAAAATATGTGGCCAGACATGTAAAAGAGCTGCCACGTTCAGGGATTCGTGACTTTTTTGCCATTGTTTCACAAATGCCCGATGCCATATCACTGGGGATAGGCGAACCTGACTTTATTTCCCCATGGCATATCCGTGAAGCTGCAATCTTTGCACTAGAACGGGGCAAAACAAGCTATACTGACAATTTAGGGCTCCTTGAATTGAGGAAAGTAATTGTTCAATACCTCGAATCCAATTTTGGCTTAAGTTATAATCCGGAAAATGAAGTTTTGGTAACAACGGGTGTATCTGAAGCTTTAGATATTACCTTACGCGCGATTATAAACCCCGGAGACAAGATATTGTATCATAACCCCTGTTATGTTTCTTATCATCCCAGTGTAACATTGGCCCACGGTGAAGCTATTTCAGTCCCGACGCAGGCGAAAAATAATTTCAAGCTTGAACCTGAATCTTTGATTAACGCATGGCAGCCGGGTTGTAAGGCGCTCCTCCTTAATTTTCCTACTAATCCAACAGGTGGAATAATGGATCGTGAGAAGCTGGAGGAGATAGCTCGATTTGCGATAGATAAGGATCTTCTTGTGATTAGTGATGAAATTTATGCTGAACTTACTTTCGAAGGTAAACATACAAGCATCGCTTCACTCCCTGGAATGAAAAATCGGACTATCCATCTCCATGGCGTGTCTAAAGCTTTTGCGATGACAGGATTTAGACTGGGTTACGCCTGCGCCTCATCCGCGCTTATTGAGGCTATGATGAAAGTGCACCAGTATAGTATGATGTGCGCACCCATATTAAGCCAGGAGGCTGCGATTGAAGCACTTAATAATGGTCAAGATAGTGTTCAGCGAATGTTTGAGCAATACTTGCGTCGTCGCGATTACATCGTTCGTCGGTTTAATGAAATCGGGTTATCCTGTCATGTCCCTGAAGGTACATTTTATGCCTTTCCCAATGTTCAATCAACGCGTCTAAACGACATCGATTTTTCACATCGTCTTCTTCATGAACAAAAGGTCGCAGTCGTCCCCGGTACCGCATTTGGCGAAAACGGTAAAGGGCATGTCCGCGCCAGTTTCTCATCAAGTTACGAACATCTTATTGAAGCTGCCAATCGGATAGAGCGGTTCGTCGGGAGTCTCTGAAATGAATACTTTACAACATGTAGCAATAGTTGGACGGCCCAATGTCGGTAAGAGCCGACTTTTTAACCGCCTGTCAAACAGTCGCGTCGCGATTGTACACGATGAGCCGGGTGTAACACGGGATGTGAACAGTGTGGTTGTCGATGACGAATTCATTCTCCTGGATACCGGTGGCATAGGCTTAGCCCTAGAATCCAATAGCCAGGATCTTAATTTGGCTGTGGATGAACAAATAGATTTTGCCCTTCAATCTGCAGATATAATCCTTTTCTTGGTTGATGGTCGTGAAGGTTTGACCGCCCTTGACGAAATTATTGCTGAAAAGCTTCGCAATTGCGGAAAGATACCCTTTTTAGTGATCAACAAAATAGATTTCCCGAAACTTGAAGAGGGGACGGGGGAGTTTTCACGACTGGGTTTTGGTGAAGGCTTAATGATATCGGCTGAGCATAGCCGGGGTATTGGAGATCTCCGTTCTCAAATAGATGGGCTAGTTGGACCCAAAAGGGAAAAAAGTATAAAAGAAGAGGACCCGCGCATAAAGCTCTGTTTTTTGGGGCGTCCTAATGTTGGTAAATCTTCCCTTTGCAACAGTTTGATTAAGTCGAAACGCTTGATCGTAAATGAAACGCCTGGGACGACAAGAGATGCGGTAGAGATTGATTTTGATTACTGCAAAAAAGGTGAATCACCCTGGCTATTTAGTCTTATCGATACTGCGGGATTGCGTAAAAAGACTAAGATAAATTCTTCGGTCGAATACTTTTCTTCCATTCGATCACATCATGCTGCGGAAAGGGCTGATGTGGTTTTTTTAGTCCTCGATGCAAAGACCGGTGTAACGAAGCAGGACAAATTACTTGCTGGAAAAATATTAGAGTTCGGGCGCAGTATAGCGGTTCTGGTAAATAAGTGGGACTATGCGCTCGAATCCTTTGGTCGAAATCCGCTCCCGGGCTATGAAGACGAAACGGAATTTCGCAAAGAATTTACGGCTTCCGTGCTTAAAGAACTCTTTTTCTTACCTGGTAGTCCTGTTATCTATGTCTCTGCGAAGACTGGTTTTGATTTAGATAAGATATTTGAATCAGCACGTTTGCTGGATGAAACATCACGCCGTCAATTATCTACTCCACGAATCAATCGCTTAATCTCTAAATTAGTCGAACGCAAATCTCCTCCGATGGTGAAAGGTGGACGGTTTAAAGTATATTATGCTTTGCAGACAGCTAATCGACCCCACCGCATTCGATTATACTGTAATCAGAAAGCACGCTTGGATGACAGCTACCGGCGCTATTTGGTATCTAATATTACTTCCGAGTTTGATTTGCAAGGATGTCCAGTAAAAATTGAACTTGTTGGCAAACCAACTCGAGAAAAGAGAGATAGTATTTCGAAAAAATAACGGGAGGGCTGACTTATTGGGTAAGATTTCAACAGTATTTATGGGATCTGACGCCATCGCTTTACCGATGCTACAGGATCTTTTCACTCATTTTAAAGATAGGGTTCAATTAAAAGGTGTGATCACACAACCTGACCGGCATTCTGGCCGCGGGATGAAGCTGCATGCCAATCCAATTAAAAGTTGGGCGATAGAAAATAACATAGCCGTTCAACAACCTGTAAAGCTGGGGAGTGAAATCTGTGATTGGTTGGATGAGCAAGATTGTGACCTTATTATTATCATGGCCTACGGACGTATTCTACGGGATAAACTATTAAAGATCCCTGAGCTGGGTGTAATCAATTTACACGCTTCACTATTGCCAGCTTATCGTGGAGCTTCACCCATTCCAGCCGCGATCGCTTCGGGTGATCGCTTTACCGGAGTCACGATAATGCGTGTCGTGCCGGAACTTGATGCGGGGCCGATACTCGATTATGAGAAAGTGGGAATTGATTTAAAGGACGATTCGCAGTCGCTAGGTAAAAAAATAGGCAAAGCAGCAGCTATCGTGACACAAAGAAATCTTTTAGCAATTATAGAGGGAAAGTCTAAATTTGTGCCACAGAACAACGAAGAAGCCAGTTTTACGCGTCTTCTGAATAAAGAAGATGGGGTCCTAGACTTTCAAGTTTCAGCTAATGATCTGGTGAATCGTGTTCGGGCGTTAAAATCCTGGCCGGGCTGCTTTTTCTATTTTGATAAGCAAAGAATTAAAATTGGTGAGGTGGAAGCAGACAACAAGTCTTCATCAATTGAGCCAGGTGTGATTCTTGGCGAAGAGCGAGGTGCTTTATGTGTGAGCACAGGGGCCGGTATATTACGCATCCTTGAATTACAGCGTCCGGGGGGCCGGATGCTGCCAGCGAAAGACTTTCTTAGAGGGCTTAAAATGGAATGTGGTACCGCTTTACCTGAGAAAAGGATGTTTCCCCTTGTATCTTCTCAACCCTTTTTAAGGGGCAAGGGTAATTCTTAGTGCTGGTCCAGAAATAAACCATGGCATTTACTCTTTTTTATCTTTTCTTTGAATCCTCTGGCCTTATTTTCTGTCAAAGTAGTTATATGCGCGCATTTTACGATGTTAGATGTGACCTTTTTTAATATGAACCATTGGCTAAAATACATAAGGTTTTATTTCGTGTGGCTCATCGCTTTTCACATTCCTGTATTATTGGGAAAGGAAAGTGATTCATCTTCTGCAAAGTATAATTATGAACCCTTGGTCATGTCACAGAATGAGCTGGCAAACCTAAGCTCTGATATAAATATGCTTAAAGCCAAGATAGCGCAGCTTGCGATGCAGGTGGAGCAGCTGAACCGGGACAACAATGAAATAAGGCTCACCCTGGTTAAAAAGACAGATGAAAATGATGAATTCATAACGGAACCGGATCTTTCATCGTCATTGGATGAGCTAAAACAAGAGTTGATTGAGCATGACGCACAACAGAAATTGGCGATCATCAGTGAATTTACTCGTTCAATGGAAAAATTAGCCGCTCAAACTGAGAGTGCTTTAAAAGCTTTGGCTGGGGTGATAGAAGCTCAACCAACGTCCGTACCCACGATCGAATTTTCAAATGATTATTCTCGAGAAGGGGTAGCATATACAGTGCAGAGTGGTGACACGCTTTCAAACATTGCACAGCTTCACGGTTCTACGGTGCGAGATATTCAAAATGCCAACCACATTGCAGTACCGGAAAAATTGCAAGTGGGAGAGACGCTCTTTATTCCGAAATCGAGTAAATAGTTCTATGGCAAAATCAAAAAAGAGACTCGGTCGCGGATTAGACAGCCTTATTACAGGTGGTATTGGCAAATCTTCAATTAAAACTAAAACTGTTTTTTCTACCTCAAAGAAAAAAGCGAAAACTGTAACCAAGAAAAGTAAAAAGGCTAATAGTAAAAAGCATTCAACTGCGGGATTGAAAAAAAAGAGTATTCAATCGGTAGTGACAAAAAGAAGTAGTAAGTCCGGCGAAGAAACAGGGTTTTTGGAAATACCTGTTTCAAACATTAAGCCCAATCCTTATCAACCGCGAAAAGATATGAATCCTGTTCATATCAGTGAACTCGCTGAGAGTATTCGTTCGGAAGGACTATTACAACCGATTGTTGTTCGAAGCAGGGGGGATTTCTTTGAGATCATTGCCGGCGAAAGGCGCTTTCGTGCATTCCAGGAACTTCATCTTACCAGCATTCCTGCGCGTGTTTTGAAAGCCAGTGATAAGTCCTCGGCTGTTATGACCTTGATTGAGAATCTTCAGCGAGAAGAATTGAACCCGGTTGACGAGGCAGTAGGCTATGCCAGTCTAATTCGTGATTTTGACCTCACCCAGGAAGGCGTGTCTGACCGGGTGGGAAAGGGAAGAGCGACTATTGCAAATTCGCTGAGACTTTTGCACTTGGAAGAGGAAATTCAAGGCTTTCTCAGCTTAGGACTTTTGTCCGCAGGTCAGGCAAAAGTACTGCTCAGCATTGATGATAGAGAGCAGCGTTTACTCCTCGCACGGCGTATCATTGAAGAAGATTTGAGCGTGAGAGAAACTGAAAAACTTATAAATAAAGTAAAAAGTGGAAAAAACACTTCAACTTTAATTCGGCCCTTAGCGGATGTAGAGAATGCCGCGATTCAAGATTTAGAGAAAAAGATAGCTTCTCAATTGAATACAAAGGTGCAAGTAAGACACACAAAGAAAAAAGGGAAAATTGTTATCGAATATTACGGGAACGATGATCTACAAAGGATTTTGGAGAAACTCCAGTTAGATTGATGAACTTGACTCGTCTTTAATTTTTCTTGAGTTCATCAAACTAATGGTTCACTATTAATATAAAGATGAGTGGTGTACTTATATCTCTTTTTACGCTGATTCTTATACTGGTCAGTGTATTTCTAATTTTAATCATCCTAATGCAAAAAGCGAGTTCAAGCGGTGGGATGGGCGCTGCTATGGGTGGTGGAATGGCCGAGTCTACTTTCGGTACCGATACCGTAAATGTACTGACCAAAGGGACGATCTACGCAACGATTGCATTTTTTATTATCTGTCTGGGGCTTTACCTCGGTTATATGGCTAGTATAGATAATATGGGGAATACTGGAGCCACTTTACCCCATTTACAGGGTGAGAACACTAATGAAAATAGTGCGTCAGCCCTTGATAGCCAGGATGCGTTGATTGATATTGAATCAATAGATACTCCAGCGGTGCTCGAAGCCTCTGATTTTAGTGATGCACCTCAGAATCAGCATCCAGATAAAAGAGATCCATCTGAAGGAGCAAATCCGTAGTTTTTGTATTGGAACCAGCTTTGGCATCGAGGTCTGTACGGAGTATGTTGCGCTATAGTCGATTGATGTGGGCTGTACTGATATTGGCATCATGCGCTACCGCACCCTCTTTGGGGAAATCAAAAGATCTGGATATAAACCCGCGTGTTAGCGATCCGGAGCATGGACACGCTGCGTTGGAATCTTATCGCAGTTACCGGTGGTCTAGCGATTTCAGTTTTTTTATAGAGATGAGGCACATGCCGCGGCGTGGACGAGACACCCTGTTTGATGGTCAAATGTGGGGCACAGTGGATGAACGAGGGACACTTCATAGGTACCATCTAAGCACTGTTGGTAAAGAGGGTAGGGAAAATGTTAACTTGATAATTAAAAATGGTATCCATCCATACGCCTATTCTCATAGTGATACTGAGGATGAGATGGAATATCATAAATTAACCAATAAGGAACTTTTTGAACCACTATTTGCTCGTCTTGTACATACCCCTTTCGATCTGCAAATGCCTTTTATCCACTGGAATAATTATGTTTATGAAGGTTATGAACGCACAAAAGGACGGCCGGTTTATACCTATATATTTCATCCACCGGATTCATTGAAAGAAGAGAATCCGGATTTAGGCGTAGTTCGATTGTCACTGGACGCACGATTCAATGCTCCCGTTAAAATAGAAATGTTCGACGAGAAAAAAATTCCCACAAAAACTTTTAAAATTATCAGCTTTAAGAAGGTTGGAGAGGAATGGATTCCTAAAAGTATAGATCTATTAGATGAGCGCTCCCGAGATAAAACACGTTTCACTGTAGTCGCCGCCGCGTTTAATTTGGAATTACCTCACCAACTCTTTTCCCCCCAGTCCTTAAACGCTGTCGCAAGACCAATACCTATCGATAAGTTTGAATTTCTTAAATGAGGGCGAGTAGCGTTGGCTCTCATTTGAGCAGGGATGCGAAATCTATGCCGCTTACTTCGCTCGTTTTGTCACTTTAGGACATTCTCTGTTTCCGGATCAAAAAAATGGACTCGTTCCAGATCGAAGTGCAATTTTATATTTTGATTGATTTCATAACGATCTGTGCTTCGCACCTTTGCGACAAATGATGTCGCCCCGGTATTTAGGTAGAGGAAGGTTTCTGCTCCCATGGGCTCTGATACTTCCACTTTTGCTTGAACGGTGTAACCCGGTATTGGATTGTTTACGGTGATCAAATCACTGATGTCTTCAGGGCGTATACCCAATATTATCTCTTTATTCACATAGTTGGAAGCTATACGTGATTCATTTTCTTTTAGTGTTAAGAGCATTGGGTTCCCGGATTCGTTGTTTTCCGTGAATTTTATCTGATTATCAACTCGCGTGATCTTTCCTGGGAAGAAATTCATGGATGGGCTTCCGATAAATCCTGCGACAAACATATTCGCTGGATGATTATAGATTTCTAACGGTTCCGCCACCTGCATGATATCGCCATCTTTCATCACTGTAATGCGATCTCCCATCGTCATTGCTTCGATTTGATCATGGGTTACGTAGATCATCGTGGTTGCCAGTCGCGTATGTAATTTTGAGATTTCTGTGCGCATCGAGACACGCATTTTTGCGTCAAGATTGGATAAGGGTTCGTCAAACAGAAATACTTTCGGTTTACGGACGATCGCCCGTCCGACGGCAACGCGTTGACGTTGACCACCCGATAACGCTTTGGGTTTGCGGTCAAGGAGCTCTTCGATTCCTAAAATGGCAGCAGCATCATCGACCCTTTTCTTTATTTCGGTTTTGGAGTACTTCATTAATTTTAACCCGAATGCCATGTTATCGTAGACGCTCATGTGCGGGTACAAAGCGTAATTCTGAAAAACCATCGCAATATCTCGATCCTTTGGGAGGACATTATTAACAATCTTATTTTCTATCGCTATGGAGCCTTCAGATATTTCCTCTAAACCGGCGATCATGCGCAAGGTTGTGGATTTACCACAACCCGATGGGCCCACCAAGACCATGAATTCATGATCATTAACTTTAAGATTTATATTGTTTACGGCGCGGACTTTTGATTTTTTCCCGTCGCTATAATCTTTAATTAAACTATTTAAAATTACTTCGGCCATGGAATAAGTATAATGCTATAAAATCAAATTCCAGTGCAACAGAAAAATAAATGGGCGAAATTTCTAACACAAAGTGTAAATTGCAGGTAGAGTGTGAATACGATTAAATGAAAAATAAAAAAATTGAAAAAAAGTTAATATAAAAAGTTAGAAAACTTTTTATAATTTTTTTTTATTTTTTATTTTAAATAAATTCGTTGGAAAAAAGTTAGAAAAACTTTTATTTTTGTATTGCACTTATTACATTATTAATTACATTTTTATTTTTAATTAAATGTTTTATTGATCTGACTGAAGATTGTTTTAAAAAAAATATAAAACACCATGAGTATATCTCATGAGTAATCTCGTTACCCCCAGTGGCTTTACAAGGTCATTGAAAAAACAAAAAGCATAAAACAAAAAGGGATTAGGCATTATGTATGCGCGTAAGTGTTTATGTCACTTAATTATTTCTACTTCACTAGACATGAATCAGACTCATACCCAATTTCCGCATACTTGCTAAATAGCAGTATACGGACACTTCTGAAGCTAACCAAGCTAAAATAGCTTGGAGAGTTTTAGATTCACAGTAGAACTCCCTTAAAAAGGGGTTCTTAAACCTAACCCATAAATACATATGCCATCAAAGAAAAAAGCTAAGAAAAAGACAGCTGCTAGAAAAAAAGTAGCCAAGAAAAAGACAGCTGCTGGAAAAAAAGTAGTCAAGAAAAAGACAGCTAAAAAGAAAACAGCTGTTAAAAGGACTGCGAAAAAAGCTGCTAAAAAGAAAACAGTAGCCAAAAAGAGACCGGCCAAGAAAACAGTAGCCAAAAAGAGACCGGCCAAGAAAACAGCTAAGAAGAAAACAGCTAAGAAAACAGCAGCCAAAAAGAGACCGGCTAAGAAAAAAGCTGC
>Ga0114999_10002948_pt1 | contig 21833 bp, 18 predicted proteins | sample ArcticOcean_MG_C_3_FD_89820 | JGI IMG/M metagenome (GOLD analysis project Ga0114999, IMG submission 89820) | Marine microbial communities from western Arctic Ocean - ArcticOcean_MG_CB8_126 | ecosystem: Environmental > Aquatic > Marine > Oceanic | place: Arctic Ocean: Canada Basin | collected...
AGAACGGCTACAACGAGAGCTTCAATGGGAAGCTGAGAGATGAGTTACTGAACAGGGAGATCTTTTACACGCTCAAGGAGGTGGAGATACTGACAGAACGTTGGAGGAGGGAGTACAACACGACCCGGCCACACAGCTCACTTGGATACCGACCGCCAGCCCCAGAGGTCATCATGCCCAGGCTACAGCTAGTCGGAGAACCGAGATAATGGGTGGTAACGGTCTTGGGGGCAGGTCACGTGTCGAGGGAGTTGTCTGAGTAGTTTAGCCGATGGGAGATCGGGGACCAACTGCAACTGGTTACGTACTTCCCCCTCCGGCGCGCCGGAATCCCCAACACAAACACAAACACAAACACAAACACAAACACATAGAACATCCCTCGCGCTGGAGGCAGCTACCACGTCTTCGTTCCCGATGGCGACACACCCAGGTACATCTGCTCCAACACTTCCATCGGAATCCCGTGATGTACGTGAGCATGCAGCACCAGACTGTCCCGGTCGTGCCTGGAAGCTCTGTCTACCGCTTACCCCCATCTTCCGCAGCCCGCCTTCTCAATCCCCCCGTCGTTGCCTATGCCGTATTTCTACCCCTGCCCTGCGATAGGTTAGGGGGCATGTTTAGGGGGTACATTTCTGCCAAGTTGAATTACAACAACACCCTGAATGTTGGCACATGAGTCGTCAATGTTGCGTCAACTAAACCTCTCCAAAATGCAGATGATTCCTATCGATACTCAAGCGTTCGGAGTCATGGCGGCTTAACCAGTCCACGCCCCCTCCACCGGACGCTCTGTCGCGTCTGCGGCGGTCCATTGGGGGGGCCTAGATTTAGCGAGGCTCGTTCTGCAATCAAACTGGCTCACGCACGATATGAACCCAGCATTCGCCGTTGGGGAGCAAGTACACCTGTCCACCCTCACCTGGCGCGCGTCGGCTCTTCTTCAGATCTCCGGCAGCCACGCCGTGAACATTGATCGCATGCTCACCCATTCGGGCCAGTCTATCGCCGCTGTACTCGAAGCCATTCCTGTTGGGCCTACATAGCAGGCAACGGACGCTAGCGGGTACATCTTTTCGGACCACCCGATGATCCTGCCACGGAACGCCGTGATCCCAAACACACCAATGGCACTAGCAGCTTCTCAGCGCCGCCAGTGCCATCCTCAGTATCGGTAGGCCCCCGGTGCGGGTTACGTTGGGGGGTGCGCTGCGGGAATTGAGTTCACCGTTGTATGCTGCGATACATGACCCTGCGATTGATTTCCTGGAATATTGGCCAACAGAGCGAACCGTGGCGTGTCCTTGTCGAGGATGACTCGATTGATGTCGCGTTGCTTCAGGAAGCCCCTCCACCGCCAATTGGAATCGATCTTGACGTGATAGTCGACGGCAATTGGCAATTGGCCGGTTGGCAAGCGCGATCATTTGCGGCAGTAATCGTCCGGTGCTCAAATCGGGTGGAAGTTACCGCCGAACCAATGGTCAAGTCTGTGGAAGCAGCTTCCGCCAACGAACTGGCGGTTAGCCGACCGGGATCGTTAGCGGTTGCCACCATGAGTGGCCCCGGATTGAGAGCCCCCATCATCGTTGCATCGATATATGCAGCGTGGGATCGACCTCTTTCAGCCAAGAAGAGAGGATGGATTTACGCAGATGCATCAGCCCACCGAATTATCTCTGATCTCTCGGCTCTGATTGACCGACAAGAAGGTCACCGAATAATTGTCTCTGGCGACTGGAACATTCTTCACGGCTACGGCAATCACGGGAGTGACTACTGGGAACGTAGATACCGGACAGTATTTGATCGGCTTGAGGCAGGCCTGAGGTTTGTTGGTCCTCAAATGCCCAATGGACAACCCGCCGAGCACCCTGCCTCGGAACTTCCAGCCAATAGCCACGATCTGCCTACATATCGGACGCGGCGTAATGACCCGACAAGTGGTCAGCGGCAATTGGACTTTGTGTTCGCATCAGAGACTATCGCCGACTCGCTGACAGTTAGAGCATTGAATACGACCGACGAGTGGGGGCCGAACGATCACTGTCGGGTCTCAATCGACGTAGACGAACGAATCTAAAGTGTATCGCTGACAGTCATAATGATTCCGGTTGCTGTCAAAACTGCTGTCAAAAAGGAAAACGGCCAGCTCGATTTCTCGATCACTGGCCATTTTCCAATACAAAAAGATGGTCGGGATGACAGGATTCGAACCTGTGACCTCCGGTCCCCCAGACCGGTGCGCTAACCAGACTGCGCTACATCCCGTTGTATTGAAATTTATCACAGCGTGCGGGGGTATTTGGGCAGTACTAATGTGTGATCGGACCGTGTAGGCGTTTTCGTCTTTCCCGCAGAGGCTGGAATCCAGGCACGCCCACGTTCGAAGTTGGGCGAAGGCTCATAAGCGGTCGGTAATGTGGGGTGGTGGGTCGAGTGGGAGATCGTTCGATTCGTGGACTTCGCTCGGTGCGGGCAGGATGCCCGCGCTACGACGTCCGGCGACACTTCACTCGCAACCCAATTCAAAATCGTGTGGGTTACACGGTGTTTCCGGGGACTGCGGGGCCATATAATTGCATGTAATCGTTTATCAACTTGCCTGTCCTAAATTGCACGGACAGATCCCCACGACTCGGAAGAGAGGTTTTGCGATATGCGTGAAATCGTAGATGCGGCATCGTCTTTAGGCGACCGCATTGCCGAGATCGTGGGGCGGCTTTGACCTTCCTACCAAAGCTGACCGCGTAGCCGTACTGGACAAAGAGTCCAGCGCTGCGGGTTTCTGGGACGATAATCGCGCCGCGCAGAAGAAGCTCATTGAGGTAGCAAGGCTCCGCGGTGAAGTGGAGTCCTGGCGGGCGCTGGAGTCCGGCGTCGCAAGTGTTAAAGAACTCGCTGAGTTGGCCATGCAAGAGGGTGATGGCTCCATGGAGGAGTCGCTGCAGGCCGAACTGGACGAGACGCTGACTAAGTTTGAGGCGTTGGAGTTCACCACGCGAATGTCTGGTGAATTCGACGAGAAGAATGCGCTCATTGCACTCAAGCAGGGTGCTGGCGGCGTGGACTCGCAGGATTGGACTGAAATGCTGATGCGCATGTACATGCGGTGGGCAGAGAAGCGCGGCTACGGTCTGGAAGTGGTCGACTTGTCCCCCGGTGACGGTGCGGGCATCAAGAGCGCGACGCTGCAGATTATTGGTCGGCACGCCTACGGATTCTTACGGTCGGAGAAGGGCACACACCGTTTGGTGCGGCAGTCGCCGTTCGATTCTGACCACCAACGCCACACTTCGTTCGCTCTGGTCGAAGTGATTCCGGAGATTGATGATGCCGGTGAAGTAGTCCTGAATCCGGACGATATTGTGATGGAAGCGTTCCGAGCCAGTGGTCACGGTGGCCAGAACGTTCAGAAAAACTCGACAGCAGTTCGCCTGACGCACACGCCAACCGGATTGGTAGCCTCAGTTCAGAACGAGAGATCGCAGAATCAGAACAAACAGATCGCAATGACAATCCTTCTGTCTCGTATTACGGAACTAGAGGCGCAGAAACGGATTGAGGAAACTGCCAAACTAAAGGGTGAACACGTATCACCAGATTTTGGTGGCAAACACATCCGGAGCTACGTGGTGCATCCATACCATATGATCAAAGACCATCGGAGTGGCTACGAAACGGCAGACACGAGCGGCGTGCTGGATGGGGACATTCAGGGCATGCTTGAGGCCTATCTAACAAGCACGGCGGGCGACTAGCCGGGCAAACCGTCGCCCAGATCAGGGCGTACCCATGATTATTAACACCTTCCACAATTTTCCAAACAGACGCCACCAAAACCAGAAGCAGACCAGAAGTAAAGCAGATACCAGACCCCGGAAATCCACACAACGTTCCGGCGTTCGCGCTAACAGTTGAGCAGGAAGACACCCATGATTCGTAACTTCACACATCCCGGTACTCGCCGAGTGATCCCAATCCTCGCAGCTATCGGCATGATGGCGTTTGTGGCCTGCGGCGGCAGCGACCCCGTTGCGCCACTATCGTCGACCGCCACGTCAGTCCCCGCACCCCGTGCAACGACTGCGGCCAATGATCGCGTAGCGCCCGGACTACTTGAGACGCCAGATGCATCAGAAGTGCAGATTGGCGAGAGCTTTGATGAACGCGCCGGTGGCGTATTCAGACGACTCTGGTCTGACCCGCCAACGCTTGATCCACATCAGGTGACTGACACTACTTCAGCCGGTCTGATCGTCGAACTCTTTAGCGGACTCGCGAAGCTCAATCAGGAACTCAAGATCGTTCCCGATCTGGCCGAAAGCTGGGATCAGAGCGCCGACGGTATGACATACACGTTCAATCTTCGTGAGGACCTGAAGTTCTCTGATGGCACGCCGATCACAGCGGCCGACTTCAAATGGTCGTGGGAACGCGCCGCTAACCCGGACACAGAATCCACCGTTGCAGACGTCTACCTGGGCGACATCGTGGGCATCAATGAGATCGTTGAAGGCGATGCAACGGCAGCTGCCGGAATCATCGTCGTTGACGACCGAACACTTCAGGTGACCATCGACGCACCTAAGCCCTATTTCATTGCGAAACTTACGTACCCAACAGCGTTCGTCCTGAGTCAGGCCAACGTTGAAGCTGGCGGAGACAATTGGACGGACACGCCTGTGGGCACCGGCGCCTTCAAGCTGGATGAGTACCGAGTTGGCGAGCGAATCGTCTTCTCTCGTAATGAGAACTACAACGGCCGTCAGGCGTATCTCGACCGGGTGTTCTTCAACCTGGCCGGTGGTATCGCAATGGCGATGTACGAGACCGATGAGATCGACATCACCGGCGTTGGCCTTGCAGACCTTGACCGAGTTCAGGACCCAACGGAGCCACTGAACGCAGACCTGGTGAACATTCCTCCAGGTTTCTCAATCTCTTACATTGGCTTTAATACCAGCAAGCCACCGTTTGATGATTTCAAGTTCAGGCAGGCATTGAACCTGGCCGTAGACAAGGAACTGATCGCTGAGTCGGTGTACGCCGGTCTCGTCACTCCTGCATACGGAATCCTGCCACCAGACTTCCCTGGCTTCACAGGCGATATCGACGGTCTGACTTACGACCCCGATGCAGCCCGCGCACTGCTGGCTGAGTCAAACTACGCCGACCCAGACTCACGCCCCAGGATCACCCTGACCATTCCCGGCACGGGAGGCTCCCCAAGCCTTGACGTTGAGATTGTGGCGGACATGTGGCGAACAGAATTGGGCGTAGAAGCTGAGATCCAGCAGGTTGAGTGGGCCACCTACCTCCAGGACCTGAACCGAGAGCGCTTACAGGCGTTTGGCGGTCTGGGTTGGGAGGCGGACTACCCGGACCCGCAGGACTTCCTGGACATCTTGTTCCACAGTGACAGCCCCGGAAACCACGGCCAGTACAACAACGCTGAAGTCGATGATCTGGTCGAGCGTGCCAGGACAGAGGCTGACCCGCAGCTTCGTGTTGACCTGTATCAGCAAGCGGAGCAGGCGATCATTAGCGACGCCGCATGGCTTCCGCTCTGGTTCGACACAGAAAGCAAAGGACTGATCAAGCCGCACGTTGAGAACTACAATTACACGCCAATCATCGTGCCAAAGCTTGGCGACGTTTACCTGTCCAACTAGGCCTACATAACCAGTGAATCAACAACTCCGGCTCCGATTTCTTTTGCGGGATATTCGGGGCCGGAGTCGCGTTAATCAAAGTGCTGGCAGAGTGCTGGCTTGACAGGCGAGGCTCACCCGTAGAAATTCACTGAATGCTCGGCTACATCATAAGAAGAATTCTCTGGGCGCCAGTCCTGCTTTTTTTCGCCGCGCTGTTTGTGTTTGTGATGGGCGAGTTCGCACCGGGCGACCCAATCGAAGTAGCGCTGGGTCAGAGCTACACAGAAGAGCGCGCTGAGAGACTGCGAGAGCTGCGTGGACTCAATGATCCTGTGGCAGAGCGGTTCATCAAGTACATATATAACGCAGTCCAACTGGACTTTGGTGAAAGTCTTTCGCGTCGTGATCGCACAGTGTGGGAGTTGCTTGCTCCCAAGCTCAAAGTGTCTGGGCAGCTCTTCCTGGCTGGGATCATCATAAGCGTCACCTTTGGTCTCCCGCTGGGCTACTACGCCGCTTCAAAACAGGGCCAGTGGATGGACCCTGCGATTGTTGGGTCAACGCTATTTCTAATGGCGATACCTGTGTTTTTCACCGCGCCGCTGCTGATATTGATATTCGCGGTCAACCTGGGATGGTTGCCCGTTGGCGGATGGGATGGCCTGTTCAGTACGCGCATCATCTTGCCCGCGTTGGTCACCGGTATACCGGGTATCGCAGGACTGGTACGGATGATGCGGGCAAGCACGCTGGAAGTGCTGGGTCAGGACTACATCCGGACGGCGCGCTCAAAGGGACTTGGCGAGTTCGTTGTCAGACGTCGACACGTTGCAAGGAACGCAATGATTCCTGTGCTCACGATTTTGGGTTTCGCCATTGCAGGGCTGTTTAGCGGCTCACTGATCACGGAGTTGATATTCGGCATCCCAGGGGTCTCGTCATTTGCACTTCAGGCACTATCGGCACGTGACTTCCCGGTCATCACCACCCTCGCGTTGATTGGCGCTGGAATGCTTGTGACCGTCAACCTGCTGGTCGACATTTTGTACGCGGTAATTGACCCACGGATCACGTATGACTAGGCGCTCATCATGGTGACCACAACTGCAGATGTAAATGACGGAATTCCCGTCGTAAGAGAGCGCTCCCTCTCTCCATTCCGGATGGCGATGGGCCGATTGTTTAAAAAGAAGATCGCCTTAGTCGCAATGGCGATCCTGTTCGTTCTCTACTTCACCGGAATCTTTGCGCCTCTCATCGCAAATCATGACCCCAATACCATCAATCTTCGGTCTACTCAGGAAGGCCCAAGCTCTGAGCACTTTTTCGGTACTGATCGGGCGGGGCGAGACCTATTCAGCCGGGCCGTATACGGCATCCGCACGACGGTCATCATCACCGCTGTTGGGTTGGTAACGGGCAGCCTGTTCCTGGGCGTCACACTCGGTCTGCTCACGGGCTACTTCCAGGGCATATTCGACGCGTTCGTGATGCGAGTTGGGGAGCTCGTATCTGCCTTCCCGGACATACTGTTAATTATTCTTCTCGCGGCCACGTTGCGTCCTCGTATCGTAGATCTCGTGCGCAATATTGAGGATTGGACTGGTATCGACGGCCTCGTATCGTCAGGCGCCGCCGACTTCTTTGTGATCAGCGTCGCGCTATTGCCGCTCAGCTGGTTTGGCATGATGCGACTGGTCCGCGGCCAGGTGCTTACGCTGCGCACCATGCCGTACGTAGAGGCTGCGAACGCCATCGGCGTATCAACGCCACGTTTGATGTTTACGCATCTGCTTCCCAACACGCTTGCGCCGATCATCGTCTCAGCCAGCTCAGGCCTGGGCGCTGTAGCAGGCTCTGAAGTCATACTCAGCTTCATCGGCATCGGAATCCAGCCGCCGCACCCCAGCATTGGCCGCATGATCGCGGATGTGACATTCCAGGGCGGCGGACTCGTCAGCGTGTTGCGGGATCACCCGGAGCAACTGCTCACGCCAATTGTGATCGTGTTCGCGTTCATCCTGTGTTGGAACCTCCTGGGAGACGCGCTCAACGATGTCTTCAATCCTCGTACTCGGTAGTACCATAGCGATTACTATTCGCCTTGAATTGGAGGCCGACGATGAAGATTCATTCGACCACTGCCGCCGGGACCTAGCTCCAAACGTTTGGTGTGAAGGCAGCACATTTAGACTCGACAATCTTCTGGGGCTGGCGCAAGCCATTCATTAACGGCGGCATCACGCTGATCCTGCCATTTGGCAAAGCGATCGTGATTATCGAGTCGCGATATCTGCGTAGGGACGAGACTGGCGAACTCATCGTCGATCGCCAGATTGCCCTGCTACGCCACGAGCTATGCCACGTCCAACAGGGCGAGGACTGGGGCACGCTGGGCTACTGGAGACGTCACATCTGGGCACGAATCAAAAGCAGGAGCATGGCCGCGAAAGAGACCGATGTGGAGTGTTGCTGCTGCGACGCGTTGCGTGAGGTGTCCGCGAAGCATCTGGTGATGCTGGACTAAATCTTCAGCTTCTTGAAGGAGCGCTCGGGGATGGCTTTGATCAGGAGCATGACGAAGCGCCAGAACCACGGGTAGTAGAGGGTGTTTTTGCCTTTTGCCGCGGCCTTCTTGAGTGCTTTGGCGGTTGCCTCTGTTGATGCGATGGGGATCTTGGTCTTCAGTCCGTAGGTCATGGGTGTATCGATGAAGCCCAGCTTGGCGGTCATGACGTGGACGCCGCTTTTGGCGAGTCGGCCTCGCAGACCTTGCAGGTAGAGCGAATAGCCGCCTTTGGCTGCGCCGTAGAAGTAGTTGCTCTGCCGGCCACGGTCGCCAGCAACGCTTGAGATGCCGATGATGGTGCCTTCGCCGCGTTCTTCCATGTAGGCCGCCAGCGCCTCGGAGACTGACACTGCGCCGGTGAAGTTCACGTCCAGCACTGCGCGTGCTGCTGAGAAGTCTTGCTGCGACTCTTCCTGCTCACCCATTGCGCCGAACACCACGTACGCGGTGTCGATTGAGCCGAGCGCTTCAACTGCGTCCGCAATGAAGCCGGCGTGCGAGTCGAAGTCTGTCGCCTCGAAGTCACCGATAAGCACCCGTTTGGAGTGGCGAACCTGTATGTCGGACGCGATGGTTTTCACTTCATCGCGGTCGCGGGCTGCCAGCAGGATGGAATCGCCGTCTTTCGCGTGTTCGGCGGCGATCGATTGAGCGATTCTGCTCGTGGCTCCAAGGATTAGAACGTTCAAGTGGGCATTTCTCCTACCAGACCCAGTCGGCGGCCAAGTTCAGATTGGAACATATTCAGCGGATCAGCCTCATCACGCACGCGCTTCCACTCCTCCCACTCCGGGTACATGCGTCTGAAGTCCTCGACGCCAAGGCGGGCGTCCTTCGATAGGTACACGCGGCCACCGGCATCTGCCACCATATCGTCAAGCCGGGTGAAGAGGTCCAGCGTGTTCTGGCCGGTGTTTGCGAAATCGAGCGCCACCGTGACGCCGGGGCGAGGGAATGAGAGGCCGCTGTGGCTCTCAGTTCCGAACTCCTTGATTACGCCAAGGAACGGCAGAGTGCCTGATTCGGAAATCGTTTTCAGAAGCTGCTTTAGCGCCAGGTGCTGTGGGTCTGGCGGTACGACGAACTGGTACTGGAAGAAGCCACGCTTGCCGTACATGCGGTTCCACCGGTCGACGGCGTCCAGCGGAAAGAAGAAGGGGTAGACGCTGGTGGTGCCCCTCGACCGCTTCGTGAACTGCTTGCGGTAGTAGGCGGCGTTGAACATTCGTGCGCTGAGGCCGTTGAGCAGGAGGTTGGACTCGAGAAATTTACCGCTGACGAGCCCTCGAGGTAGCTTGCTGAGTATGCCCGCCTTGCCGCTTGATCCGGCAGGTGCGTGCTTGCCAGCGATGAAGTTGCCGCGCCCCATCGACTTTCCACGAGCGAGACCGTCGATCCAGCCAACCGAGTATGGCCACTCTTGATGCGCCGCGCTGGCGCCCAGGAACTCTTCAAGGTCACGCACGCGCGTAGACGTCACGTCCATGGCATCGCTCTCAACGGGCAGTAGGCGTACTTCCATGCTGAGTATGATGCCTGTGAGGCCCTGCCCGCCCGCGGTCGCCCAGAACAGTTCGCTGTTGTTCTCAGCGTCGCAGAAGACAATTTCGCCGGTTGACTTGAGTAGCTCCACGTTGCGGACGTGGGATGCCCATGAGCCAGATATGTGGTGGTTCTTGCCGTGAACATCAGACGCTAGCGCACCGCCCAGCGTCACGAATCGCGTGCCTGGGACGACTGGCGGAAAGAAGCCCCGCGGCAGGAATATGCGCACCAAATCGTCCAGGGAGAATCCTGCTTCGCACTTCAGCCAGCCAGTTTCGGGGTCGAACTCCAGGATGCGGTCGAGCCGCTCCATCAGCAGCGTTACGCCGCCGCTCAGCAGGGCTGCATCGCCGTATGCACGTCCCAGACCACGGGCTAGAACCGGGTGATTGCCGTTTGAGGTGACCGCCGCGATGAGATCACGCCGCGACTCCGATCGGAGCACGTCAGATTCAACCCGGGAATATCGTCCCCAGCCCTCTAGTGTCTGTCTTGCGAGTGTGCTCATAGGATTGGTGGCGGCTTACTACCGCCCAACCAGACTATGCGGATACGTGGCAGAACAGCAATTGTAGAAGCAACACATCAGCAGCGATTAGCGGGTGGCCGGCGGCGTGCCCCGGCGGTTCGCTAGCGTCTGTGGGAGAAGGTCGTAGCGAGTTTCGTGGCCGTCGAAGAAACGGAGCAACTCGTCCACCATCAGCGAGAAGAATCGGTTGCTGTTGGCCGCAGTCACGCCTGCGATGTGCGGCGTGATGAAGGCGTTTGGCAGGTCGCGGATGGGTGAGTCGATGGGAATAGGCTCTGGCTCGAATACATCAAGACTGGCGACGATATCGCCCTTCTGCAGGCGTGCGATCAGCGCGTCGGAGTCGACGATGGCCCCACGACTCACGTTCACGAACACAGCGCCGGGATGCAGGAGGTCGATTTCGCGCTCGCCAATCATGCCGCGAGTTGCAGGTGTGATCGGTGCGAGACAGACGACCACATCGGGGACAGACATCACGTTGTCCAGCGACGTCATGGTCACATCGTAGATATCGGCAATCTCCCGCGGCACGTAGGGGTCATGAATCAGCACGTTTGTGCGGAACGGTTTCAGCAACTCCAGCAATCGACGCCCAATGTGACCTGTACCGATCATGCCAACCGTCTTGCCGGTCAACTCACCACGCAGGAACCCGGGATCTTCGTAGCGGGAATCATCCTCAAACACGTGCTGATGGTCGATCAGCTTCCGGTACAGACTTCCCGCATTGCGCAGGCCAATCAACATCATCGCCAGCGCCCACTCCGACACCGGGTACGACGAACCCTGAGTGGTATCGATGGACCGAATGCCACGCTCAGCCGCGGCCTCAACATCAATCCGCTGCGCAAACCGATCGCCTTCAAGCTCACCGATAAACCGCAGGTTGGGCGCAACGTCCATCACATCCGGCGTCACCCGAGGCGAGCCGTGGCAAACAACCAGCGCATCTAAACCACTCACAAACGCCTTGAATCGAGCATCCGTGTCGGCATCAGCCACCGGAGGCTCATCCCAGCTGGTGGGCAGATCAAATTCCTCAAACCGGAAGTCAGCGACCGCCTCCAGGCGTTCGCGATCGACGTCACCCACATCGAGATCATGGGTCGGTCGGTTGCAGGCGATTCCTACGATTGGGCGGTTGGTGTTATGTGTTGTCATTGGCAATGCTCCTGCGTAACCGGAATGCTAGCGGAATGTGGACGCTTGTGGCACGGGCACGCCGGATCTGGTAGTGGCCGCAGCGCTCCGGAAGAGGAATCCCCTCACCCTATCCCTCTCCCCCAAGGGGCGAGGGGACAGAACCGCCAAGATTATGGACTCCGCCGCGTCTGTGGTCGGTTGGCGGGAATTGGGCGCGTCCAATTGACCTTTTTATGTCCCTCCATGGGAGATGGTGGCCAGGCTGTCCAGACGTATCGCGGCATCCGCTTGCATGCGTATGCCTGTTGTTTTTGTTTTCCACACGGAACTGCTGAAGACGGCGCCGAGATCGCCGGGCGGCTCACCCTTTGGTGGGCCGTTTGGCGTGGTGCGGGCTTTATTCTTCTCCGATCACGCTGCGTGGCATTCGGGGATCGAGCCAACGATATGCGGGCAAGGGGCCCGTAGTACGGCTGCAGAGTGCGGACGTGGTCCGTGCGGATGCAGTTAGGTTTCCTATCGAGCGGTCGACCTTTGTCTGGCAGCAGGATCTATATACGATCCGATTGGTTCCCACACCATCGAAAAGACTATTCCAGTCCACACCCGGATGGTTTTCTTGCCACCCTTTGACCGGATCGGGATTTGCTTTCAATATCCCCCGGTGGAACCGGTCCCTGCACTCGTCCGGCGGTCCTCTTTTGTCCGATTTACTTCCGCTATCACGGAGGTTCATCGGAAAGGGTTCCCCCAGGCCGCTCGGCAATTAGACGAGTTTGGGATCGTTTGTCGTTACGGATACCACGATACGTTTGGACACCATCTGCCATGGAGGCACATAAAAGCCAGGGGCCAGTGTGCTGCCGTGCTTGATGGCTACTTTTGGTGTCCTACCGGCTGATTCGCACACTCCGGTCAGCCGCCGAGGTGTGCATTTGGTAGGGCTGTGGTTAGCGTCTGATGGATGAGGTCTTTAGTCAATGGGAGCGTGGCAGAAGGGTATGCAGGGGATATTCTCCAAAGATTGCGGGAATAATGGGTATGCCTAAAAACAACGTGCTAACTCTGTAGTTATTAGCGTATTCTGCTCTATCAATGCTAATTCCGTATAGCATCTGTTGCTATGAATTCTGAGAAATCTGTTAGTGCCACCATTTTTGGCGTGAATACACGGTGGTGAAGGATGCTAATCGGACTGTTACTTCCGGTGATATTGCTGGTCGCCGTGGGATTCGTCAACGCAGCGGATGGTGAGCAGGCAAAGGTCGTGGCAGGCGATGGAGCCGAGTCCGATTTGTTTGGCGTATCCGTGTCAATCAGTGGCGACTCTGCCGTGATCGGTGCTTGGGGGGATGACGATGCCGGATTCATTTCTGGCTCGGCTTACGTTTTCGTCCGTAGCGGTGGGGACTGGGTTCAGCAGGCCAAACTTATCGCCAGTGATGGTGCGGCTGATGATATTTTTGGCGCTTCAGTATCCATCAGCGAAAACACGATCGCGATCGGTGCTAAATCAGATAACGATACCGACATTAGAACGGGCTCGACGTATGTATTCACGCGTAGCTGTGGTGTCTGGAGCCAGGAAGCGAAGCTAACAGCGAGTGATGCTGCGGCCCACGATTTTTTTGGTTCCTTTGTATCTGTCAACGCCAACACCATCGTAGTTGGTGCTGTTGGGGATGACGATGCGGGACCATCGTCTGGATCGGCGTATGTATTTGTCCGTGAGGGTGACACCTGGATCGAGGAGGCGAAACTTACGACCCTTGATGCGACCACTAGAGATAACTTTGGTGGATCCACGTCTATTAGCGGAGATACTGCAGTGATCAGTGCCAACCAAAGTACAACTCGACCTGGTGCAGCGTACGTATTTGTCCGTAATGGAGGTGTGTGGAGCCAGCAATCAAAGCTGATGGCCAGCGACGGGGCATCTCTCGATAAATTCGGTAATGCCGTGGCCGTTAGAGGCGACACGGTCGTCTTAGGCGCAGAGGCAGACGTTAATGCAGGAGCGCAATCAGGCTCAGCTTATGTCTTTATTCGTGATGGATCTACCTGGAACGAGCAGGCCAAGTTGACGGCCAGCGATGCCGCACATTTCGATGAATTCGGTCACTCGGGAGCCATTGCAGGAGCGACGATCCTGATCAGCGCAGATCTCGATGACGAATCAGGCTCAGATTCTGGTTCTGTGTATGTATTTGCTCGTGAGGGGGTGATTTGGAGTGAGGTACGGAAGCTCAGTTCCAACGACGCTGCGGATAATGATGAGTTAGGCCGGTCTGTATCGATGAGCGGCGATACCATCATTGTCGGTGCTTGGGGGGATGATGATTCCGGTTCTGAATCTGGTTCGGCGTACATATTTGCTAGTGCGCCTTCAGTCCCCGAAGCGCCCTTGATCGTCGCAACGTTCGATGGTGACTCGCAGGCGACAGTGGGTTGGAATGCTCCCGCATCAGATGGTGGGACCGCGATTGCGCACTATACTGTCACCTCTGAGCCGGGTGGGTTCATAGGCACCACGACGGCGAATTCAATTGTCGCCACGCCGCTCACCAACGGTGTGCCCTACGCATTTGTCATCACGGCAACAAATGCCATTGGTACGGGCCCGCCCTCAGTTCGAACCAAAGTTGTCACACCTAGCGGTAATACCGTTTCTGTGTCTGGAACGCTAACACTTCAAGCCGTAGGCTCCGAATCTAATTTGGCCTTGATTGGCCCAACCATCACGCTGATACCAACCGGTGGCGGGGCGTCAATAGTGATCGTGGTCGCCTCTGACGGTAGCTTCGCGATTAATGATGTTGAAGCGGGTGTTCATACCATCGAGGCAAATGCGTCCGGGTTCCTTCTGGCGCAATATCAAAACTTCACCGTACCTACCAGTTCGATCGTTGTTCAGACCCTTCAATTACGCGGTGGTGATGCTAATGGCGATGGTGTGGTGAGTATTCGGGACATTTCTACTATCGCCGCGTCGTTCGGTGCGACGCCTGGAGATCGCCTGGATGGTTCTGGACGCGTGGTGGATATCCTGGATATATCGAACGCTGTATCCAACTTTGGGGCAGTTGCACCTCTGAGGTGGTAGCGCGTTGAGAAGGACTGCGATCTTGCGTGGTATCGTGCAAAAATCGGGAGCAGCCCTTCGGCAGGCTCAGGAGAACCTATCGCAGACGCCCCTACGTGTTGTGATTCGGCGTTGGATGATGGGCCTGTGTCACACGTAGCGCAAATCCCTCCAGTGATATGCTTGCCGCCAAAATCTGTTTAGTGGGCTGGGTGACGTACAGTGACGCTCAACTCGCTCTGACTGGATCAGTTATCCCGGATGTCCACTTAAAGGAATAGCCACGTGTCCTTCTTCCAATCTCGACGTTCTTCCGTTGTTGCCCGTAATGGTGCTGTTGCCACCAGCCAGCCGCTGGCCGCTCAGGCCGGGTTGAGGATGCTGCAGGAAGGTGGCAATGCGGTTGACGCTGCGGTTGCGACTGCTGCTGCACTGAACGTGCTGGAGCCGATGTCTACTGGGATTGGTGGCGACATGTTCGCTCTGATCTGGATGAACAAGGACAAGAAGGTCACGGCACTGAACGGTAGTGGGCACTCCGCTGCTGCTGCGAACGCTGAGGACGTGAAGAAGAAGGGTCATACCGAGATTCCACGTGAGGGCGACGATGTTGGCTTCTCCGTGAGCGTGCCGGGAACGGTGGACGGCTGGGCGACGTGTTTGGAGCAGTACGGTCGCATGACGCTGGCAGAAGTCCTGGCTCCCGCGATCGACTACGCTACCAACGGCTACGGTGTCTCAGACATCATCTCCAATGGCTGGGCGGGGAGCGAAGAGAAGCTCAAGCGCCGCCCGTCTGGGAACGAGATGCTGAAGAACGGTCGAGCTCCCAAGAAGGGCGAGATCATGCATTTGCCCGAACTTGGCAAGTCGCTGCAGGCCATCGCTGAAGGAGGCCGAGATGCCTTTTACCAGGGTGACATCGCGAAGAAGTTGGCCGACTATGTCCAACAGGAGGGTGGCTGGATCACGGAAGATGATCTGGGAGAGCACCACTCCGATTGGGACGAGCCTATTTCAAGCAACTACCGTGGCGTGGATGTTTACGAGTGCCCCCCAAATGGCCAGGGCATTGCAGCTCTCATCGCGCTCAATATCGCTGAGGGATTCGACATTGCAGATATGGGTTCGCAGTCCCCGGATGCCTACCACCACCTGATCGAGTCGATGCGGCTTGGTTACTCCGACGCTCTGCAGTACGTCGCAGACCCTCGTGAAGTGGAAGTACCAATCACAGGAATGCTGGACAAAGGTTACGCGGACCGCCGCCGAGCCGGTATCTCAGACAAGGCGAACAACGATGTGACATTTGGCACGCCTGGCCCCGGTGCAGACACCGTCTACCTGTCAGTGGTCGATGGCGAAGGCAACGCATGTTCCTTCATCAACTCCTTGTTCCAGGGCTTCGGCTCCGGATTGGTTGTGCCATCCACTGGTATCGCACTCCAGAACCGTGGAGCGCTCTTCTCACTGAATGAGTCGCACCCCAACTACATCCACGGCAAACAGCGCCCGTTCCAGACCATCATCCCGGCCATGGCCACCAAGGATGGCGAGATGTGGCTGTCGTTCGGCGTGATGGGAGGCTTCATCCAGCCGCAGGGCCACCTGCAGGTCGTATCGAACATGGTCGACCATGGCATGGACTCACAGGCGGCACTGGACGCACTTCGCTTCAACATTGATGTTGAGGGAGAAGGCGTGGTTTCGGTTGAGGAAGACATGCCGGAGTCAACGGTCAAAGAGTTGCGGCGTCGTGGTCACAACGTAGAAGTGGTTAGCGGTTACGACAGGCCGGGCATGGGCGGTGGACAGATCATTAGCCGTGATGCTGAGACTGGTGTAATCACCGCCGGATCAGAGCCACGAAAAGATGGTTCCGCCGTCGGCTGGTAGTTTCCCCGGAAGACAAATACCTCGTTGGCTCTGTTGTATTCGGGCAGGGACTACTGCATGTTAGAATTTTTCGTTGAAACGTATACCAGAAATACACATTTCAGTCGTCGGCGAATACACGTGTAAGTTGGTGTTCCCGCCACTGAGATATTCGAACGAAATTCTGGTCTCTCCCGCTTCACGAATGGGATTGTAGAGACCGCAGGTACAGGTGAACAAAATTGGGTGAAATCAACGTAGCCATCATCGGTGTAGGGAACTGCGCCTCATCCCTGATCCAGGGCATCCACATGTATCGGGAAGCGGACCCAGACGCAGAAATTCCCGGAATCATGAACACCGTATTTGGCGATTATCACATTGGCGATATCAACGTGGTTGCCGCCTTTGACGTCGATAAGACCAAGGTTGGCAAAGACCTCAGCGAGGCCATTCACGGCGGACTGAACAACACCGTGGATTTCTTCGATGTTCCTGAGACCGGCGTGAAGGTCAATCGTGGCATGACACACGATGGGCTCGGTCAGTACCTCTCAGAAGTCATCGAGCCGGCCCCCGGCCCAACAGATGACATTGTTGGCATCCTTCGTGACCGCAAAGTTGACGTAGTGGTCAACTACCTCCCAGTTGGCTCTGAGATGGCCACCAAGTGGTACGTGGACCAGGCGCTGGCTGCCGGCGCTGGCTTCGTGAACTGCATTCCTGTGTTCATCGCCTCAGACAAGGACAACTACTGGGAGAAGCGCTTCCGGGACAAGGGCCTTGCCATCGTTGGCGATGACATCAAGTCCCAGGTTGGCGCGACTATCGTTCACAGAGTGCTCGCTCGACTGTACGAAGACCGTGGCATCAGGTTGGACCGGACGTACCAACTCAACTTTGGTGGCAACACTGATTTCCTGAACATGCTTGAGCGCTCTCGGCTGGACTCCAAGAAGATCTCCAAGACGCAGGCCGTCACATCGCAGATCGACCACACGGTCAACTCTCGCGATGTACACGTTGGTCCAAGTGATCACGTGCCGTGGCTGGAAGACCGCAAGTGGGCATACATTCGTCTTGAAGGCACGACTTTTGGAAATGTTCCACACAATATGGAGCTTAAGCTGGAAGTCCACGACAGCCCCAACTCTGCCGGCGTGGTGATTGATGCCATCAGGTCGGTCAAGATTGCTCACGACCGCGGGATATCCGGCGCCATCCCTGGCCCGTCTGCGTACTTCATGAAGTCGCCTGCAGTGCAGTACACGGACGATGAAGCTCGGCAGATGGTCGAAGACTTCGCTAACGGCACGGACACCCCTGCGAAGAAACCCTCGAGCAAAAAATCAAAAAAGAAATAGCTTCGTCTGAGATCGATCGCATCACCGGCAGTCGGCGCTGGGTGTGAGGGAGATTTATTGAAGATCGCTCTGGTTTCGCCCTACGAAATCTCCACATTTGGCGGCGTCAGCGGACACGTGCGAAACCTCGCGCAACAGTTCGATAGGCGCGGACATGATGTGCGGGTCATCGCGGCGTGTGACGATGATCGCGCTGAGGTTGATGGCATTCCGCTCTTCTCCCTTGGCAGGACGTTTGAGTTCCACACATCTGGTTCCGTGGCCAAGCTATCGCTGATGATCTGGCATCACTGGAAAGTGAAGGAGTACCTGAAGCAAGAGCAGTTCGATATCGTTCACGCCCATGAGCCGTTTGCTCCGTTCGCGGGGTTTAGCGTGCTGCATACGGCTCCATGCCCGCGAGTAGGCACGTTTCATGCCTACAACGAGGGACAGATGCGGATGTTCCTCCTCAAGCCGTTATTGCAGAAGATGTTCAACACCCTGGACGGATGGATTGCCGTCTCCGACGCATCGAAGTCGTACGTGTCTCGCCGCTTCCCCGCCCCATACCAGGTCATCCCGAACGGCGCCGACTATCCGCACTTCTCCAAACCTCGACCAAAGCGGCCAGAGTTTGATGACGGGAAGATCAACATCTTGTTCCTGGGGCGCGGTGAGGTGCGCAAAGGCCTGAAGTGTCTGCTGGGGGCATTCGATTACGTGCGCCGAGAGGGCTACGACGTCCGGCTCATTGTTGCGGGCCCCCAAAACCCCGACCCCGATAGCGCCCGTTACATGGCCGAAAGAGGCCTTGGCGAAGGCGTCGAATTCGTTGGTGCTCCCAGCTTTGAGGACTTGCCGTCATATCACCACTCAGCGGACATATTCGTGAGCCCCGCGCTGGGTCGAGAGAGCTTCGGGATGGTCATCGCTGAAGCGATGGCGGCTGGCCGGGCTTGCATCGTTTCTGACATTGCGGGCCACCGTAGCGTCATCGGTAGCCCCGATAACGCTGTTCTGACCAAACCCGGTGATGAGATGAGGCTGAAAAACGCCATCAAACACCTCATTGACAACCCGGCTGAGCGGGAGAGGCTGGGGAAAGCAGGTCAGGAGAAGGCAAAAGAGTACGATTGGCCTATCGTCGCGGACCAAGTGTACGCCTACTACGAGCAGGTGATTGAGAAGACAGCGAAGAAATAAGACCCAAACTGGATGTCAGTATGACTGATATCCAGGGCCTCCGAGATTTGATGCGCTCACTGGCAGGAAGCTGGTTTGAGCGGCCAATGGTCTCTGCATTTGCCGCCGTAGGTATTTCCGCCAACATGGCCACACTGATTGGCGTCGCGATCGCAGCGGTGGCCGCATACTTCGCGGCGGTTGGAGACTTCTGGATAGCTGGGATCCTGGTGATCGTTGGATCCGCGATGGACCTCGTCGATGGGGGTCTCGCACGGCGCTCCGGCACCGTCAGCAAACGCGGTGCCATGCTGGACTCAGTGTTGGACCGGGTGAGCGAAATGCTCATGTTCGTCGGTCTGATCGTCTACTACAGTGATCCGGTTACAGCCAGCCAGACAGAAGCCATACTGATCCCCATCGCACTCGGTGGATCGCTGATGGTCAGCTATGTTCGCGCTCGGGCAGAAGGGCTGGGCCTCCGCGGTAAGGCGGGCTTCTTCACACGACCCGAACGAGTAGCACTCACCGGTATATTGCTCATCGCTGGTCAGCCCACAATTTTGCTCTGGATTCTTGCCGTTGGAACTCCGCTCAGCGCTGCGATGAGGTTCATTGATGTGTGGGGCAACGCCGACGAGCCACTCGACTGAACCCTCTACGGTTCCTGTCGGGCAGTCCAATCGCTCCGCTTCAGCGTAATATTCCAATTAACGGGCCCAGCCATACTCCACCACCCCAACCCTCAGGCACATTAGGCCAAACACCCCACGTGACAACAATCTCAACAAGATATGCCCGAACTCTCATCAGCATCGTGCTAGCGCTCGTCGTGGCCTCGCTTATGCTGGCGAATCCAGGCGGTGTACGTGCCGACCTGGAAGTGGAGATAGTTTCAGCGGGCGCGGTTAGCGAATTCCCGGAAGGCATCCGATTCTCTCTTGAGCTTGAGTCTGATCAGAAGATTGAAGAGGTAGCGGTCCGCTTCAAAGTCGCCGGGCTTGGCTCAACCCAATACAACTATCTTGATCTTGACGAGATGGGCGCCGGAAGTACGAAGGCAACACTGGTATCTGGCGAATATTTCGTTCGCAAGAACACTAGGGCCACGTACTCACCGCCGGGAACCGTGGTCGATTATTTCTTTGAGATCACGGATTCCAACGGTGATGTTGTTGAGACAGACTCACAGCAGTTGATCTACATGGACGCACGGTATGAGTGGGACACGGTGACCATTGGGCCTGTGACCACCTTTTACCATGGGCCGGTGAAGGTGCGTGCGACCAGCATGAGCCAGGTAGCTGTGGACACGCTGGACAACATGGGGCCGCTGCTGGGAGCGGAGACGGAAACGCCACTCCGCATTGTTATGTACAACAACAACGCTGAGATCATTGGCGCACTGGCTTCACGAAGCAGTGCAATTTCAAGCGAGTTGATCACCGAAGGCCAGGCGTTTGGCCAGCAGAACGTTGTGCTTCTGCTTGGTAATGGACGACGTGCCGGCGGGACGATTTCACACGAGATCACCCACGTGCTTGTTCAGCGAGCGACGTCGGACGGCGTTTTGTCAGTGCCACTGTGGCTGAACGAGGGACTCGCAGAGTTTGGCAACGTGGACCCAAGCCTCTCTTACGAGCGCTACCTTGAGTGGGCGGTCGACACCGGCCGAACGACGCCGTTCGAGTCGCTCACCGTGTTCCCGGGTGATCCGAACTTGAATCTGGTTGCATACGGACAGTCTAGAAGCGTCGTCGAGTTTATGGTGCTTGAGTACGGCCGCGACAAGATGACTGAACTGATGGCCACGGTGAACAGCGGAGGTTCGTTCGATCGAGCCTTACGGCTGGTCTACGGCATGAGTACACGGGAACTCGATGAACTGTGGCGAGGCGAAGTTGGCGCTGAGGCTCTGCCAGACCGGTTCGTCCCACCCCCTCGTAGCGCAGCCACTGCAATCCCTGAGGCTTCGGGTGGCGCAGTAGGCTTGATCACCCTGGAGGACGCTGCGGCGGCTGGTGCAGGCGACTCGAGCGACCCAGGCGAATCAGCGGATGAAACGCCAACGGTGGTAGCCGAAGAAGAGCCGACAGAAGATATCGAAGCATCCCCGGCCCCGGAGTCCACCGTGGAGTCACAGGGAACCGGTACTCGCGGCGACTGCTCAGCACCATCGCACTCCGGAGCTCCACTGGAGGCAAGCTCCGCGGCGCTTACCATCTTGCCGCTGCTGGGACTTGGTTGGATGGGGTTTAAGGCGATACGCAAGCGGCGCTAGGGCCGTGTCCCCGCTCGCCGAGGCGTGCGATCGCAAATGTTCGCGACCCCGAACAGTGGGGCAAGCCCCACAGCTAGCGTGCACCCGGCAGCCGCCGGGCTTGCCCGGCCTCGAATCGCGCAAGCGGCGCATCAACTCGCACTGGCCCTTCGGCTGGCTCAGGAGAACCAGAGATGCCCGTGCGACGCGAACTACCCGATCAGCCCAAAGTGCGCCTCAACCAGTGCAGCGACATCTTCCACGCTCAACGCGCCATCGTTCCTCACGCATCTGTAGCCAACGTCCGTAGCTGCGACATCAATCAGGTTCGCGAATTCCTCATCAAGTTGCATGCACTGCTCCCACGCAGCCGCTGGGTTTGGAAGAGGTGCCAGGGTGACCTTCTCCCCGATAACCGCGCCAACCTAAGTGTTAGTTTTCTGGGATGATTCCGGCCTCATACAGAGGAGATTCATTCCGTGAAAAGATCTAGATATTCGCAAGAACAGATCGCCTTCGCTCTGCGGCAAGCAGAGTCCGGGACATCAGTCGGTGAAGTGTGCCGCAAGATGGGCATATCTGAGAACACTTTCTACCGGTGGAAGAGGAAGTTTGCCGGCATGGGCGTTGCCGAGCTTC
>Ga0114999_10002949_pt1 | contig 21815 bp, 37 predicted proteins | sample ArcticOcean_MG_C_3_FD_89820 | JGI IMG/M metagenome (GOLD analysis project Ga0114999, IMG submission 89820) | Marine microbial communities from western Arctic Ocean - ArcticOcean_MG_CB8_126 | ecosystem: Environmental > Aquatic > Marine > Oceanic | place: Arctic Ocean: Canada Basin | collected...
GAAACTGGCCCCAATATTGATATTATTCAATTTGAGAAATAGCGCACCAGCTCCATGATTTAAAACTTTTATATCCCCCCAGAACTCTAAATTTTTATCCCCTTTGGCAAAGTGATATATAGGTGCACTTGCTAAATGTGCTGCTGCAGTTGTTCCAAATTGTCCTCTTTCTACTGTTGCATTAACCTCAAGACCGGCACCAGCAGCGTTACTAGCTGTAATCTTTATAATCTCTTCATCTATTAAGACATAATCCATAGCAGTAAATGTATCGACACCATCTAGATCTTCTGTAATCATATAAGTTATAACATCGGTCATAGCCCCTAATAAATTATCCAAAGTTTCACCTGAATCCTTTATTAATCCTAATGGAACTGCACTATAAATATCATAGTCTGCTGCGTCTACACCGCATCTATATTCACATGTATTCTTTATCCCAGAGGCACTTTCATTGATTATCATGTTAAAACCTGCTTGTTCTAATGTAGCCCCTACAAAGGCGTCGCCTTGATATTCCATAGTCATAGCCATATTACCCCCTATAAGCTAATAGTATACCTGAACCCCATGTAACCTTATAAAAGGATCCATAGACAACATCACCATCCGATAAATTAATAACACCCCCTGTGAGTGTACCATCATCTGTTAAGTGCTCCCCAATACTAGAGAAACCACGCACTGTAGATGCCCCTATAGCCTTTATAGCCACCCATTGCTCTGCATCACCTGCGACACCAACGGTAGAAGTTAGAGCACTAACTATAGTATCGAACCCTGTTTGGCCCAGAAATATATTGCCAGCTTCATCACCTGTATACCTTCTTATTCCTACATTTGCCATTCTTACCTCCTGCCCTAAAGACTAAATGTCAATGAGCTTATTTTATTGTTATCTAATTGCATTTGGACCAGGAGCAATAGACCTAGCCCCATAAATTTTACTACTATTATCTTGTTCTACCATTTTATGAAACTGAGCCATAAAAAAATCTCTTTTCTTAATATCTCCAGTATCTTCCATTAGTCTTGCTTTAATGTAATATACCAATGCCAATCCTTGATAGGAATTAACTGGGATAATACTATCTTCATCATCTAATACATCTATGTCATAATATGAATAAACGTTATCAGTAAATATTCCGGCAACGCTTTTTCCCTTTACTTTAGTATTGGTTGTAATAGTGGTATAAGTAGAAAAAGTAGAAGAAACCGCTTCGTGTAGACCACTAAAGTTTTCAGAATTACGTACTAAAAATTTATGTCCAGCCGTATATAAAGGCGTCTGATCCCCATGCGATGCTTTAGTGCGAAACTTCAATACTCCAGCGTCATCTGCTTCATCATATAGGCCATGGGTGGATTTTGTTATATATTCCCACGCACCCTCATGAGTATATTCAATTTGTAAGCCATTTTCTACTGCTGCTAATGGACTTTTCCAAGTGCCCCCACTAGTAGGTAGCTCAATACCAGCAGAAGGATCATATTCATAGTTAAGTCCTCCACTGCTACTAGTAGTATCTTTTTGCAAAATAGCGACTTGATTCCCTCTAATATAATATGCGTATTCTTTAGCTGAAGCCATTATGTATTGTCCGAATCTGGAACAAAAGGGTTCCCTATCATTCTGGGAATACTTCTATATTCATCTTTAGTATTCAAATGATTCTTAACCCTAATATCTAAGACCTTAACCATATCTCTTGGTAAGTTATAAAATCTTTGATTTAAGACTAAATTTATATTTTCCTCGTTAATATTGGCCTCAGAAATTCTATTTAATTCTTTTAAGCCATCCTTTAAGTAAGCGAGTATGACTCCTGTTCTAGTGTCACCTACTCTTTCCATTAATTCCATTACTTTCATCTAGCTCTGCTCCTTTGTTGTTGGGCTGCCTGAGCCGCTTTTGCCTTCTCTTGACGTTCAGATTCTTTTTCAAAGTGGCTACTATAGTCTTGATATATCCATTGATATCTTTGAAGTAAGTCTTTCATTTTACCTGTAAATGTTTTCATATTAGCATCGGCACTACTCGAATATGCCTGAATAAATTGTTGAATTTTGGCTAATTGCACTTCCGCAAGTGATATATCTTCTTGTCTCTGTATCATATCTCCTGCAACTTTAAACCATTGTCTAAAATCAAGATTCTCATCGTTAAAGCTATAATCAATAGAGGACCAAGGTTCATTACTTATACTTGTTAAATCTGTTTGCCCAGTTTCGCTGATAGTACCACTGACTTTTGTAGTTAAAAGAGGGGAAATCTGTGCTGCTAAGTCTCCCATTACACAAGTTAATACTTGTAGTGCTGCATATTTTACGACTAAAGGTACATTCGCTAAAGGAAAAAATTGTATTGTAGTACTGCTAAAAGCTAATGGAGTTAAATCTGTTGTGACTGGTTCATTATTAACATAGTATAATTGATATCTTTCACCCACACTTCCATCAGATGTTGGAACTATTTCAATATTGCCATATTCAGATATAAAAAAGGCAGGGTGATACTTAGACACTAAAAATAAACTATCACTATCAGTAGCTCTTGACTGCACTCCAATAGGCAAAGATTTAGCCTCTCTCCAGTCGCCACTTGAGCCAGATTCTCTTTGAACTGAAATCATATTAGAGGCAGTAATTTGTGGTGATAGATTTAATTCATCAATGGTTACATTATCCACTATAAATTGATCTGCATCGGAGGGAGTCGCAACATAAATTGCGACATCACCATTTGTTGTAGTTGCAATAATATCAGCTTGATAGTTCTGGAGTCCACCACTATTATATGCTAGTTTGCCACTCATATCACCAGTAGTCATATTCGTGGGTATTAAGGATGCGCCACCAAGTGCAAAAGTAACTGGTCCAGCATCTGCCCCAGAATCTCTAGCTCTCATCGACGCACTCATTCTATATAGTTTGCCAATAGTAAATGGATTGCCTCCAGCGGGATATAAATTACTAACAGCTAATGACATACCTTCATGTGTTCCATCTCCGCCCGGGTCCACTGACATATAATTGCCAATATCATTAACATTAATATGCGTTGCCGTTAATGGCCTTATACTAAAATTGTCAAATTTTACAGTAACATCAGTATCTATATTGCAGATGATTCCCAATTTCTGACAATTGACATCCATTGTAAATTCTAATTCTTCTCCATAAACCCACATACCTGTAGGTGCAGTATAGTTTTTCTTAGCCAGAATGTTTATAGTCCCATTGTCAGTCATCATCCCTACTTGTAATGAACCAGTCCCAGAAAATGAACTAATGAAAATATCATAAGTTAATCTCAAGGATCCTATGTAACCATCAGTGCCAGCAAAACTACCATCTAAAGAAATGGTTTGCCTGTTTACTGCATCCACATCTGAATTTAAATCTAAAGTATTAGCTGAGACATCTATACTATCCCATGGATGATCACCTGGAGCCCCAGCAACCGTCCAGTTGCCAATACCCCCTGTAAACTCTCTATCATCAACATTCGTTATTCTGTTATGATCGGCAGCGCCACCACCCTCATATATGATCCAGTTAGTACTAGTACCAGTACTAAAGTCACTATTATCTGTATCAGTACCATTAGCAATCTTCTCTAAACTAGCAGCACCAGATTTCCAATTTCTAGTAAAGGCAACAGCATCTGCAGGTTTTAATGTCAGCCATCTATGCGTAACATCTAATACTCCATCAGAAAGAAAAGTGCTCAATTGATCTTGAGTAGGGCGAGTTACCCCGCTTAACGTTTCTCCTGTCAGTGCTTCTACTTGTGTTTCTAAGTTTGCCATATAATCCTTTTAATAAAACCTACCCCCTCCGTGGGGAGAGAACTTCCCTTGGAAGGGGCAGATTTATTGTTTATCTACTTGATATAGTAGAGCTCTAGTGTAACACTACCAGCAGACACAGATGTAAAATCTGCGTTAGATGTCACTATTACAACAGGGGCTTTGGCTACAGCATGATCAACGCGCCCCGATGGGACACCTACACTTACTCCAGTAGCTGCTGTTGCAAATACATTCGGGGTTCCCGTATGATATCTGTCAGCATCAGTGCCATCACCGATTGTTATAGTCGCAGACGTATCACCGGCAAAGCCGGTTACTGCTGTGCATGCTGCTCTTAAAAACACTGCTCCTGCTGGAATTTCTTCCGCAAAAGTAAATGTTCCTGTAGCGGCCGCATCAACCATCTCAGAAAACAAGATAGTCTTTGTTAGCTTCACTATAGCTCCTAAATCAACAGCGGCTGTGCCAGACGCACCAGCTGTCTCAGAAACTACCGAAACAACCTTATCTGGTTTATTAGCCACCCAGTATTTATCAGCCATGATCTACCTCCTAAACTGCTGTTAAGTGCAGGTTATAGGAAACACCACCAATGACAATCACAACGTAAGAATCTTCTTCGCCGGGATCACCAGTGGTTACGCCGCCTTCGATTGCATTAGCAATAGCCTCTAAGGCAGTATCGTTTTTATTTTGTCCATATAATGGATTTGCCATAATCAGACCTCCTTAAGACCAAAGAGCGTGACATTCAGGCATACTAAATTCCATACCTGCTTCTGTCAAGATCATATCAACTCTACGGTCGATACCGCTGTTTTCAAGTGTTTGCACACCTACATAAACAGATGTATCTCTGTTGATACCGTTGCCCACTAATGGGCGATATTTAGCATAATTCATGTTTATGCCAAGCATTTTGATGTTAGTGCCATCTAAGTGAATATTACGAGCAACATTCATATCACCGTAAGGTGTTGAGAATGTGGTAATATCTACGCCTAAGATCTTCTTCTTGCCACTCATAGCAAAGTCAGCACGCATATTAGAAGAGATTTCAAGATTGTTCTTGAAGTATCCACCAATTTTATGCATCCAGTTGTAAACAGCTGTGCTTACAAAGAATACTGTGCCTGTTGAGCTATTATAGCGAGGATCTAGATAGTTAGACATATCATCTAAGAAGTCATCAGCAGTTTTGGTAGTAATATCCAAATTGAATACATTACCATTTTGAGAGATAAAGTCTACTACACCTTGAGTGTATTGAACTCCATCATCAACAAGTTGAGAACCGAACAATAAAGATTGTTCAATATCCCATTTATGCTCGATTAACTTCTCGCGCCATATACGTGACCATTCATTCTGCTCATATTTGAGCTGAGTTGCACGGGCAGTATTGGTCATAGCCATTGCTGTCTTCCATATTTGGGTTAAGCCATAGCCAGTTCCATAAGGTTGGTCTTTCCATGTTTCAGGATAACCAGTACCTTCAGCGAATGCAGTTCCAACAACATAACAACGGGCAGCTTCAAGCTCCCCTGAAATGCTCTTGTTATACACTGCGCCTGAAGCGCCACCAAGGATTTCATCACCAGACCAGCCAGCAAGATAATTAGAGCCACCACTAGCGGCTACTAATTTAACTACAGATGCTGTTAAAAGAACAACTTCTCTACCGTCTTTGTCTGCTGATGCTGCAGCGTCAGTAATCTTAACTATCATATAGTCAGTTACTGCACCACCGCCATCAGTTGATGACATAGGGATCTTAACCAATTGGCCTTCAAAGTAGAAGACTGGTTTAGTTCCTGTTGCACCAATTGCTTTAGCATTGTTAGATTGACCATAGACATTTTGAAGATTGCCGCTTGAAGCATAGTCTGTAGACATATATAGCTTAACGCTATCGCCAACAGTCATTGCATCAGGAAGACCACCATCATTATTCGCTACTAAATCAGCATCACCTGCTGAACCACCTAAATTGTCTGCTGCTGAATTATCAATCCAACCTGAGACATATGCGTATCTTTTATGCCATGATCCTCTTTTTTCCGTGTACTTAAACGCAGGATCATCTGTTGCGCTTTTTGACACCTTACTTACGAATCGAAAAAATGGGTCTTGTGCAAGAGCCAATTCAGAGACGCGGTCACCGAAATTAAACTTTCTACGAAGTTTACCAGTATCTAAATCCGGACCGTAACGTTCATTAGAAAAGTCGGAACTTGTAGATCCGCCTAAACCTTGATCGCCCTGAATGCTCCCAATAAGCCCATTACTGAATATATCAGCCATGTTTTACCTCCTAGGTATTTGGGTTTTGATCTTCGGCTACCTTAGCCAAAGAGATCATTCATGTCCAGCCCAGTACCTGCTACATCATCGAAGACTTGATCGTCCATTGATGCTTCAGCTCTGGGGCTGTTAAAACCACTAGCACTTGTAGGTATATCTCGAACATTTTGCATTTGTTCCATCATGTCATTACGGGTATTTTGAGCAATTCGCGCATTTGATTTATCACGATATGTTAATTCGTATAGATCATCCAGAGTTGGCTTCTGCGTCTTTAAGGTGTTCATAAAATCCATAAACTGATCTTTTGAAAGTCCTTTTCGCTTAGCAAACTCCATCATTCGCTGCTTTGCAATTTGATTGCGAGCGGCTACCTGATTTTTATCGCTTTCCTTTTTCAAGACTTTGCCCATCTTGCTTTGAACGGCTTTATCTACGTAATTAGCAAAAACTTTGCCAGAGTCTGAATCAGGTTTATCTACTGCTTCTTGAGCATCGTAAATAAAATCTTCATCAAGTCCTAACTCTTCTTTCACTGATTTGGCAGCTGTGCCACCCTCATTAAAATACCCTCGTACATGATCTACAAGGTTAGTGTCTTTTTTCATCGCATCTAGAATTGGTACAAACGGTTTCATGTTATTCAATTCATCCCGCATCCTAACAGCCTCTCTGCTAGAATCCTTATACCTTTTCTCCCAATCTACATTATGAGTGTCTGATTGCTGTGGGGTTGCCTCATATTGAGGTCCCGTCGCGCGGCTCAGTGTTGACTCTTTTGCCTGATCGTTGTCAATTATGATGCCATTGACATCGTTATCCAGCTCGTCAAAAAACGAATCCACAGGGGCCTCTTGAGGGTTACCTGAGTTATTTGCTGTTTTCATTATCTAGTTCTCCAATCTAATTTAAGATTTTTGTTTAGACTTTTCCAAGTCCTTTATTATCGAGTTTAAACCAGATTTAAACTTTTCTTTCTCTACAGTGGAAAAGCTTTTTTGTGACTCTCTAAGCACCTTTTGCTGTGCTTTGGTCTCTAATAGCTCTTTCTCCATACCAGTTTTAACCTGATTCTTTTGTTTGTCCACTTCCATTTCTGCTTGCATAACTTTACTTTTGATCCCAGATTGTACAACTTGACGTTCCAGGGTTTCAATTGTGCCATGAGCATTTTTAAGTTCTTCTTCAATACCCTTAATTTTTTGGCCCATTCTAGCAAGCATACTTTTTCTTTGAACAATTTTGTCTTTGTTCTTAATATCAGTCTCAGCAAGCACGGCTACATCATCTACTACACCTAGCTTCATTAATTCTTTTAATTCCTCTAAATACGCCCATCTATTAACTGGAAGCGTTGATCCAGCTATTATTCTAACATCAAACTTTGCAGAGGCATAATCATTCCATTTACCAATAGCTTTGCCCATATCATTATACACAGGAATATTAATTTCAACATCTTTTTCTTCATTAATCGCTTCTGGTTGAACAACTCTAAAGACCTTATGAGCTGTATAGACTGATTGTGTAAATTCCTTTACCACTTCGCCCAATTGCTTTAATCCAGGTTCAATTGCATTTTTAAGCCATTGTTTAACTCTTCTGGTCCCATATTCGTCCATTGCTAACATACCGCGATATGTATCATGCTGAGCTGATGTATCTCCTTGCATTGCTCCATATATACCAGCGAGATATTCCATGTCTTGTTTACCTTCTTGGACTATCCCAAAAAAAGCATTTGACAGTGGTGCTGGCTGTACAGGTGTTGGAGGTACTGCTCCAGGTCTTATTGGTAGTAAAGCTCCAGGTGAAGATGCATACTGTTCCCAGTGGTCCGTATCTATACTTCCTTCCTCATGCATCCAACGTAACGAGGATCCCAATGAGGCATTATGCACCATTAATTGATGGGCTTTGTTTAATTCTCTCTGCTTACCTATAAGAGGTGATACAGCTGAAATTGGATAAGGAGTACCTGTCCATTTAAAATGAAATGGGACAATCGGATATTGTGAAATATTATGAGGTAAATTCTTTGAATATAAAGTTTTATCACCAACCACACATGTTAACTTAATCCTACTTTTATAAAATGGAACTTTATTAACTAACATCGAAACGAATACTTTGTCTTTTGATAGAACAGTAAATTCTTCTTTGGTAACAACCTTATTTTCAATTTTAGAAACTTCAGCCTGTAACTGACTTGTATATTCTTGTTCTGCGGATTGTAACTGCTGCTGAACTCCTTGCTGTGCTTTCTCCATTTCTAGTTGATAGCGTTCTGGAAGCATTTTCCCTTCTTGAACGGCCATCTGCATTTGCTTATCTTTCTCTAGCAATTGGACTTCTAACTCTTTTTGAAGTTCCATTAATTTGATTTTAACAATTTTTTGAATTTGCTCTATTTCTTCTTTTGATGGTGGAACCTTATAGAATATATTCACATATGGAACTTGAATCTTCTCATACAGTTCAAATAATTCTAATAATTTATCATGTTCTGCTTTTTCAGGGTCAATTGCATCTGATCCTGAGATATCTTTATAATTGAAATCTTTCTGCTCTGCCCCCATAGACTTTTCAGTATAAACATATTCAGTCTGTTCATCTGAACTCGCAGCATTAATTATTCTAGTAGCCTCTGGATATAATTGCCTTAAATGGCTTGCAGGTAAAACTTTTCTAATTAGGATAAATGCAGCGTCTTTAAATAGTAAATCTCTAGATTTAGGATCTACATATACATCAAAAGGATCTGGTTGTACTACTTTGACATCTCCCATGCCGTTATCTGAGTCAGGATCTACAGTAACCATCATATATCCAATAGATTTGGTTATAGCATCATTAACGCAATTAGCAAATAGAGTCGATCCATCAGATAGGTTCCAAACATAATCAGCCATATCAGAATATACAGCTGCAACGTCTGTATCGTCGCCTGTAACAGCAATAGCCTGCCATCGAGGAGTTTTTGCTGTAGCATAAAAATTTAGCATTTCAACAACTGGCATAATTCTATTAATAGTAAATGTAGGCATGCCCTGTTCTTCTAAAGCTATGCGCTCGTTCTCTGATAGCTGATTATCATTGGCAAAATCAAAGCCTTTTTGGTTTATGTATTCCCATTGTGTTCTGGTGCTGCCATTGACATTTTGGAATAACTGTCTAATTCTTTTAGCTTCTTTATCCGTCTTAGCCATTTTAGCCCTTTATCTCAAAGTGAGGGAAATCATCAAATTTATTATCCATTACTTGCCAGTCTTGGTCCCAGTCTCCACCCCACCGAATATTATAGCCCATCCCGCGAGCCACCCCAAGCACAAACCCTGCAAAAAGAGTTTGGCGCTCTCTGTCATCCCAATCCACGGGGTAAGGTGTGACATCAACAGCGTTAGAAGGCATAGAATTATGCCTACCATTAGGGAAACGAACTTTGCTTTTTCCCTCGTCAACGAATCTGTTTTGTCTTTCTTCACCTCTGTGTCCCTCTAGTACTGAACAATCTACATATTTAATGACTTCGTTAAATACCTCTTGTAATTTTTTATCGCATGTTTCTAATCTTTTCAAACTAGATTTTCCAAATCTCGGCATATTCTCTCCTATGCTATAACCCAATTACGGGCCCTAGGTTTATGTTTGTACCATGTTCCTTCTTTGTTTTGCTTCATCGATTTTGGTGGATGAGCATACTTACAGGCATATGCTAATGCATCTATAGTATCATCATGACCCATTCTTGGTCCAAATGTCATTATCTCTCTCTGAAGATCATAGTGTTCTTTTTTAAGAAATATAGACCCTACAGCAAAACGTTGAGCTAAGATCTCCTGGATCCTGTCTCTTTTAGAGTGCCTATTTCCAGGTTTTTCTGCAGTATACTTAACAGTAAAATCATTACGACGCCTCATTTCTGCATTGATTGCTTGGAAGACTGGTTTCGACATAGTAGTGTCTTCAATTGTAAATAAGCCCGGGTTATATATTTTATTATAGTCAAATACATAGTCCACAATCCCCTTTTTGCCTTCCCCAGGTATGCCAAGTACAGGTAGCGAACGCTTCCGTAAGTAGTCAAGTACATAACAATTATTATCGCTATCGACAGCCAAAGCAATAACAACACTGAAGTCACTATCACGCCTAGTACTATCAGTGGCTGGATCAACGCCAACAAAAATATTGACCGGCCGTTCATCGCCCTCAGCCGTCTTAATATAACTGAGTTCAGTTTCTTGATCCCTGTAAAAACTGCCCTCCCAGTATTTGATGTGGTTCCTGCTGAAGATTGAGTCTTCTTCATTTTGCACCTCCATCATATACTCTTGATAAAACTTTTGCGGTTGCCCGCTGTCTTGATAAAACTTTTTCTTTCTCTCCATCTCTTTGTGGCCAAACCAATCCGGCCATAAAGGTGTTCCATCTGCTTGTATTGCCTTGTACGTTATTACTTTCCATGAATAGTCCTCTCCTTGTGCCAAAGCTTTGATATGACCGTCAAGTATCCTTGTAGTAAATGCATCGAAGTGCACAGGCGTACCATTAATACGCAACCTCCCATCAGTAGGCTCCAAAGCAGGGAAGACCACTGCAGTAACAAGATTTGCGATTTTATTACGAGACTCAGGCGTAACGGTATTATTCTCGTCTTCAAAATCGTCGAGGATGATAAGATCGTATCTTTTATGCAGCTTAGCCCCGCCACGTATACCCGAAAGGTTTGATTTCGAGATAAGTTTGCTGCCATTTTTAAGCTCAATGTCATCTTCTGTCCATTTTCTCCCTTTTAAGTCACCGAAATAATACAAAATCTTTTCATTATATTCCAAATGATATTTTACATAATCTAAATTAGGAACAGATATCTTACTAGACGCAGCTACCCATCCATAGAATAAAGGGTCTTGCGTAAAAACAAAATCGTGCACAATATTACATTTAGTCATTACCGTCTTACCATGCCCACGTGGTAATATTATTCCCAATTGCCTATAATCTTTATTCATCAAAGCATCCGCTACTTCATAATGAAAGAACGGAGTCTCAGATCTCATAAAATCATCGGGTAAAAATAACTTACCGAATGCTATAAGGTCTTTACTCGCAAGCTCAAGTTGTTCCTCCATAAGAGAAACATCGTTCAAAATTATATTAGCCATTAGGTAACTTGTCTAAGTTCTGCTTTCCCATCTTTAGACCTTTTAGCCAAGACCCTTTTCAATCCTTGTAGAGCTGCGAACTTCATAACCCCTGTATTTTCTGCAAAAATATTTTGCCAGGCAGCTGCAGGTGGTGCCGTAGGCACGTCTGGATCTGTTAGGGATCTTTTAAATAACTCTTCAGGTCGTGATAATTTTAAATAATTTTCAAATTCTATTTCTTTATATCGAGGATTATCTTGCTTTTTCAATTCGTGCCCCTCATAAAAAAACTTAAATGCATCCATCTCAGCTTTTGCCTTATCTTCAAATGGCAAGGTATTATAAATCAATTCTTGACCCTCCGGCCCTTTAGGATCCCACTTTGGGAGATCTTTACCTATAAATTCATTTATTAACATATCTTCCATTGTGTGCTGATCTTTCATCTCTTGTTTATTCATGTTACTCCTCTAATTGTGGTCTCTCAACCGCATCTAATGCGTCAGTAGAAAAACCCTGAAATAAAGCTCCGGACACTTGTGTAATCTTAGTGCTCTGCTTATCCTCTAGGTCCATAATGTCAGCCAGTTTAAAAAGAGCCTTTAATCTAGTGTCATCCTTGTCGGAAGAGAGAATAACCTCCTTGATGTTTTTAAGTACGAATGTTTCATCAAGATTAAGTTCTTCTAAAACTGGCTTTAATTCTTCTTTCATTGCCGTCCTCACTCTTTCGGTTTTGATTAGCTGCCCCGCTTTTACATTAGCATAATGCGGGTTATTAGTTGGGAATGCCTTTAAATATGCATTGACTGGTGACATACCCATAGACATTAACGTAGCAAATAAAGCTTCAAACTTAGTTAACTTACTTCTATCTAGTAGTATATCATCAGCCTTTTTATTCCCACCAAAGGAGTAGATATTGACCCTTCTTGATGTATCCATCTTTACAGAAGGCCTTACGGCGAATGTACCAGTACAAGTACCGATATACTCTGCAATCTTTTTCTTCCCCTTAGCTTGATGCATCTTTCCTCGTCTTAGAACTTGAATAATACAGTCATCAGACGTTTTAACCCATTCACCGACATTGCCTTCTCTCCAGTTCGACTGAACAATCAGCCCATCCGGAAGGATATCGTCAGAGTCAAATACTTTATGCTCAATATTATTGACTTTATAAAATCTCACTTTTTCTTAGGAGGAACCCCTCCTGGCACCACTCCCGCTACACTAGATTGAAATAGATCTTCTAGAGAGTCTAAAAATTTATGATCTGGTTCCATTGAACTTGGTGGCTTTGATGTTGCTTCTAAAATAGCAGAAGATACTCCATACTGTAAAGCAGCACCTGCCGCCTCTGCGGTTGGCACTGCAGCGCCTTTAGCGACTAGTGGTGTACTTAGCTTGGTACCTAATATTTCAGTAACAGCCGACACTTGGCCAAGAGTTTTAGCAGTAGCTAATGCAATTAAGAAATTATCTTCTTTAGTCCTAGGCCCGCGCCCTGTTTTTGGTATTCTTCCCATCTTTTTTCTCCTTTTTTACAGGTGCAATAGTCTTTTGGGATTCTTCCATATGCTGAAGATACCCATATAAATTATTAAATCTCGATCTAAGATCGTTGATTTCTTGGATTAATTCATTTCTAACCTTATCAATCTTTTTATCTATACTATAACCGTCTAAACTAGACATTGCCGTCTCTCCTCTTTTTGTCATCACGCATTCGTGTAAGTGTGCTAGTAGATGCTTTATGACGCGCTTGCTTTTTCTGGTCCACATCCTGCATTGTTCTAGATAACATTTCGAAGAATTGAGCGTGATGTTCTTTTGGTATAGCTTGTTCAGCCATCTTCAATCCTTGCTTTAAATATTTGAGTTCTTTCTCATCCATTACTTACCCTCCTTGTATTGATAATCAGGTTTTCTATAATTAACACCCTTTTTTTTAGGCTCGGGTTTATGCTCACGCCCAACTGGGTGCGGTTTACCACCATATGGTCATGTGTGATAGCCCTTTTTCATTTAAAAAACGGTACCATCCTCTAAATCTTTTAGTGCATCTAAAATAGCTCCACGATTTACTGTGCCTGTATTGATAGGCATCCAGTCTGCTTTAAACTTGCCCCCATAGCGATTTCTATTACTACCTTTTCTTTGTTTGGATGTCATCTTATTCCAGTGATCAGGATTAGAAAATGTCTCGGATCCACTATAGTAAGTAGGCTGATGAACTGAAACGTCTTCCCCAGCAACAAAGATATTACTTATAAGGTTCTTTCCTGCCCCAGGCTTCGTGTGCCCTGTTCCCCATGAGTTAGACTGTGAATAAACATCGGCCCTAAATTCTTCGGCTAAATATTGACAACTAGGCCCTTGACCAGACATATCACAGGAAGCTAAAGCTATATTAGACAACATGCTTAATCCATTTACATTCTCAAATGCCTCTTTTAATATTGCTATAGATTCCCCACCATACGCAGGAGTGTTGGTCGTTGTCAACACCTTAGCTCCTCCGGTCATATGTTCCTTTTGATTTGCAATCTTTACAAAACCCTCGTCAGCAGCATGACCCATAAGTACTAGATTATAATTTTCATTAAAGTATCCAGACTGTCTTAAAACATCTAATTGAGAATTTAAATCATCTTTTCCACGCCATGTTACTATCGTTGCCATCATCTCTGGATTATTTCTAGCCATCCACATTGCCTGTGATTTGAAACCCTCATCATCTTCACCATACCAATATGCCCCTGAATCTAGCAATCTACCCCTTGAATACTCAGGAGAGCGATCTTTTACAGATTTTATATAGCTAGTCGCAAGTGGAGAGTTTACTTCATATTCATCGACAAACATAGCCTCACCAGTGTTTCTACCGAAAACAAAACGTTGGAGTTGTGGGTCTTGAGAAATGGGGTCGTACTCGCTTCCAAATACATACGAAAAAAATTTGGTTGGGGATCTTCGACCCCCATACCTGCCAGTATCTTTTTGCTCTGCATCAGTGACCCTAGTCATTACATCTAACATTCCACCTGCAGGAACAAATTGATGGCCTGTAATATTGCCACCTTTATCCCTAGAGTACTCTCTTGTAAATAACATTGTATTTTTTATATCTAAATCAGTTCCAGATATATGCTGTGCGGTTAATTCAGTACCACTAGCATCGTAGAATAATGTTTTATGCTCATTATCCATATATGCCCTAAATCCTAGCCATGCCATTTTATTTCTTTCTGGCTTTAGCAGACCTACTTCAGGAGTTAAGACGGCTGGAAAATCAACATATATAAAGTCTGCAGCAGCAGAGTAGTTTGTCTTTACGGGAAGCCCCATAGGCTTTTGATTACCGTCTGCTAATATAAGGGTTTTAACCCCCTGTATATCAGTTGGTTGTATCCACCTATCTTCATTACGATCCTCTGTACGAGGATACCACTCCTTAAGATCCCCTTGTTGGAACTTACCGGTAGTTAGCGGAGTTACAAACCTGTTATCGTCTGTATTATGTGGCCAATCTTTATGATCTGGATTATTCGACACTAACATGCTCCTCTAAATGGACTTCCTTCAATTCCTCTACGACAGCATTGATTTGCGCGAGGCTATCCTCCATTGTGTATACCCTGTATGTCAACTCCTCAATAGACCTAGTAAGTTCCCCTACTAGACGTTCTACCTCGATTTGATCCATAACAACATCCTTTATTTTACTCTATTTAAATCAATTTCTTTAGCGAACGCTTGTTCGCGTTAAGAAGAAATTATAAGACTCCTCAGAGTCTACTAAGTTTCTCCGAAGATGTATCCTGCTTCAAGCAATGCGATTGTATCTTCATCCCAGTACTCTGACACGTCTACATCGCCATAGTGGAAGGTGGTTCGCTCAGTAAGTATCTCTTCGGTAAGATACTCTACTTCTTCCGTTTCCTCATTATACTCAATAGTCAAAACGTAAGTCTTCATAAACACCTCCTATTTATACCATATATATTATATACTTTTTGTCAAATATGCAATAACTTTCTTTATTCTTCTAAGCCCTAGTAAAATCAAGTGCTTAGAGTAGTTTACCACCTTTCGACACATTCTTGTTTGAAACAGGATTCCAAATCCAACCCTGCTCCTTTGGTCGCAGGGCAAAAATGCGTGTGATCCACGGCACAATAAAGGGGACAATTGTAGGTAATTTGTTTGGCCAGGCGTACCTCCACCATATGAAGAGCCGTAGCTACTAAAATTATAATGATATCCGCCCATGTCATAAAGGCCCCCTTTTTCACCAGATAATATAAAACTTTTTAGTTGATTTTCAAAGAGGTTTCAAAAATTAAAGGATTTGATCGTATGGCTAAACCTTAAGGCATGTCCGGGTATGTGGGACTTTCCACATTAACAAAACCGTTATTTTCGGTTACATATGAAAGGGTTCTCAATGAACTTCATACTAAACAGTATCTACACAATCAAATGGTTGTTCTCAGGCGAATCATTCTACACTAGAGCAGAGTGGGTTGATTCATTCGTTACAGGTGACGGCGCGACAGTGTTGGTATTTCAACGGGTTGGCAAACTCAAAGAAGATGGTTCTCCAATCTACTATTACTTCACTGATGCCGAACTTACTTCACAAGTTTGTGCCCCATCTACCATCAAAGAGTACTCTGTTTAATCAGAGGCTCTATCTTTGGGGTTGAATAGGTATATATTGTGTGTAGATGGATTACTCTTGGACATCTATATAGTAAGACCCTTAACAGGCCTACACACATATATATTATATAAACTCATACCAAACCTTAACCTTATTCAATCGGAGAATAATAATGCCTAACACTGCATATAATAAACGACAAGAAGATGCACTTGCATTAATTGAAGCATCAAAATTAAACTTTAACTGGACTGATCAAGAGATTGCTGACTTTGTTAATCAATTCCCTGATAACCCTCAAACTAAAGTGGTACTCTCATTCTTAGACCTTGATGAAGAGGTCTTAAGAGTAACCACACATTCTGTTAGGAGTGTATAAATGCAGAATATATTTAATCAATGGCATAGTAGAGTAGCCAGACAATACCTACAAGATACTTCTAAGGTTAATAGAAGTACAACCAACCTATTATCAATTAAATGGGTTAAGGATACTGGATTAAGTACTACTAAACTACGTCATATGGCTCGAGCAAGACTAGCTCAATTAGGGAGAATATAATGTCAAGAGTATTTGCAGTAGTATGGATCGCAGCAATAACATTTCAGTGCTTTATGCACTATAATATGGTAGGTTACCACAGCAGTATTATATTCTGGTGGTTACTAAACTTTAGCATCGCATCCTTAATATGGGATGGATATAAAGTAAGGAAGTAAGTATGGAATTTAATACATATGTTATCAATGGTCAGTTCTTTGTCATATGGTGTGGACCAATAGTCTATACTGATGATGAAATAATTGAGCACGAAAAGCGTGAAGAAAGACTTACTGAAGATGCTTTTTGGGAAGAACATTACCAATAAGATAAATAGCGGGGACGAGCTTTGGTAGGCTGGACTGTCTCATAAGCAGTAGTATTGTGAGTTCGATTCTCACCCCCGCAACAAAATTGAGAGAGTGAACTAAGGAGCTGCGAAACGTGCTCATAAGTTCATGGTCATGCCATAAGCTCTCTCAAGCGTATTGAAGAATAGCGCAGGCAAAGGGTTCATATTTCCCTTCCGTAACGTTATCATGGCACACTGTTGACCCTTAATCAACAGCCTGGGAGATTTAGGCTAAATGATTCAACCAATCATTAGCAGTGTGCTTTATAATTAAACAAGAGAAAGAGGTTATCAATGCAAATAGTAATAAATAGTACCTATGAAGAGATCAAGTATAGTGATGCAATAGTATTAGACTATATGAGATGTATGGACTGGTTTCAAAGAGCTATGCTAGAGAGTGATTATGAGTTGTTTGATGACACGATCAAGCTTGCTAAGATTGTCTTTGATGATATAGATATCAATGATAATAATTGGAGAACCTTAGGTAATGGTGTATCACATCTATTGGCTAGGCTAGAGTTAACTCGTACATTACGAGATGATCATTCATTAGTATGGAGACTACCTGAATCAGGTATATATCCTAAATATCAAGCAAATATTGCTGAATTAATGATGGTAATGGGTATGTTTGACAAACTTAATACAAATGAGCTATCATGACTAAAGAAACTGACCCTTTTTATAGTTATGTAGAAGCAATGATAGGTAAACCTATCGATGAAATAGATGGTGTATTAATTCAACATCTATGGCATTTATTTATGGATCAACCAGTAAAATCAGAAAAGGAAGAATAATATGATAACAGTAACTGCAATATGTCCTGAATGTGGGGATATAATAGAAGAACAAGAGTGCGAATCACACCCTGATACTGCACTATTAATATATGAATCTGAGAATGAAGCGTTTGTTGGTGAAGCTCTTGTAGAGTATATATATGGAGAGCATAATGAGTAAATATACTAATAGGACCTTGTTTGAATACTTTGAGATGCTTCTATTAATCTTAATAGCACTATCACCCTTTATATTGATTTACTATGTCTTTATGGTAATGAGCTAATTATGATGAATTGTAAAAGTTGCGGAAAAAAAGTACTCATAGAGAATATGGAGTATGCAGAGTATCATTTAGAATGCTTTAAATCAAAGATGGACACTACTACGTTCATTGATGAAAAGATGGATCTACGGACCTATCCAGTTAGCTATGATGCACCTGCCGAAAAAGAAACTAAAGAAGAACAATGGGGTCATCTTTACAAAGCTTTAGGAGTTAATAAAGCTACTGTTTGGATGGCTGAAAATGTTTATAATGACAGAGATATGGAAGATATCTTTCATAAAATAATGGAAGGGGAAATAGACCTATGATGAATCATTCAGAGTTAGTCAGATTTTATCAAATGCAATTGGTAAAATTTAGAGCACTCCAAACAAAGAATATTCATAAGACTGAATTTGGAACTAGAATTACACCAATATTAATAGGTGCAACAGAACGTAGGCTTAATGAATTAAGAGCTGGTAAAGTTACCCAAGCTATCTTAGATATACCTATTTTCAAGAACGGAATAGATAATGGATAAAAAAATGGAAGAGGTTATGCATCAATATGTAGTTTTATTCTCTTGTAAAGATGATGAAGGGGTAATACAGGACCATCCTTTGCGTCCTTTTGAGCTCAAGTTAGAAGCTGATATGTATTTAGATGGATATGTAGATGCCATTATTAATCATACAGCTGAAACAAATATAGGTAAAGTTAAAGGACTGTTCAGAATATCAAAAATAGGAGAAGAAAACTATGGGAAGAAGACCCCTACCAAAAAAGTTCAAAAACAAGATAGCATTAATGAGGCTACTTGATAAGGTTACATATAGTAGGGTAGCTGAATATAATCGTGTCTCAATTGGGACAGTACAGAATTGCGTAAAGCAATACAAGACAGATCACCCGATATGGTTGAAGGTGAGAGCTGTTGTGCACAAGTTAGTTAACTAAAAGGAGTATCAAATATGCCGAATATAAAGGTATTAGCAGGTGGCGGTTTCGTAGAACAAGAAGTTAGAGCAGAAACAATATGTGAGTTAAGAGAAGAACTCGATATTAGTTCTGGGGCATCTGTAGCAGTGAATGGTTCTAATAAGAACAATTCATACAGTCTACAAGATGGTGATCTAGTTGCTGCAGTCAGTAATGACAAAACTGGAGGAGATCAGTAAAAACTCTACTCTTGGGTGGGAGTATAACTTACCCAAAAATTATCTCGCGGGAGAAAGTCTAGCTGTCGTGGCTGGGAGATTCGAGTATTGATAACAAGAACGATAATATATAGTTTTTAATAGTGCCTGCTATTAAACGACGGGAGAAACCAGGTGGGTTTATACCATGAGGTCACTGAAACTGCATAAATTCTACTATATATTATCAATTCTAAAGCCACACTCTAATCAAGTGATTGAGCTCTACGCTACCACGTAAGAGAGGGTGTGGCAATAGAAGAAAGAATTTAATGTACACTAAAAGTAAAAAATTTAGAGAAAGCAAAACAAGGGCTAAATGTAAATATTGTACTTCAACAAAATTGCATTGGGCTGATACTGAATATGGTTGGCTATTATTTGATAAAAATGGTACTCGACACAAATGCAAGGAGAAAAAATGAACTATAAATTAATCTTAGTATTATGGATTATATTTGCAGCATCTGTTATTTATTGGGATATGAATAGATACGCCGATATCCCTTTAAGCGATTGCCATGAGGCACCTATTAAAATGTATTATGATAAACCAATGTGTACTGAATGTAAACTATTTTGTGAGGTAAAAAAATGACAAAACTTAAAGATATTAAATGGTATTCAATTAAAACTATAGCTAAAAGCTGTGACCATTGGAGGCAACTAGAACCAGGGACTCAACTCAATGTTATGAAAGAACATAGAGATGAAATAATAGAGAAAGGTTGGGGTAAAAATGACATATTATAACACTAATCAAGCAGTTGGGCTTATGCTTAGCATACATGAAATAAATACATTAAAACAAGATGAATTAATATTTGCTGTATTTAGATTAAACCCTAGTGCACGCTTTACACCATCAGAAGTAGATGATCTTATCCCTAGAGCATGGCCATTAACTAGCACAAGAAGAGGGATTTCTACTTTAACTAAAGCTGGTAAGTTAACTAAAACCAGTGAGTTACGTATGGGTAACTATGGTAAAAATGAACATGTTTGGAGGTTAAATGCTGAAAATAATAGATAAGATAGTTGAAATAAGCCCAACACATAAAAAAAGAAGACTTCTTATAACTAAAGATGAGCTTCAATGGATCTTAATTATTGGACATCCTGAATATAATGATGATGAGATGGCAAAATCAGCAAATAAATATTATTATCCAAGATTAGATTATCTACTTAAAGACCTCCTAATGAAGAAGTATAGAACAACAATAGATGATTTAGAGCTATCAACAGTATCGGAAACAATAGAATCTTCATTTCAAGAGATAAAAACTCTTGGAATGGAAATAGAAAGTAATTTGAAGGGATTATTACTTTATGAATCAAGCTAATGAACCAATATGTGTAGAGTGTGGTGAATATTTAACTGGATTTGCTCTAGAAAATGAACAAAAAGTATGCCCAGATTGCCAGGAGTTTTTAGATGGAGTAGATAATCATGGGAAGATTTAGAGATGATGAAAAGAATCCAACAAGGAATGTTAAAATATGTCAATCATGCGGTAAAGCATGGGAGACATGGAACATTGGAGCGCAAGGTGGAACTGAATTTTATCACGATTTTCCTCCAAGAGGTATAGAACGTAAACGATGTATGTATTGTATAAGGGAGATGAAAAATGCAATTCAATTTGAAATCAAAGATTACAGATCACAGCATAGACTTAAACAGCTTAGCTGAAAGAGTAATAGTAGGGCCGCAAGAAGAAGTATTACGCACAATTGAGCATTTTAATGATATGTTTAACTCAGATATTAGATGCACTAAGAGATTTAGATGGGAACCAGGCTTCTATAAGAAATTGAATGCTTTACAAATTAAATCACTCAGTCTTCATACACAGCCAAGAACTGTAAAGGCTGCATTTAATAAAGTTAGTAATTCTGATTGGTACCATAGACGATTAAGAGAACAGACTAAAAAAATAGATACAATGCTTTATCAATTAAGGTCTAACAACATGATGTTTCAAGATAACACTGATGCTGTAACAGAACAGACGTCTGCATGGTTTAACGGTATTATGAGTACTGCTGAAGTAATGAATAATGAAGATAATGGTTATTTATTTGAGATTTATCATGCAAAGGATGGTGAATATAATAAAGACTATATAGTATTTGTCATTACAATAGATGGATTCAATATGGATATAGGAACTTCAGATGTTTATGCTCCTATTGAATGCGGTAAGGTAAAGATGTATGTTGCATTAGACTTAATCAAAATCATAGGTGGAGCTATATCTGGAAGTGATGTAAGCTTTGGCAGAGAATATCAGCATAGTGGTTATTATTTAGGTGGGCAATACTTTCCTACAGATGGAAACTTACAATTTCCATACATTAGTGGCGGTCGTGGTTGGTCAAGTAGAGTACTTAACTATATGGGAGCTATGGGAGATTACACTGTTATAGATGATGGGATAAGAGATGATAATCCTGGTACTGATGGATACACAGCTTTATGCTTTGGAGATGTAAAGAATCAAATCTTACAGCCAATGGCTAGTGGTAGGCTTGATGAGGTAGTATTTTGGTTAAATAAATGGGGAAGCTTCTATCATATAAGTAGAACTAGTCCATTAAATAACTATACTAAGATGTATCATGGAACTCCAGAGGTATTATATGGTGGTCGTATGAAAGATTTACTTAGTAGTAAAAATAGTCAACATTGTGACTATATTGTTCCTGCTGATCAATC